>Ga0209976_10000132_pt1 | contig 50780 bp, 103 predicted proteins | sample SumtaG_FD_182806 | JGI IMG/M metagenome (GOLD analysis project Ga0209976, IMG submission 182806) | Deep subsurface microbial communities from Indian Ocean to uncover new lineages of life (NeLLi) - Sumatra_00157 metaG (SPAdes) (version 2) | ecosystem: Environmental > Aquatic > Marine > Oceanic... | reverse complement strand
CAGATAATGTCTAGTCCAGCAACTTCAACTACGTACAGGTGATGCTAGTGCAGCCCCCCACACCTTTAATGCTACGATGGCGCTAGGGCAATGGGCAACAGATCTTCTTAGAGTCCCATTAACTTATATGGAAAGTGCGTTAACTAGTCTTAATAACGTTCTCCTTGAATGGATTCCTAAATTCTATGATAGCGAGAAGATGTTCCATATAGTTGGTCCCCATGGAGATCCTTCTGTAAGGTTTTTTAATCCTGTAGAATTCACAGATACTTTGAATGCGTTTAATACTTTGAATACAACGACTAGTATTAAGGCTTCGTATCGTATTAGAGCAGGTTCTACTATGCCAAGTCAAGATGTTGCTGAACTTGATTTAATGATGCAACTAGCGCAGTTAAACCCAGCTCTTGTTGGTGAAGCTATTAAAAAAATACCAGGATTAAGTGATAGTGATAAACGAAGGATTGTTGAAGTTATAGATGTTAACGTCCAACTCCAACAGCAAATCCAGCAACAAGAAGAAGAAAATAGTGCGTTGCGTCAACAATTGCAACATGTCACTCAATCAGCTCAATCTCTTCAAGTTAAACAAGAAGTTGATAAAGCATCAAACAAGTTCAAAGATATTATAAGGGACGAAGAAATAGATGCCGCAAAACGAAAAGCAAAATCAGACTCAGACTCTCAGTCAAAGGAGTGACATAGAAGTGATACTGAAATGGATTCGTGACGCTTTAACATTATTAGCTGTCTCCGCATTATTGGGATGGATGGCTATTTCTATTGTAGGATTAACAAAACAAATGGCAATAGTAGAAACAAAGTTAGATATTTTAATAGATAATAATAAAAATAAATAATTACCGCAAGGTCAAGATCTTGCATAAATAGTCAAAGAATTAGAAAGGTAGGGTTACGATCCTATGGGAGATGCAAAGAACGAGCAAAGCAACACACAAGCCTTTGGGCAAGAACGTGTTGCAGCAGGTGGAAGTCAGGGTACATTTGCAAACGCTATGGCACAAGGTGAGCAAGCATTAGGTAGCGAACAACAAACAGCTCCGCAACCTAATCAACAAGAAGGGGTCACGATCCCACAACAACAAGAACAAGCGCCACAACCCCTACCACAGCAGAGCTATCAAGTTTTGCCTAATAATTACGATGGTGGTACTCCAGAATTCGAACAAGGCACTATGCAGGTTGACCAGCAGAATTTCAATCAAACTCAGGCTGTAGATCAACCGCAACAACCTATAGTAGAGCAAGGTGTACAACCCCAGGAAGAGCAAAGAACTTGGCAGGGTAGTTATGACAAGGAAGTTAATAACCATAAAGAAACCCAAGCTAAATTGCAATTTATGGAACAGCAAAACACTCAGATGGCAACAATGTATCAACAGGCTATGGTTCAACAACCACAACCACAAGCTCAAGTTCAACAACAAATTGTAGAACAAAAAGCGCCAGACTTTAATGATTACACAAAAAACATTGATTATGATGCTGAAGAGAGTAGAACCCCTGGTACTAGTTCCTTTAATGCTTACAATGATTGGACTACGGCAACTAATAACTTTAATACTAGAAAAGTTATCCAAGAAGAAAATAAAAAGAATGAAGCAGCTAGAACTCAGAATGATCTCTACGGTAAGATGGATAAGTTCGCAACGGACAATCCCCATCTAGGTCTGAAGGACGCATTTGGCAGAACTAACTATAATAAAATCCAAACAGACATGGGGTCTTATTTAACAGCTAACAATGCTAGTACAATTATGCATCAAATGTACCAGCAAACGCAACCAAGTAATATTCCCCAACCACAGGTTCAACAACCACAGGCTATGAATAATGGTAATGTTGGTGGAGCTAACAACTTAGCTTCTAAAGCAGATCAACCCCAATCGGTAGCAACTACGACCGGTGCGGCAACTGGTACTAGACCCCAAACTCAATTAGATAATCTACGTGGGTACTACGGCAACCAGTTCGGCTCAGGTCATAATATAGCATTCCCTTCTGGGGGGAACCATATAGCCTACAATAAATAGGTTTTAAAAAATGCCACATAATCCATCCACGACCCCAGGTGCCCAGAGGTATACGACTCAAGGCCCATTGGGGATTGCAGGACAGCTTACAGAAAGTCGTAAGTTTGACCAATCTGACCTCATCATCCTTGAAGCGCGTTCTTTAGCCCCATTAGATGTTATCCTTACTGCTAACCAGCGTAAGATCCGAGTTACAGATCCAGAACCAAAATTAAATACGCTACAAGAAAGTCCAATTCGCTTTCCAATTACAGTTGTTTCATCTACTACAAATTTCGATGAAGATACTTTTGGTTTGGCAGATGGGCTAGCAACATTCCTTCAAGCTAACGATAGTCTCCAGTCTCAAGATATTTGGGCAAACAACGCTGGTACGACTTTCTCTACTACTAAATTTGCACAACCTGCCCTTGAAACGATGTTAATTGTTTCTGTAGAGCTAGGTGCGCTAGGTGGTAGTAATGCTAAAATAGTTGTACGTCGGGGTAACGGTAAAAATACTGCTGCTTCTGGTGTTGAACCATTAACAACTTCAATGGTTCTTAACAAAGTTGGTAACACTATTCCAGATAATGGTGTGAGTCCAGAGCCGATCTCGTTTGAAAAAGGTCAGGTTTCTAACTTCTGCCAGTTCCGTTCAATGACTTGGGCTGAATCTACTCAGGAGCGTTTCCTTGATTCTTATGCTAAGTTGTCTATGGGCGATAAGGCTAACATGAAACGTGAGCAGTTCTTTCGTGAGAGAGAATATTCTTCTATTATGGGCCGCCAGTCTAAGTTCATCGTCGAAGGTAATAAAGTCCAGTACTTTGAAGGTGGTATTGTAGAACGTATTTCTACTGCTGCTACTTCCCATGATGGTGAGACTCGCTTGTTTGATAATGCTGGAGCTTTCTCGTTCCCTAAACTTCGTGAGAATACAGAAGTGTTGTATCGTGTTGGTAACCAACGTCGAGTTAAAGATTGGTTCTGTGGGGGTAAATTCTTCACTAAACTAAACGATGATTTAGAGACTAACTTGGTTATTAACGATGCAGCAAGTGAAAGGTATGGTTGGAACGTATTTGAGTTGGAACTAGGCCACGGTCTTGCTCTACTCCATCGCCATCCAATCTTTACAGATATGTCAACAACTGGTCAAGGGGACTTTGCTCTTGACGTATTAATGGTTGATCTTGATTATATCTGGCAGCTAGAATATATCCCACCACAATTAAAAGTTGGTGTTCAGAACAATAACGTCCACGGTAGAACAGATGAGTTGTTTGCTTCTAAATCTACCCACATCGTCAATGATGACGCCCATGGATACCTCTTTGGAATCACAGCTTAATTAAGGATTAAATAATGGCTAATCAATTTGTAGAAAATGCTGGGGCGATGACGGGAACGGCGAATAATGGTTTAAAATCATTTCGCACTACCAAGGCTTTCGTTACAACAGCAGCAACGTTAACTATTACTTTGCCAGCAAATGTTGATATCGTACAATACGTTAACTTCCAGGCACTAGGAGCTGATATTGGGCTCCATTCAGACAAGTCAATTACTTCTGGAACAATTACAGTAACTCGTACTACGACTGCTGTATCTGGGATGGCGATTGACGCAGAAATCATCTTTCGTGATTTTAGTGTAACATCATAAAGCTATTGGGGGTTACGGCCCCCTTTTTTAATAAAGGACATAAAAATGCCACATAAGTCTCTTAATAAGGGCAATCAAGGAAAAGGCGTTAAATTTCCTAAGGATTCAAGTGTTGTTAAAGGCTCAACTAAAAAGAAAAAAACAAAACGAACTTCAGCTAGAGTAAGGAGATCATAATATGTCAGCAAAAATCATGAAGCCAGGTATGGGGGATATGAGCAAAACCCCTGGTATAATTAGAAGCTCTGGTGCTCAAATCAAGAAGCCTATGGGAACAATGTATAAAACTGGCACTGGTTCATTTAATTCAGGTACTGCTAGAACTAGTCCAGGTATGATGAAAAAGAAATAATAAAAAGGAAGAAAAGTAATGGCAGATAGTAGACAAGCAGGCAAAGGGGCTATTGTCCGGTTTGCTAAAATAGTAGGTTGGGATAAGAAAACACCAATTACAACATCAGGCACCACACAGAACCATACAATAACTTCAGATAATGTTGCTGAATTGTCTATTTCTGCTGATGGGAGTTTCTTCTTTGGATTTAGTACTTCTAATTCTACGGTAATAGATACTGATGATCAGAAATATCCTGGTGGTTTATCTAGTATAAGAGTCCCACATAAATTATTCATTAAATCTGGCAAAGACCGAAATACAGTCTTTTTCCATGTGATACAAGACGCAGGTCCAATTAAAGTAAGAATAGTGGAGGCATAAATGGGTTTATATAATTCAATAGGAGCTAATACTTTCCTTCCGAATGGGGTTGAAGTTCAAGGTCCAGCTACTAGTCAGATTAGATTCTCGGACGGGACTAATACTATAACTATAGACCTGGATGATAGTACTAATGGGACTATGAGTATTACTAATAACCAGAATAAACATTTTGATTTTACTGAAGCTGTTAGGTTCCGTGGAACGTCTGCCACCCCTTCGAGTGGTGGTGGGGCTAGTATTGGATATGATGGAACACAAGGTTTCATTGATGTCGTCGATAGAACGTCTGGCTTCCTTGCTCAAAAACTATTTGTTAATAATGCTCAAGAGACTAGAGTATTGTTTGAAGAGATCTTATCAGCGTCTTTAGGACTTATTATGACTGATGAAGAAGGAACCCCCCATAGGTGGAGAATGACAATTGATGGTAGTGGTGCTGGTGCTTTTGCTTTTGAAGATCTAGGAGCTGCTTAATGGCTATAACGAATTTCAGTAAAGCTAAGAGAAAACTCTGTGTTAATGATGAGTGTCAATGGATTTCTACAACATTAAAACATAACTGTCCTACGTGTGGGAGTTTATTGCGTGATGCTAAGAACCAATCAGGATTCAAGGTTATGGTTAAAGGGCAAATAAGGGACTCCTATGGGGAAATTACCTATACTGCCCCTGGGTGGGAAAATAAGAAGGTTGGGATATATGCTAACGATCCTTGGCCTTGGGAAGGGAAAGGTAAGTAATAGATGGGGTTAACAGCGGCTCAAATGGCAGGTAATCTAGGTAATTTGATGAATGATCCTGGTTCCCTTGTTTGGACAGATGCCTTTAAATTTCAAGCTTTAAATACAGCTCAAAGGGAAGTTATCTCTTTTTTAATGGCCAATGGTACGGAACTCCAACATTATATTGACCTTCTATCTGAGATACAGGAGATTGAAGATATTGTAGTAACATCTCAAGGCTTTGTATTAAGCGGGTTGACGAAAAGGACGTTTCTAAGAAATGGTTTTATAAACTCATCTATTATAGACAATGATGGTCTTATAAAATGGCCTAAGAGAGTAAAAACAGGCAATTTAGGATTTACAGCCAATAGATTTACCCGAGGAACTGCTGAAGATCCTATATGTAGTATTTTTGCAAATAAATATATATTAGCGGTTGAACCAGGCTCATATCCTAAAACAGTTAGTTTCTATTATGTTGGAGAGGCTAAAGATATATCTGCAATTCAGAATTGCGAACTTAACCCTATTCTCCATGATATTGTCGTTAAGCTTGCTGAAGTCGATCTTCTTAGACTTCGCCCAGACCAAACAGACCTTGTGAGGATAGGTATAGTTGAAAGGAAGATTCAACAACAATTAATAGCATTAACACAAGGTGCTAAAGTAGAGAATCAAACCCACCAGACGTCTTCCGAATTCCCTAGAAAACAAGATGAATTAATTTCAAATCAACAAGGTTAAATTATGGCTATAAACGTAGGTGAATTTTTAGATGAACTTCAAGTAGCGATAGGAAGGCCAGGGACGGATAGAGACAATGTCCATAGAACTCTCTTAAGAAAATATCTTAATCAAAAAATTACGCAATACCGTAGAATTATTGGCTCATCAGAACAAACTATTACTTTCCAAACAACAGATACAAGTGGTGATGGTAACCCAGATGTTGAATATGACCTTCCAGATAAAACGTTAAGAGTTGATAGGGTCATTATTGACGGTAAACAAGCTAGCAAAACAACTATAGATACTGTGATTAAATTACAGGAAAGCACTACATCAACATGAGTATAGAAAATTTACTAAACAGCAATGGGACTGTAATGACTAAGGAACAAATAGGGGGAATTGTTTCTGGGACTACGATACCCAATAAAGTATTTTTTGACAGCCGCACAGGACTAGGTGTAGTTGATATAGCCGAAAGGATGCAGAGTGAGGCGAGGAATATTCTGGATACTGGTGCTGACCCTACTGGTGTTGCTGACTCTAAACCGGCTTTCGATAGTATAATTAGTAATATCCCAAATGGTCATAATATAATTATACCGCCTGGTACTTACAAGATATCAAGTAATTTGACAATCCCCAGCAATATTAATTTGTGGTTCTCTGGTGGGGCAAAACTCGCCATAGACAATACAATCGTTGTTACTATAAATGGGAAACTGTATGCCCCTATACAGCCAATATTTCAATCCCCCCATTCAACTGCTGTCGTTTTCGGCAACGATTCTACTTGTGATATCCACCCAGAATGGTATGATTTGTATGTAAATGAAAATACTGATTTCTCAGTTGCAATTTCAAGAGCTATTTTAGCGTGTGGTGCTAACCAAAGGGTTCTTTTAACAAGAGTCTATGGGTTGGGAACAAACGGATGGACAGGTCTTTCTATTGTAGGTAGGGATGATGTAACGATACAAGGAGTTGGTAATGGTGGGTTTAAAGGACTTTTTGTTCCTACTCAACAGATAACATCTTTTTCTGGAGAAAATCCATTAATAAGAACAGATGATTGCAATAGACTAAAATTCATAGACATTTCTTGGGATACAAATCAACTAGATGTTTGGCCTTTATCTACAAGAAGAAGCAATGATACTGTTATAGATGGGATGGTCCATACAAATGCAATCTTTGGTTCATCTACGCCACGTTCATTTTTTGATTCTGGTAGTGATAATATAAATATCAGAAATTCTAAATTCGTAGGCAATACTTCTCTATCTAGAACTGCTACAGTTACTTCTACTGGGAGTAGAACGTTATTAAATGATACTGCTGCTGACTTTGTAGCACTAGGAGTTACTAGGGGGATGGTTGTTAAGAATATAACAGACTTCTCTTATGGGGTTGTGGACGTCGTAGCGACAACATCATTAACATTACAAGGTGTAGGGCTTATAAATGGACTGTCAAATGGGTTTAATATTGGCAACACATATAACGTAATAGGCCCAGGTGGTGGGGCAGGTTTATTCCTTGGTTCAACAGCACCAGGAGTAGCTTCTAAAAATGTTAGGGTTACAAACAATAAACTTGAGAACTGTAGAACTCCAATTGGTGGTGCATATATTGGTGGGGTTATATCTAACAATGAGATATTTAATTGCACCGAAGCTGGCATTGTGGCGTCTGCGTCTCGTGCTGATGGTGGGGATAATGTTGAAGGTGAACAAGTAACTGTTACAGGAAATAAAATAGAAGTAACTCAAGGCCATGGGATTCAAGCTGACGTTGTTTCTGGTAAGCAATTTAACCTTGCCATCACAGGAAACCATATTAAATGGCCACAAGCAAGTGGTATTAACATAGTCGATCTCCACCACGGCGCTGTTACTGGGAATGTTATTGTAAATGCAAACGCAGATGGGGTTGGTAACGATTCTGGTATTATTATATCAGGAGCTAGTGAAGTTGCTGTGACAGGAAACACCATAGTAGATACTAGGGCAACACCTTTATTAGTCCTTGGAATTAATGTTATTGGCCTTTCGGCTGCTGTTCCACCAAATGCCCATTTAACAGAGAATGTCACTATAGTTGGTAATACGGTTAAAAACGTTAGTGGTGATGGTATTAGATGTTTTTCTGCTAACTTAACTGGTATTAAAAATATTACTATAGGTTGCAACACTATTGATGGTGCTAGTATTGGTATAGCTATTCTAGACAACGGGACTCCTGCTAATCTTGAAGAGATAGGCATCTATGGGAATATGATTACAAATACTGTTAATGGGGATGTTAGGCTTCAAGGTCAAAAGATTTATTATGGCAATAATAATTGGAAAACTTCTGCATTCCAAAATCTTACTCGAGTAATTACAGATGGGGATACAACTCCTGATCTTACAGGTGAGAGTGACTTTGAACTTGATCAAACATCACCTACGACAATATCTGCTTTTGATGGTGGGGAGCTAGGAAGGGAAAAAAGATTAACCTTTATAGATGCTTTGACAACAATAACCCACGGTGGTGCTTTAAGACTTGCAGGTAGTGTTAGCCTAGTGACTCCTGCTGCTAACTCTCAACTAGTTGTTGTAAAGAAAAGTGATAGTTCGGGTGTTTATTGGCAAGAAGTAAGTAGGACTATAGCATAATATGGGAAACATAAAGAACTTTCAACCAATGAAAGAGATCGGGCTAGGTACTTTTACTCGCGGCCATGAAGTTGAGAATGGGTTCTTCTATATTGTCGATGGGGGGACGTCTACTATAAGCAAGATTGACTCTTCTGGCACATTGGCTACAATAGGTCATGCCGAGATTGGCATAATCGATCCCTACTCTATAACTATAGTTAAAGACGTATTATTCGTTACGGACAGTATGACGAAGCTAATCTATGCTTTAAGAAAAAGAGATCTTCGTTTTATAAACTCATTTGACTTTTCTTTTTTAAGGCCAAAAGGAATAACAAATGATGGTGAATTCCTATATGTCGCTGATTCATCTGCAAATCAGATAGTAAAAATAAGATTGTCTGATCTAACTATAGTAGCTACTGGTGGTAGTCTTGGTACTGGTGACGGGCAAATGGCCCAACCTGATCAAATAATCTGGGATAATTTAAACGATAGTCTATATATCGCAGACCTTGGCAATGATAGAGTCCTTAAGTATGATAGTGGATTAAACCAAATAGGATTAGTACCACAAACTGCTTCTATTGATGGTGTTTTTAATAATCCTCGTGGAGTTGCTGTCAATGACCATTATCTATATATCCTAGAAGGTGGTAGAATACAAGTATTTGATACGGCTACTTTAACTAGAGTTGTCGCAATAGGATCTCAATCTCCTGATGATATTAATAGAATACGATCTGGGTTCCATATAATTGCTAAAAACAACAAACTATATATTGGTGATGAGGATAGTGATTCTATTAAGATATGGTTTAATTTTAAGCCAGAAAGAGATTTTACTTTCCTTCAAGATAGAGTTGTAGACCCAGCCCATTTGCAGTTAGATCGTAAACAATTGGGAGAAGATTTAAGAATAGATGGGACGAACCCTTCCAATAAGATCTTTTTCAAGATAGAAGAAAGACAAAAGAATGGTAATTTTATATGGAGTAAAAAATGAGTCACGAACCTACGCTGTATTATATAAGAGACAAGGGGAAAGTTAAGTCTATAGGTGTTACTGGTAGCCAAGGTGAGACGCTATCTCTAAACACAACTATCGATGTTGTTATAAACGATTTACCGGAACCAGTAACTAACGACAATGAACTTATAGAAATTCCTGATGAGTTTGAAGATGTTTTAATGTCTGGTGTGATTTTTTGGTATTTCCATATGAATCCATCAACTAGATTCCCTAGAGATGTAATAGCAACCCATAAAAGATTGTGGGACGAGGGGCTAAGGGAAGCAAGGGGGAAGGCCATCCATAGACGTAGATTCCCTACCATTGTCAAGCCTTTCAATATACAAACATTAAGCAACGGGAGTACACAAGGTGGCAGAATTATTAATAGATAACTTCCAGTTCCTAGACAAAAAGACGGCGGCAACTGATCTGCCTATAAATGCTGCCCAAAAGTCAGTAAATTTAACTCCTGTGAGACAACCTGGCAAGATGGTTAAGATTGGGAATTATCTTAATGACTTAACACCCTTGATTGGACAGTCTACTTTAGGCTCAGATATAACAGCAATAAAATCATTTAAAGAAGTACCATTAACAAGACCTGAAGCTAGAGACGTTTTTATATTCCATGGGGCTGATGGCGTCCAAGAGGACCATCTCTATGTTGGACCAAATTACAATAGGGATACAGCTACTTTTGATAATGGTTTGAGTAAAATAACAGATAAAGTTGGGAAATTTACAACCGTCGATGCGGGAACCAATGCAAGTCAAATAGTTATTTTAGCTGCCAATCCAAATTTTGGCTTATATTCAGATACTAATGATACTTATAATAGATGGTATGTAACTTATAACCTTGGGCCTGGTGGCAGTGTTGGCTCTGTAGTCTTAGATTACACAGTTGTTGTTGGAGTAAGTAAAACATTTACATTCATAACAGGTGGATTATCCCCATCGTCTGGTACTGGGAACTTTATGCTAGGCAGGTATCCAGCCCATGGGAATAGAGATATAGGTCCAACGTTAGCTGGCCTTACTGTTAGCGAATCTATGATTAGGTTCATTAACAGAGAGAATTTGTCTATTGGTGGAACGGGAACTGGTAGTCAATTCCCAGGACAAATAGCAGTCTGGTATGGGTGGATTGATAGAGAGTTTGGGTCTACTCTAGCGGCTGGTACTGGACCAACGTTTGACGACTTCTGGTTTGATACGCAGCAAATGTTAATGCCTTTTGTAGACAATGCCCCACCTTCCCCATTTAGGTCCGCAATTAATGTTACCCTTGCCCCCCCAAGCGGAACTGCGACAGCAAATGTAGCCAATGGAGATTGGCAGGTATTTATTGCATATCAATACGATGGGTTCCAAGTCGGCCCACTTTCCGAACCATTTAATATAAATAAGAGTGGGGCTATTAATGCCTTGGTAATACAAATGCAACTTGGTTTTGAAAGTAACTTCGAAACAGTTTCTGCTGAATATCTAATAGCTTTTGACACTAACCCGACCCCACTTACTCCCACTAAAATACCAAATGAATACAATCCTTATATCATATCACGTAGGATAACAGGGGTTTATCTCTTCGCGAAGGCACCAGGTAGCAATGCTATAGTGTTTATTGATACTTTAAATACAACAACAACAACTCCAGATAGGAATCCATCTAGTGTTAGTGGGTTTGAAAAAAAAGACGGTGACTTTACCCATTTAGCTAATGGTACTCTAGGCAGAATAGTTGAGATGGTTGACGATCCTATATCTACAGTTACTTATTCAGAGTTTGTAGGAGCTACAGGTGTAAGACCAAATTTTAAATATGGGCTAAGTGTTGACGATAGATTTGTCGCTGCAAATATTATAAATGAAGACGGAGAACCAACAGCAAACCATCTTATAGCGTCTACAGTAACTGCGGAAGGAGCCCCATCTCATGATAATTTAGCCTTGGTCAATGAGTTAAATCTAGGCATATATGGGTCTAAGGAAATAACTGGCGTTGCTCTAGTATCTGATAGTGGGCAAACAACATCGCCTAAGCGTCGTATTATGGTGTTTACGGATGATGACTTATATACAATGCAATTAGTAACAACCGGATCTGCTGTCAGTTATTCAACTGATAGATTTGGAACTCAAGAAGGCTGTATAGCTCCTGAAGCAATTACACAAGCTGAAGGTAAATTGTTTTATATCTCACGTACTGGGTTTAGAGCTATCGTTGTTGGGCAATCCGTACCTATTGGAGAAGGATTGAGAGATGATTTTAATAACCTTACAGCACCAGAATTAGGTGTTGCTGGGTATTTAAAAAGAGAGAGGATGGTAATCTTCCACTTCCCTGCTGATGGTAAAACTTATTTTGTAGACCTTACTAATAATAAATTTAATATGTTTGAGATGGACTTTGAAGACCAAATGTTGGTCCTTGTCCCTACTCGCATAGGAGAATTACTAGGTACTAATAGTGTTGAAATATTTACTCTTATGAAAGGGGATAAACAGGCTGGCGATATTGCACTTGCCCCTATATTGAGAACTAAAACAATTACTTCCTTAGATGTTAGACCTGGGGCTATCAGCAAGGAGCTAGTACTACGCGAGTTTGTTATCCGCTACAGATGTGATACTAATATGTCTGTGAGTTTTTTCTTAAATGGGGTGTTGTTAACAAGTTGGGTTGGTGGAACTCTTGTTCTGCCAGAAGCTCCCGTAGAAACAGAAAAAAGATTTTATTTCCCTATAGGAGCTAGGGGGGAAACATTAGAAATAGAGTTCTTCCTAAATGAGTTTAATGGTTTTGACAATACAATATTTGAAGTCAACTCTATCAAATTAGATTTAGAATTAGAAAACAAAAGGAGATAACATGGCTTTACCATTAGCATTAATATTACAAGGAGTAGGAGCTATATCTAGTGCTGCGGGTGCAGTTGGTGCATTTCGTGGAGCTGGTAAAGGAGGTCCAGATTTCGGACAACTTCGACAAGAATTACTTCAAGGCATTGGTGGGCAAGAGCAAAGGGCTTTTGGTCAAGCAGCGTCAGGAGCTCAAGCTAGATTCGCTTCTGCCGGATTATCTCAATCAGGATCTATCCAATCTGTTATTCAGGATGCTCAAGCTCGTATCGCAGGCCAATTCCAAGGAAGGAGAAATCAAGCTATGGCAAGGTTAAGACAACAGCAAATTCAGAGTCAACAGTTTCAGCAACAGCAAAAACAAGCTGCTTTATCTGGATTAGCAGGTGCAGGCGGGGCTTTATTTGGACTAGGGCAACAATTTGGACAAAATCAGCAACAGCAACAGTTCGGGCAACAGAACATGCAATCAGTTAACCAACAATTAGCTCCTTTCCTTCAATTTGACCAAGATAGTGAACTTGATCAAGACCAATTCCAATTTGGGAATCAAGGGAATCAATTTGAACAACAACAATTCTTTGGGAGTTTCGCATAATGGGAATTCCTAATCCGTTTGGTCCACTTAGTCAAGCACTAGGGGGATTGTCAAGACAGCAAGAATCTATAAGATTGCGACGAGATAGACAACAAAAGCAACAAGAATCTCAATTACGATCTCAAACACTAGCTAGTTTTTTACAAGATACAGATTTATCTAATCAACCTGTAAGTGAGACAATAACAGACATTATAGCTATTACTGGTAACGCTTCTTTAGCACCACAATTGTTTAGACAACTTAATCTAGAAAATGTTAGCGGGGCTAAGATTGAACAGCAAAGACAAGCCCAGATACAAGCACAACAACAAACTGAAGCACAACAACGGTTAGGTGGGTTTATATCTCAACAAGCGCCACAAGGGTTTACTCCTGGAGAGCGTGGGGCAATAACAGGATTAGCTACTCAATTAGGATTAAAACTACCAACATTAACTACAACTGAGACCCCGCAACAACTAGCACAAGAAACAACTGCAAGGGAGATTGCTAAACAAAATGTAAGGTTGAAAGAGACTGATGAGATTCCAACCACGTTCTCAAATATATTTACTCCTGAAAGTATTAATTCTTTTAGAGATACAAATAAAAGACAAGCTAAGAGAGATTTTACGCAACTAGATTTCCTTCCTGGGTTTCTAAATGCTAGGTCAAGGGGAGAAGGCAGTAAGTCCTTTATCTCTATACCTAAAGGGGAAAGAGAAAGTCTGTTCAAAAAAGCTAAGGCACAGATTAAAGCCCACTCAGACTTTAAGGAACTTTCAAAAAGGACGGGATTCTTAAGTCTATTTACAGGGGATTTTTCTGTTGAGGATTTTGTAGATAAAATAGAAGGAACTGAAGAAAGATTAGAAGGTATCAGCCCCGAGTTTATGGAGTTACTAGATTTTGCTTTCCTTGTTAAAAATCGTGGTGATTTAATTCAAAAACTAGTTCAACGCAATCAAATACCGCAATCAATACTTAGTGCTTTAACCCCATCTGGAGAAGCATCTGGATTTGAAGGTCAACCAGAAGTACTAACTGAAGAAACAAAGTTAACGGCATTAGAACGTGCTAGACTATTAGCTAAAAGATCTAGGAAATAATAGTGGCAAATGGCGATAAATTAACAGATGAACAAGTAGCTGATAGACAAGAGCTAAAGCAATTGAGGGATAGTGGGCAATTAGCTGATCTTGACGCTGGTGAATTAGCAGAGATTGATTCATTAATAGCTACATTACCAACTCCAAAATTAGAACCTTTGTCTGAACAAAAGGTAGCAGATATTAAGGAATTGCAGCAACTTAGAGAGAGCGGACAATTAACTGATTTATCTGCAGATGAGTTGACTGAAATTGATTCCCTTATATCTACATTGCCAGCTCAAGAAGTAACTCCAGAACCGGGATCTGCTGAAGAATTAAGAGCACAACCTTTAACCCCACCTGGATTAATGGAAGGGTTAAGGAAGGCATCTGAAGACTTTAGTAAGTTATCTATTGGACAGATAATGGAAGGTGTTGGTAGAGCTACTGGTGTTGTAGGTGGTATTGAAGGCGCTATAGCATTAGGTGAAGCTCCTATTCAAGCTGCATTAGGCGCTACTGAAGCTATTGTAGAAGGTGGGAATCCATTAACTGCTGCATTAGAAGCTGGTGGTAAAGCGTTTCAGCCTGGAGTATTCGGTACTACCTTTGATGTAGAAACTCCAAAAATTAAAGCAGCATCTACTACTCTAGAGAAAATAGGTGTTCCCGCTGGTCCAGCTATAGAAGCGTTTGGTACCGAGATATCAGTTAGAGATGTTGTTGGTTTCAGCCTAGAAGTTGTTGGTGGTGCTACAATTGGAGTTAAACTTGAAAAGAGTCTAGGCAAACTAGCTAAGAAATCGGTTAGCGAATTAACTCCTGATGAAGTAACTACTGTTAGAAGAGTTATTAATACAAATACTATTGACGTTCCTGACGCTGTTATTACAAATAATGCAGATCAATTATCTAGTTCTGTTAACCAAGGTGTTAAGAAAGTTACTAGAGAAACATATATAGACAAGAAAACTAATGAAAGAATCCTTCTTAAAGAAGGCGATGATCTAGCTAAGGCTGTTGAAGAAGAAAGAATTAGGGTCTTTAACAATACCATGAAAGCAGATCCACCTAATCCGAAAGAATTTGTTTCTCGTGTTCAAGTAGTTGACAATAAGGGGAACGTAAGAAGGTCATTTTCTAAAGACCAGAAACGCATGTTTGCAATAGCTAAAAGCAAAAAAGTTGATGGTGATGCTCTAGAACTTGCCTTTAAAGAAGGTCAAGGCGTTGATGATTTTAGATTTACAGGTGAAGATGCTATAACCCAGGAACAAATCCTAACTATGGAGAAGCGTCTAAAGAAGATCACAAAAGGCATGACTCCAGAAGAGAAAGCTGTTATCCTTCGAACGGGCAATGAAGTTGATGTAAGTTTTAAAGGCATAGGTGAGAGCTTAAGAGAGGTTTCTAGTTCAGTAAAAGAAGCTTGGACTCGTATGAGATTTAATGCGTTTGGAACGATGGATGGGATGGCACGGACCTTTGGTGAATCTGGAGTAGAGTTTGCTGAAAGAGTTCTTAATATGAGAAAATTTACAGATAGCAACCTTTCTAAAGACTTAACTGAGATTAGGAATTTAGACAGCTCTCTTAAAGCTGGTGGCAAGGATTGGAGAAATGTTGTTGAATCTCTAGAGAATCCTGAAGCTATTGGCAAGTTAACTGCTAAACAACTCCAATTACGTGAAGGCTTAGAGAAGTTAACAACTAAATACGCTAACTTCAAAGAACAGATAGGCTTACAAACTGTGAACTCTTCTGGTAATAAAATAGGTATTACTCGTCTTGACAACTATTTTCCCCATAGCTTTACTTCTGACTTTATGGGAACTACTAAGAAAAGAAAAAAGATTATTAAAAGTATTATGCAGAAAGAAGGGGTAGATGAAGCTGGCGCTGTTGCTAAATTAAATGAGATGATGGAATGGAGCAAGAACCGTAAAGACCCCCATCTAGAGCGTGAAAGATTGTTTAATGTTGACGGCTGGCTAGGAGATCCAAAGTCTTTTGTTGATACTCGTCGTGGTAATAAGAGATATAAAAATGATGTACTTCTTGGAATCGAGCAATACTTGGAAGGTGCTAATCGTAGATTCGGAGAACACATATATTTGGAAGATGGCGGTAAGGCAGTATTTGGTCCTGAATTTAGAACCGGTGATGAGTTAATAAAATCTATACCTGACGGGCCTTCTCAACAAATGTTGGGCGAGATGAAGAGTCGTATTATGGGGCTTGAGAACGATGCATCTCTAGCAGTCGTTGCAAGTACAATGAAAAATATTCAAGTTCTAGAAAAATTAGGTTTTTCTTCTATAGCAAACTCTATGCAATCATTAATAACAACAGTGCCGAAAGCCGCTGCATTAGGATATGTTAGGGGAACAAAGATTATAGCTGGTGCAATAAAAGAGATGGTGGTTAATAACGGGAATGATGCTGCAAGAAGATCTGGTGTAGCTATCCAGCAATCAATACGAGACATCAGTGGGTTGTCTGGAAAAGGAATATCGTCTAAGTCTGCCAATGCCTTATTACAACTTAATGGATTCTCTAAGATTGAACAAGCGAACAGGCTATTCGCTGCTAATGTTGGGAAACAATATTTTGACCATGCAGTAGATATCGTTGCCCATCCGGATAGAGTTTGGGCTAAAGCTACAGGCAAATTAAAGCAAGCAGAGATAGACCTGAAGAACTTGGGTCTAACTAAGGAGAAGATCGCTAAGATTAAGGCTGGTGACGTCTCAGTGGTAATTGAGAGTGATGTAGAGAATGCTATGTGGAGATTTTCTAGAATGACCCAATTCTCAGCTAGACCAGAAGATCTACCTTACTGGGCATCCCATCCAATGGGGTCCCTATTATTTCAATTCAAATCGTTTGCTATTAACCAAGCTAAATTTATGGGAGAACATGTTCTCAAGCCAGCAAAAAGGGGAAACCTTGCACCTTTAATGACTTTCTTAGCAACTTCACAAATAGCTGGAGAAGGTATTATTGGGGCAAAGAATCTTTTAAAAGGTAAAGATCAGCGAGAAGACAATGGTATGGAGCGGATATTGAATAATTGGTCTGCTGCTGCATCGTTAGGAATCTTCAGTGATGTATGGAAAGCTGCTAGCTATGGGAAAACTATAGACTTACTTGCTGGGCCTACTCTTGGAACTGCGGTAGATGAAGTTGAGAACAGCATTAAATTAATTGACAGGATGTTAGATGAAAGTCAGGATGTTAGTGTTGGTGATGAAGTTGAGAAGTTTCTACGCAGACGAACTAGAAATATTCCTGGAGCTGAAGCCTTAACTAGACCAGCGCCTGAATTCTAAATAGAAAGGGTAGCAATCGCGTACACCAGTTTAAACGCAACTACTACCCTTGTTTGACTTAGATTAATTAGCCCCTTACAACTAGTTAATCTAGTAAATATTAGCCCTTAAAACTAGTTATTTTCTATAGGCAATTCTCCTTTTTGTTGATAATTATATGCGATCATAGGGGCGGTACTTTTGGATCATTTGTATCTTGATGGGTACCGAATAATAATTCTAGTAATTCTAACATAGTTCTTCTCCTTAATTAATTGTAGTATCGTTATTCCCATTATCTACGGTTTCTTTCATAGAATCGTACATCTTTTGGAGATCATGATAGTTCTCAACCATAGTTAATAACGCTGTGAGTGCGTTAAGCCCACCTATAGCAGATTCCCTACTTTCTTCCCCGCCTTCAGCTAATATTTCTTCTAGTCCAGCGATCCCACCTTCCACTATCAGTTTTACATTTCCTAAGACTCTACCTGTAATTGCTTTCTCTCTTATCTGATCTATAATTGTATCTAAAGCTTCGTCTATTTTACTCTTGTCTGCCATCTTCTTCTCCTTCTGGTTTTGCCATATCAATTTCTAACTTTATTACTAGCTTATTAATTTCTTCTTCTACTTTTTCTAACACAGCTAAAGCACCACTTGTCAACATTTTCCCTTCTGAGCCGTCTTTATCTATTGAAAGCTCTACAGCAATCCTTGTTACATTCAACAGATTCATCAATTCTTCTTTACTAATCAGCTCCATCTTCTGTCTCCCAAGTTAAGATTTCTTTTCTTAATGTTCTTAATGCTGCTATTTGACCTATACATTCATCTTTATGTTCCTTGATATTAGAATTATCATGATCTCCACTGGCTATCGACTCCATTATTTCAATCTCATGGACTACTCTATCAATCGTTCTCTTGTCCATTATACTAGTTCTCCTATTTTCTTTTTATGCTTGGAAAAGTTCTCGACTGCTCCCTTAGTTACCCCATAGAGATTATCTATAGAATCAACACCAAAAGTTCCCTTCAATAGATCTACCCAATCAGATTCATCTAAGTCTAATTCTAAAAATGATTTATATAAATACTCCTTGGTGGATTGTAGATTAATTCTATCGTTGAATTCATCAGTTTTTTTATCATTTCTATAGGAACTTAACAAGTATACTTCTTGTTTTGTAAACTTCTCCCAACATTGACCCTTCTTTTTCCCATCAGGATAAGGTGCAACTATTAACCTTGCATCTTCCCAACTACCTACAGGTATAGGCGGGGGTTTAGGTTTAGGCTTTTCTGGTACCTTCTCATCTACAATATTAATTGGCTTAGGATAAAACCCCTTCATCTTTCTTAGTATATCATCCTTATTACTAAACTTAAATGATTTCCCTGCTGGCGCAATAGGAACCCATACTGCTGGTAATTGATATAAGTATCTACCAATACCAAACTTAACACCAGCACGCTTAAATGAGTCTGAAAACCCGCCTTTAGTCGCTTCAAAGTCTGTATCATCAGCACCATCGGTTTTATTTATCCAATCACCATCAAAATTTGCACGAATTGTACATTTTACTCCTTTTCCCCGCCATAACTCATAATCGTCTTCCCATCCACCGACTCCAAATACTTCATCTAGTCTATCCATAACAGCTCTAGATGTAATATAGGCCAACGCCATACCTTTTGTTTTGTCCCTATTAGTAGATCCTACTCTAAATTCAACATCTTCAATAGGGAATGGTGCTAATAGCAATGTTCTGTAATCTTTTCCCATCATTCTATCCTTTATTTAATTGAGATTCATTAATTTTAATTACTAACTCTCTTATAAAACTATCTTTATTTACAATCTCATCAATTTTACTTTGTGCGTCAGTTATTTTTTCATCAATTGCCTTTAAAGCATACTCTTCGGAAATTCTAACCATGGCATCTTTTACATATTCTCGATAAATATAATCACGATGATATCCCACGTCTATCCTTGTCGTATGGTTTATTATAGAGTAAAACATTTCCGCTAGCTTTTCAGCATCTCTATCTGTTTGATTTTCAATATTCTTTTTATTCGTTTTTAAGGTATCTTTTATTGCATTAGTATGTCTTTCTATTTCTTGTTCTGCATATTCTTTATGATCCTTTAATTTTTCTTTTAAGTTTATATAGTCTTCTTCGTCTTTTAATAACCAATTTCTAATCCATTTTCTCATATTATTCTTTCTCCTTTAAATTAATATGTTCTTTAATTTTATCTAATTGCTCGTCGGTAAATATATCAACCCCATGGGACTTAAGGATTGATTCTATAATGTAGATAGATTCTGTATATTCAAATTCAAAGTTCTTATTTAATGTTAAAGTAGTATAGGTTTGTCCGGTCATTTTGCTTTTACATACTTCAGTTTTTTCTAATTCACAGCTGTAATACGTAATCTCTAAGCTCATGATTATTTCTCCTTATGGTATGGGTTATTACAATTCTCTTTATGGATAACTTGAAGTCCTCGACGACTAGGGGGCTGAACGAATATATATTCACATCTATCTATTTTAACTACCTTATAACTCACTTCAGTTGAGTAATTTTTGTTATTAATCCTTATTGATCCATGACTCCCTGTACAACCTATCATAATTAAAGACAATAAAACTATTAATATTTTCATATTTTTCCCTTAGAATATTTTAGAGTAATCGATATTTCTCATTAGGTGGTAAGAATTTAATGCGTTTAAGAACAGTTCCTTTTGTGTAGATTTTCTCCACTTACTATGAAGCTTATTGTCTCCTTCAACCCACTGAAAAAACTCTACATGACCTGTTTCTCTATCGATATAGACGTTTATGAGTATAGCATTATCGAATTCTTTTCTAGCTAAAGCATATGCACAGAGCTGTTGTCCGTTCTCAGTAAAAACATAATCACTTTTATTCTTCTTATCAAGGCGGTCTTTTGTCTTAAAGTCTAGGTAAATTGGTGAGCTACCTCCAGAATTAATAATGCAATCTACAGTCCCAGCATAACCTAATTCTCTATTTACTAAAGGGATTTCGGTCTCAAGTCTGCCAATAGAAAATTTAGCACCATAGTTCTCGTATAAGTAGTTTTCGATTTCATAGTAAGCTAGATAAGCTATATCGTAAAGATGGCGGTGGGGAAATGGTTCAACTTCTTGCTCTATAATTAATAATTGTAAATACTTATGGATAATAGTACCAGCTTCAGCAGCTTTATCCCTAGCATCATTACTATCAACTTCTAATCTCTTCATAAAAGCTATATCGTCTTCTCCTTCTAATCTATCTGTAGTTAATGCAGCCAATATTCCTTGTTCTTTAATCCATTGTACTAGACTTGGCTTATTCCATACTGATAGGATGTCAGATACTCTAGGATACAGCATACCGCCTATACTAGGGTCTTTAATTCTTCTAGCAATTTCAGTAGTGTTAACGCTTTTCATCTTATCGCCCTTAGCTGTAGGGACTTCGTAGACTAGTTCGCCGTATGAATTGTATAAAGCCATATCTACTCTCCTTTTTTGTTTTGTAAAGTTACAGATCCGCTATAGTCTTCGAATCCGTGCATGTCTCAATTGTTGGATGTCTCTCCAATAGGCCAATTTTTATCGGCAAACACTACTTGCCCCATCTTTCTTGATGAGAATAGTACAATTAAGCCTGTGTCCTTTACCTTCATTAATTTAGGATAGTCTTGTTCTTTAGCCATCGCGTCATTCGGTAGTGTTGATATTACAGCCATTATTTTTTCTCCTTAAAAACATTACTAGAAACACAAAGCCATTCACCTTCTTTGTAATTAGCGCTAGAACTAGACACTAGCCAATAAACCAACCCATTGCTTCCTAACCCATGGATCTCTCCATCTTCACTAGCGGTAATTTGAATTATTTTAATCTCTTCCATCTTCAATCTCCTTCTTTTCTTTTTCTATTAAATATCTTCTAACATCCAAGACAAGGCAATCATCGTCGTGCCAGTACTTTTCAACTGTCCCACAATAATTGCAGGCAGCGCTACCATTATGATCTACAACTAAGTGTTTATCCCAAATAGCTGCGGCCATCTTGATTTTGAGCTTATCAACCTTCATCTTCAATCTCCTTTTTCTCTTTTTCAAACTCCAATAGTTATTAAATATTCTTTAACATCTGGTATAATACAATCAACTTTGTGAGGTTGAAAGTGAGTGCTGTTACCGCAATGGATACATGTGTTCCCACCAACATCAACTTCGATTGTTTTGTGGTTATCCCAAAGAACTATTGCCATTTGAATTTTTAATTTATCATACTCCATCTTCAATCTCCTTCTTTTCTTTTTCAAACTCACTAATCTCAAATTGTAGATCCTTAATTACAAACTTACTTAATTCTCTGTATCTACTACAATATACATCGTACTCTGTTGATAAAACCTTTAGCTCGTGGGCAATTACTTCATATACATGCTCATCAGATTCTATTGGATTAAGAAGATTTTGAATATGACGTACTGTTTCAATTGCAAACCCTGTCTTATACATACTACGCTCTTCTTTTTCGAGAGCTTCCCAGTCAGTCTTAGTTGCTCGTGAATTAGCGCGTTGTTGCTTAATTCCCATTATAATCACCTGTAATCTCTAGATCTACACGGTTAAGGGTTTCTGGTTCTCCATAATTATATTGTAATTCATTGCCCCAAATAGTCACGTAAACCCTGTAATAAGTATTTTTTTGTTTTAAATCTTTTACATGGTACCAAACTTTTCCCCCGTGGTTACACCAACTACCATACTGGTATCCTTCATATCTTATAATTTTCCAGCTTCTTCCCGCTATAGATTCAGGGACTTTAGCTCTTATTTCGTCTACACGTGTCCCAGTACCTATAATACTGTATCCTAGAAATATGATTATTGCTAATCCAGCTATCTCTTTCATTATTCTTCTCCATAAGTTATTAATTCTCTATGATCTTTTATATCAAATGCATCAAAAATATCAGGGCATGAAGCGTGGAGCTTTTCCCCTTCAGTCCAGAAGACTATAGCCCCCAGGCTTAACGTAGCCGGATCTACAATCAACCCATCGTTATTAGACCATTTAAGCCTTAAATCATTTATCATAGTTCTTTGAAAGTCAATCTGGCCTTCAATACCTGTGATCTTAAAGTACACCTTTTCTAGTCTTCTTATTGCTGCGTCTCTTTCGTAGTCGTTAAGGTTTGATAGTGTTCTAAATGCTGTCTGTCGAATAGTCCCGCTATTAGTAGCCATTATATTAACCTTCCAATTTGTCCATGGGCTATGTGGTCGTATTTAATATCAACTAAGCTATATTTAAAAGGGAACCAACTTTCTAAATGGAAGTCATAATCAAGGTCACCTTCTTTCATAAGCTCCTTATTTTTTAACAATCTAATATTAGGTTTAGTCTCTTCTTTGTTATCGTCATCTCTTTGTAAATAATTAATAACAATAGTAGAATTTTCATCAAGCCAATCTTTGATATGTCCTAATGTTATAATCGCGCCAGCAATCTCAAATGCTTCTTCGAGTTCAATTATTTTACAATAGGAAATAGCTTCTTTCTCCGTATCAAATATTTCTAAAGAATTATCACCATCTATTATTTTATACGCGATTATCTTTTCATATTCAGCCATTATTCAACCTCCCTTTCAATAATTGATCAATTAACTCAATTTCAGCTATAAAAGCTTGTATATCATAACTGTGGTGGATAATCGCATATTTAAAGTCAGCGAAGTCAAGGTCTCTCTTTTCTGTGAATATGATAAGAGCTTCGTTAAAGTTTTCTTCTCTAGCGCTAATCTCGTCTTGGTGAATAGCCCCAGTGTTATCACTATATCCGGTCACGGTCTTAGGCTTTTCAAATTTAATAGCTCCCATTATTCAATCTCCTTTTTAATCGTTCAGACGACTTTCTCTCTCTAATCTCTATGCGCGGATTATCTTGTTTCCTTGCCGCTGTAGTAATATCATCGTCAGCGTTTCTAATAGCTTTAATTAATTCTTGAACTTTCTCATCTGTTATCATAATTCACCACGTTCTGTTAATACTTCGATAATATAGTTATTATTTAAAGATATAGTCGATATTATTACTAATAAATCCGCACCAAATGCTTTATCAACTTCTTCTGGCATATTTTCAATCTCTTGGGTTACAATTTCATTATTAGTCAACATAGTTTTTAATGTGAAGGTTGTTTGTGCTTCATAATATTGCTTACTCTTATTTTCAATACCTTTTAGAATTTGCCCGACTGCCGCTCTAGTTGTGATTTTCTCAATTTCTTCTCTTTTATTCATAGCGCTTCAAGCTCATGACAAAGCTGGTCATATCGCTCATCTATTAAATTCATTATACCTTTCTTTAAATCTTCACTGTTTAGGCAATAGCTCCCACCAGTTGTATTAATTTCAATCAAGTACCCTTTATCATCTCTTATACGGTCCATAACTTCGTCTAAAAGGTCTATTTCTGCAGCTAATTCATTAGCTAAATTAATTTTTACTCTATTCATTTTACAACTCCTTAAATTGTTTTTCTAGGTCTTTAATTTTAGCTTCTACCATCTGTTTAAATATATATCCATCAAATTCATAATAAGAGCCATCATAAGTAATTTCTATATTGCCGTCATTATCAAAAGTAGCACTTTCTAATAGTCTCTTAAATTCAAATAGACTATGATCTATAACAGCTGCTTGCGTAAACTTTCCTTGTTCCATAGTATCGCCTTTCCATATAATATAATATACCACCTATTGCAAAACATATTGAATAAAAAATAATTGTTGTGTTAATTGTAAGGGTATCAATAGCCACAATCATAACCATAAATATACATAAGGCCGATCGTAGAGGGTTATTTGTTCTATAGCTTTCCATTATTCTCTGTCCTTAATTAATATCCCATACCCGCCACAAGCACGATGAAGATGATCTAGCGCGTTATATAATTCTTTTATCTCTTCAGCCGTTGAAGTACCTGGACTTATAGTAATTTCTAATTCTATTGTATGTTCAAAGTTATCATTATGTGATTTTAATTCATCTTCATTTAGCGTATTCAATAAAGTTTTAACATTGTCAATATTCTTTGGTGGACAATTCTTACAACATTTAAACTCATCATCGTCTTTCAATCTCTTATTAGCTAAATCAATTAAATCTGTGGTCGTTGGCTCTGAACAAACTTCCCAACCTGAACTATTATCGAAAAAACACCATCTGATTTCTGCCATTTTAAGCCTTCCTTATCTCTATTTAAGTAGATAGTACCTAGAAACTATTAAAGTTGCTTAGGATTGATATTAGAGCCTAATTATCTCAATTCTGTAGATCTTCAAACAACATCTTGGCTAATGTTTTCCCATGATTCCAGCTAACAGTAAGAACTAAGTTTTCGCCTGTTGGGAGTTTCACATTAGTTTCTAGGGTTATCTCGTCCGGCACGTCTTTTACTTCACATAGAGTATTGAATTGCTCTATTTTCTCGTCTATAGTCATCTTTCCCATTGTCTTGTACTTTCTATTTTCATACATACCACACCACCAACTAGAAATATATGGGCAATTATTAGATAGGTATCGTTATTGTTTGCATATCCGTAGATACAATTTAGTAGTCCTATAAAAAATAGTAGAAATTCTGTAAGTCCCATTGGTATTACCATTATATTAGTCCTTTAATTAAATAAGCAGTCCAGCATGATTTATTTCTTTGTTTTCTGGTATGGGGGATAAGGAGGTCACTTTCATTCCTAGCTTCTACGGCTTCGGCTCTGGTTTTAAAATTACCTATGTGTTTTATTTTTTGGTTACAATATATCTTGACTTGCCATAGTTTTAAACTTTCTTTGTATTGTATATATTTCAGTTGTCCAATCTCCCCACCTTTAACAATTGTAATCAGCTTTCTTCTTTCTAATAGCGCTAGGGTTTGTTTACATCTAGAGTTTATAGTTATAAAACTACCTTCTTTCTCTAGATAGGCTAGTATATCTTTTTGGTGTTTTCCTAGCTCTAGACCTTCCCCGAACCTTCTTTTCTTCCTACCCATTGCATCACCATCCTTATTTTAGAGCCTGTTGTATTCTTTCATGTGAGTTCTATAGTCAGATTTAGGACATAGTTTTCTGAATAGGATATATTGAGAGTGGAAAAGCATATCCATACCACCACCAGTAATGCGGCCGTTTTTATTACATCCGGCTAAATTCTTTATTTCTTCCCGATGGACAACAACCAATCTATTGTTTTTAATATAACCGAATTTAATTATACGACCTGAACCTGATTTACTCACGCTTTCAACGGATGAATAAAAGCGGCCTTTCAATAAAGCATTTCTTAAGTCAACTAATTGATTGTAAATAAAGCCATCGCCTTTTGATAATTCTTTTAGATGTTTCATGATGTTTTCCTTAGTTGTGTTGTTCTGTTGTCTAAATATAGTATCGGTAGTTAGTAGAATTACTTTAGTTCTTTTTTATGATTTATTTATGGATTCTTAGAATAACTCTATGTTCATAGTAACTAATGTTTATTATCTTAACTAAATCACGTTCTTGTAGCGATTGAATGACTTGCAACATGTCTCTACCGAATGAGAATACTTTGCCTGTAACATGATTTCGTTTGATAAAATTTAAAATTTGTCTTTGTTTCCAGCCTAAACCCTTTTCATTTCTCATTTGTACACATCCTTTAAGTTTTGGTAAATAGTAGAGTAATTAAGAGCATATCTAGGGTTAGTGAAGCAATAGGAACCTACTTGGTAGTATATACCGATATTATCTCTCTTCTTAGCAACGTCATTAGGTAACTCAGCACCAATTTTGAAGGCTAGGTAATTCATGTAGTTAGTATATTCTTGCATAGTATTCTCCTTAGTTAAGTTTTAAATATTGTATCTACAGAGCTGCACACCTGACAACAGCCTACTTTTCACCAGAATTTTAGCTTTGCGGGACTCGAACTCGCTCACCCTGTAGATACTGTTACAGATTCGAACTGTAACTATATTATCGGCAGGCTTTTTAATTACTATAATTCTTTTTCAATAAAACTGCATATTTCATCAAGAAACTCACCATAGATACCCCACTTGAAACCCTTGTGCTCAGTCTCAAATTTGCGTGTTAGCGTTTCAGATAAATTATATAACTCTGTTCTACCGCCTTTTTTTGTCGCATCGTTCACCACGTCAGAGCATTTCGTAATCATAACATGTTCAATAGTTGTGCAAACTTCGTAATATGTTTCAAGGTAGCTATCTATTCCATTCGGGAATTGTTCGCTTGATTTCATAATACTAACCTTTCTTCATTGTGCTAAATGCTAGGACTGTAGACATGGCAGTAATTGTGTAAAGGATGATTTGTAGGGCAAGTTTGAATTCAATCATAATGTCCTCCTAAGGTGTAAGTTGTTGTGTTGCTTATCTTAGTTATCGGTAGACTCTTTATAATCTTTAATATTATTTTCAAGAAAGGTTTTTAATTGTTTCTCTGCTTCTTTTTTTATCTCTATTCCTTCTTTAATAAGTCCCTTAGTATCCTTCACTCCCCTTTCTTTCATGGCTTGCTTTGCTTGTCCCAAAGTGTAGGTAATTTCGTTAAGGTCTTTAACGTGCTTCAAAATCTGATTAATAAGCTCTTGCTTGTTCATGTTACAGCTCCCTAGATGATGTTAGTTATTATTTTAATAAATCGTGAATAATTATTAACGCTGTCATAACAACAATAATCGTCATTTCTGGGTTGTCATTAATGAATTTTTTCATTGTTAAAGCTCCTTGTTAGCGTCTCTAAAGATTTGTTGAGTTATTTCTAGATAATGGTTATCAACAGTGCTAATCTCGTGCTCTTCTAAGTTGTGTTCAGCTATAAATATCATGTGAGACACTAGAAGGCCGAATGCGTCAGCCAATTCTTTTAGTAAGTCAATGCTTGGATATCTCTTATTGTTTTCTATTTGTGATAAATAGCTTTGAGTCACTTCTAAGAGCTCAGCAAGTTCATACTGTCTCATCTTCTCTCTTTTCCTGTAGTGCTTTATTACTCCACCTAATTGCATGCTTATATCTCCTTAACTTGTCTACTCATGTCATTGATTATCTTAGTTATTGGTAGAGCTTTCAGAATCTTTAATATTATTTTCAAGAATAGTTTTTAATTCTTTTTCTATTTCTTTTCTTATTCTCTTACTTTCTGATATTAGTTTATCAGCATTTTTAATATTCTTCTCAAGAAAGCCTTTTAAATCATTCGGAACATTCTCTTTAAGCATAATTTTTAGATCCAACAATCCTAGAGCGCGATTAACTTCGCCGAGTTCATGTACGCATTTAAATACTTTACCAATGATTTCTTGCTTTTTCATGTCTATATCTCATCTACGAATCGTTTTAATTTACCGCATTTATCGCAGGTGATTATTTGAATGTGTTTTCTTTTAAACATACTACCTCCCCTCGTTTTTAAGCCTTCAAAATCTCCTATTTGAGTAAGCACTTCGAATCTTGATTTAGTTACAGTCTCAGATAATACTTTCCAGTCGTGTTTACAGGTGAACGGTATGTGCATAATGTTCTCCATTAATCTAGTTTGTTAATGAGTTGGGTCTTCTATTCCAATATCACCGAACGGAGCGTCTTTTTTGCATGCTCTGGTGTGATGTTTCCCTTAGTTATCGGTTTGTCTCTATTTTTGAATTAGGATGTTCTTTACAGGCTTTTAACAGCTCTTCAACCCATGGGACGAAGTCTTTATATACTCCCCAGCCGTTAGGCGAGTCATATTTCTTGTATTTCTCTGGGTTATCCTTCAACTCCTTTAACCCTTTATCGACAACAGGAATAATATCTTTAGCATAGATAAAATTATTTTCTTCAGGTCTCCAAAGAGCGTTATAAATGCCGACAGCGTCAGCCAAATCATTTAAATTATGGGTGATATTTGTATCAAATACCGCAGTTGTAAACGTTTCGCCATCATCCCACTTGCCGTTTCTATATAGGCTAAAGTCTAGACTCATTTTATATCTCCCTTGTTAGTCGTGTAATAAAGGTATCGGCCTACTTATTAAAAGCTTTAGTAAAAAAACAAAATACTCTGTGGGATAAATAAAGACCCCATAAAAATCCTAGTGTTTTAATTAGTTTGATTGCTAGTAATACTGTTGAAGGACTGATATCTACCATAATAAACTCCGTTGTTAAGTTGTACTATAGATATCGTCAGGTTATTTAGTATCTTTAGTCCTTTATTGTGAAATATAATTCTAATAGGTCTAGCACATTAGATGTTTCATGCATCATTGGTGGTTTTCTTAAAATATTTAATACGTTATCTATTTCATAATCCTTGTTTTTAGCGCAGTAGTTTAATATAGATTGTTGTAATTGCACATAACTAGTTAAATAACTTAGCCTAATATGTAATTCATCTTTTTTTTCTTTAGTTGTCTTCATTTTAAAGCCTTTCTGAGTGGGTTATTTGATTATTTATAGAATCTTAGTGCGATTTCTGCTTTCTTTCTTTCTTCAATAGCTTTATCTTTTGATTTATAGGCTCCAAGTTTGAATTTATAATTATTGTAAGTTATCTCAGCTATCCATTTTGATCTATGGGAATTATACCAGACTCCTGTAACGCCTGAGAGATTGTTCTTTTTAAGTTCTCTTGTTCTAGCTCTTTGTGATCGTTTCTTACTAGCTTTAATACTAGTCTTCATCTTGTTTTTAAACACCATTAGTTATAAACCCAATACTTTTAATGTAAAATAGGATAATATTGAAAAGAATATAAATGTTAACCAACCTAAAGTATCATCATCTTCATCGCCACTATTAACAAAATATCTCTCAGCTACAGAACACGCAGCAAGAGCACTTATTACTATGTAGAATATAACTACTAACATCCAACCAATTAAACTTGATAACATAAACTCTCTCCTTTTTAATTAATAATGTGACTAGTAACCCTAGTGGTAATCAGGCATAATGCAATTTAGTAAATAAATCCCCTTCTACAAGGACTATTTAAATTACTAGTTATAATAAGTAGCTAACTACTAGTATTAACAGTAGCTTATAGTCTTTTACTCTCTATATAGGAGGAGGGGATAGTTTCTCTTTATTTTTAATTTCTCTACCCTAGGGGAGGAGGTTATCTAGCCCGCATTTTGGGCGAACTTTTAATAAATAAGATAGAGTATTACTACTAATACAGGTAAATAGAAAGGATAGTATTAACTATTCTGCACTATGAACGAACTAACCATTACTAATTCCGAGTAACTATATAGCTTGGAGAGAAGGCGACAGCCAGAACCCACTTGTTTGAGAGAGACCAAAGCATTGTGTCGAAGGAGTTGTGAAGAAGCTGTAAGCAGAACACACCTATACTCTAGGCTCTAGTATAGTACTATCAATATGGGAAGAATACGAAGTAAGAACCCATTATAATAGGTAATAGATACAATTAGGATTAACCCCCGGGTGTACCTTAAAGGGGTATGGGAGTGATATAGGATAGGGGTAGGGAACTGCAGGGGATATAGTATAGCCTCTCTAAATATATACTATAATAAAAAACAATAGTACAAAATATTACAATTTTACTAGACTACTCTAAATATATAATACTCTAAAATCCAATACTAGAATTTACTATTTTTTAGTAGTAATTAACAGATATATTCCCTATACTAAAACTAGTTGTACTAGTATATAAGAAGGTGATTAACTAATTAATATTAAAGGAGAAAGATAATGGACAGTAAACTACAAGAGTTAATTGGTCTTTGTAAGGTGAGTGTAGATATATGGATAAATGACCATAGATGCTGCTACGAGACTGCAGAAAAAAGATTAAATAATGGGGCTGTTTGTTTACAATTCACCAGTAAGGAAGTAATAGATAAGATGGTGGAGTTAGATACTATTATAGATATCTGCTTCCATCCTGATACTCCAGTTGGATCTGTACAGATATACCATTATGATTTGGAACTAGGCCTACAGGAAGCATTAGATTGGTTTAAAGAGTAGAATGAACTTATAAGGAATGATTAATAATGGTAGAAAAGATAACTAGATGGGAATTAGTTAATGGTTATGGTGGTGGTTGTATGGAGGGTGATAAGAATGGCGATTATATTGATAGAGATGATTTGATAGAAGTAATTAAAGAACTACAGGGCATGCAATCATCTGATAGTGCTATTGACGCACTTGACGAATTATTAGAATTATTAGGAGAATAGATAGTGGAAGGAACAATGGTTATAGGCGATAAATATCTAGCGGCTATTAGTCCTACTGAATACGAAGGATGGTACCGTGGGCAAGTAGACTTTGATGATGGTAGTGGTGGGTTTGATTTCTTTGGGGCAGATATTGATAGTTTACGAGAAGAAGGGGAGAAGAGTTTAAAGGTATGGTTAGAAGTTAATAAGGAGAAGGAAATGGAAGAAGATAAGATATTTTGTAGAGAGTGTGAGAGACCTATCTCACAGATGTATTTTGGACATGATTTAGTCAATAATTGCGGTAATTGTGGTTCAGGTAAAGGAGTTAGTATCAGTACAATAACTGAAGAAGAATTAAAGAAACGTAAAGAGCTAGGAACTAAGTATGTGGTAAGAAGGCCTTCTGATATTACTGGATGGTGTTACTTCGACTATTCCGTAGAAAACCACATTGGTGACAATCTTCAACAAGCTGCTGTTTTTGATGATGTGGAAGACGCAATAGAAGAAAGGAATTCTATGTCAGGAGTAAGATGGGAAGTTGTCCCTTATAAAGAACCAGAAACTAAATATGTGATAAGGAGATCTTTTGAAGGGGGATGGATATACTATTGTCAGTCAGAGTCCCATGGGTGGAATCTTTCTGTTGATATTGCCCACGCTCTAGTATTTGATACACATAAAGACGCTGAGTTAGTAATGGAAGACCTTGCCAACTCTAACGGTCGTTGGGAAGTCTCCCCCTACGTACCACTACAATACGATCCTAAGGACGTAGCCCTTAACCAACCTAAAGATGAATGGAGAAGGGTATACAACACCCCTTTAATAGAAATTGTAATCTATCTTAATTCTGATTATAAACATAATGAAAGTATGTATGTTAGGGCTAATTTAAACAAGAAAGAGATAACAGCAAAGATTGATAAAGAATACGGTACTCAAGGCTGGTATAGTTACGATATAATGGAAAGGGATAGTAAATAATGGTAGCGGCAGTATTTATGTATTTTGTGTGTATGCCTATATCTACTGCGTTTCTAGTACTTATACTAGATGAAGATAAAGTTAAACGTTTTAATATCTTTTTAATAGCGATAGGGATGAATCTTTTTGTTCTCCTATCTTTTCTAAGAATATATACTAGTTAAAGGATAAAAGATAATGACTGAATTAGAACGTAGAATCGATGTTATTCAACAATTAAAGGAATTCCATCCAGGAATACTACAAGATATAAATCATAAGATAGCTCACTATACTGGCGGTATGAAGGATTTTGGTGGTCTTAGGTGGGATTATTGTATATTTAAAGCAACTGTAAGGGAATTAGAAGAAACGTTGGGTGAAGCAATTGGGGGTAATAGACAGAAAGAATTAGAAGAACAGAGAGATCGGAACAGTTTTGATCGTACACTTGCTAAATTGGGTGGTCCTAGTGATAGGGGTAATACTATGGAAAGTCGTGCTGCTGCTAAACGTAATGACCGCGCTAAAGTCAACGACTACCTTTACATAATGGGGGGTAAATATGAATATTAAGAAACGCAACCTTATTAAATCTAACCAGAGAATTGCTAAGAAAAAGAATAGAGTATACTACGGTCCTGCTGATTATGGAATTAATCTAGGGGAAGCGGCATTTAACCTTAACCAGGGTATAAACTTTGGCCCGATCGATATTGATGTATTGAATAGGGTCTCTGGTAATATTGTAATACCTTCACCTGAATCCACTAAAGATGCCCTAAAACTCTTCCTGGAACAATGGGATTCTTTTACGGGAAATAATAATGGGGGAGATAATGAGAAAACGACAAAAGAAGAGTAGAAAGAAAGGTATAGCTTGCCCTGGAGCTTATCGACGATGGCTAAAATATTGTAAAGAGACTGCTAAGATATTACCTATAGTTCCAGAACCTATTACGGCGATTTATAATAATGGTTAGAGACTATTCACGTTTAACTAGAATCCGACTAATGTTGATGGGGGAGTTTACTAGAAAGAACCATCTTAGTAAGACCAAGAGAGTATGGGTTGATAGTGGGTTTGAAGTTGAAGATATTATAACCTACATAGAAAGGAAGTATCCAGATAGAAGAATAGCTGAAATACAAATACTTACAGACCCAGATCCAGACTCTAGTGCTGGTGGGTTTGTATACTATACAATTAACCTACTTGAAATACAAGCAATTAAATATGATAAGGACGTCGAAATTAATGGAACTGATGAAGAATTACGATACGGATAATTTGAATAAGTACCTAGATAAAGAGTATAAAGGCTTATCTTGCCAATCTTGTGGTAAGACTGATAAGAATAGCAAACAATTCCTAGTAGTAGATAATGTTGATGAGATTGAATTCTTTGGTAACGTAGGAGAGAAAATACTACTATGTTTGAAATGTTGTGGGAGTCGGGAAGGTAAGAAGGTATAAGGAGTATGGGGCTTAGGGAGTTTTTGCGACCCCTTAATTGCCCCGTTATCTTACAATCCTTTTGTTTCTTCAATAAACTCTAATTCTTCCCCAGCTTTACCAGCAGCATAAGCCATCTTTACAAGTCCCATCAAAGTTTCAATAACACCTAGTATCTCTTTATCTTCAACGGGAGAATAAAGGTCAACGAATTCTTCATCATCAACAGTCACATTGAAATGTTCCCCACCATCTCCATCTTCATTAAACTCATAGAAATATTTAATTACCATTATTCTTCTATCTCCATTATATAAGTAATATATGCTTTCATAGTAATTAAATGGACTCTATTTTCCATCTCTACTTCTTCTATTCTCTCCTTAAGTCTAGTAACCTCGTCAAATAGTCTCTCGTTTTGTTCCGTAGCATTTTTCTTCTCTTTTGCAAGGTTAATCAACTGCTGATCTTTCCATTCCATTATTTATCCTTCCCTTTCTGAATCTCTCCCTTTAAATGTTTTATCTGTTTTCCAGGTGGGGTCTCTTTAAGTAAATCTTCCAAGCTATATCTTCTCTCCTTTGCCTTCGCCACATATTCCTTATTGGAGATATAACTTAAGGTATTATACCAACCAGGGATGTTAGCATCTTCAACTATATGAATCTCATACCAATTATGTCTACCATATTGTTTAGTAACTAGATCCATTAATTCTTCAATTCCCACACCATCACCTACGTCTATCGCCACACCATCTTCTAACTCAGATTTCTTGACAGAATACTTTTTCACTTACCTTCTCCTTCTATCCTTCGTAAATGGATTAATAGTATCTTATTCATATCTTCTAAATCATCAACAGCGTCATATAGATCCTTATTCTCCAACTCAAGGGCTTCTAACTTCTCAGTATCAACTCGATTGCCATGGATAGCACCTAGGAGTTTATCCCTTTCTTCTTCTAGTCCTTCTATAACTTCATTCCCCCTGTCCACCATCCTTTCCATCTCTTCTCGTTGGTGCCTTATAGTACCATTTAACCTTTCTATTTCTTCTAGTTGATAATCTTCTTTAATAGAACTTCTCTCGTTTAGTCGCTCTTTTAACCCTTCAATATCCTTTTTAAGGACTTCTATTGTAAACTCAGCTTGTTTTAAACCACTCCCATTTTTATAGTACTCCCGATCTGTTTCTACTGCTTCAATATACTCTTCCAATTCTTCAATTTTCTCCCGATTAAGTAATTCAAGGTTCCTTATACCAATTCCCATAGACTCATTTTTAGTCTTATACCTTTTAACCATTTCCTTAAAAGAGTTACGACTAGTTTCTAGTTCAGCAATCTTTTTATGGAGCTTCTGATTCTCTTTCCAACAATCTTCATATAGTTTATTTATAAACGGTCCCATTATTCTTCTTTCTCCTTTTTCTTCTTATGCCAAGTGAATTGTCCTAGATACAATATATCGAAATAATCTAATTCACCATATTGAAAAGCTATCCCAAATAACGCCCCATTAAAGCAAGGAATATCAATTCTAGCTAAATCAACCCACCATTCCCCATATTTAACTATAAACGAGAATAAAGCAAACTCATAATTATCAGTCATATCCATAATTATTCAACTCCTAAATAAGTAGTTCCTTCGACAGTTATACTCTCTCCTACTAAGATATAGTATGTCCTAGTGGTATTATAAGATCCAAAAATCCGAGCTACATATCTACATTTAGTAACAATATCATTATTATCTACACTAGCTATTAGATCGTTATATCGACTACAACCTTTCTCATAGACAATAATTTGCTCACCACTACCATAGATATCAGTCCCATCACAAACTAACTTATATTTAATTCCTACCATAGCTATACATTTCCTTTAAAATTATTACCCTTGTTTTGGGAGTATCTATCTTCAATTAAATCCCTAACTAGATCAATGCTATTAGTAGCTTGATAAGACTTTAGTAGGAATAGGTAGTAATCGTCATCATCTCCTTTGATAGACTTAGTTAGCTCGATAAAAACTTTATCTTCTTCATATAATTCTCCCATAGCTAGACTTCTATAACTTTTGATTCTAGACTACTGTGGCCGAATCTCTTCACAGCTTCATGGTAATACCAAGCCCTAATCTTGATTACCCCACATTCTCTTAATATACTATGGAATAGATTGTCAATATCTTCTTTGCAGTCTTTGGATATGATTCCTTCTCTAACCATCTGGTAAAGGAAGTCATGGACGAGGCCAGCTGCCATAGTGTTAGCCGTATCTACAGTTGGGCCGCTGCACCCATCCCAAGTATACCCAGGATTAACTTGTATACTCATAGTACTGCAACGGGTCCCAGCATATCGACAAATACCACCTAATCTTTCACCAAAAGCATTCTCTAGCGCCATACTACCCACTCCATCACATTCTCTATCTAAATTAGGATATTCGTCTAAGTGTAATTCCTTGATATAGGTTTCTTCTACCACATATTTATAAGACTTCTTTTCTCTATATTTCATTATCTATAACCCCTTCTGCCAGTTTCTCTAGTAATTTATGGTATCTAGACAATGTCATAGCTATAATATTTTCATCTTCAGCTCTACATCGTTCAATTTTAACTATATTATGGAAACGAACCTTATCAATAACTTCTTCTATAGAAGGGCTTGGACCAAACATGTTTAGCTCAATCTTTTCCATATTCATCTACCCCTTCCTTCTTCCCCATAATAGCATTCACATGGAGAACAGTTAAATCCTTACCATCATAGTCAAATTCTTCAATACCGCCGCCTATAGGATAGTATACCATATCCCCTACAGCCAAACCATTTCCTTCCATTGCCTTCTCATCACCCGCATAGATAACGCCTATGCCATATCCAAGATCTACTACACCTAGCGTTATAATCCCATTCTCCGTAGCTTCTCTTGCTACTACAAAGTTCTCTACTATAATTTTCTTATTAATTACCTTCATCTAAAGGTCTCCTTTAAATCTTGATATTCCCTAAACCACATATTTTTTTCACTATCTAATCGAATTACTTTTCTCTTATAAGCATCAACCACTACTTCCAATTCCTTACACTTTTTACAGTCTTCACTTTCTAGGTGTTTTCTAAGATCCGTGTTACTTTGGTCTGATCTCCTTAATTCTTCTTTTAATTCTTCTAATTCCTTCTTTAAATTACTTTCTCTAACCAACACACCTGCTAGTAATATAGCATAGTTTTCTTCCATAGGTTTCTTCTCTTCTACTTTAGTCAATTCACTCTCAATCCATATATCATCATTCTCATCTACATAACAATCTCCAGCATCATCTACATTATTAACAGTAAAAACTTTATTACAATATATAATATCTTCTGCATACATAGGATCTGTTACCATGACCTTGTCACCGACTTTGAATTTTGTACCCATTAATTATCTCCTTTGATTAGTAGTTAGGAGAATATAAGATAGGGAAAGGAGAATTGCAAGGGGAAAAATATCCCCCTACAATCTAAAGGTAGGGATTAGGGAAGGGAACTTATGAGAGAGAAGAAGACTTCATCCGTTAAGTAGCCTAGAAGATACAATATTACTAGGGCAGCAATAAGTACAGTTATAGTTGGATTATCCTTCAGTTTCGGTAGGATAGACTTAAAGATCACCTTCCCTTCGCTAATGCTTCGATACTTGCCCATAACAACTCCTATTAATTAGTTCCTTTTTCTATCTAGAAAATCTATATCAAGATAATGGATGGGTTTGCCTATTTGAGATATAGTATAGACTCTATCATCGTCTAGTTCGATCTCATCTTCGGGCAATTCAAATACCTTCTCGCCATCAATAAGAAAATATCCTTTTTTAACTATAATATAGTCAGTAGCGTTATCGCTAAGGTACATGTAGATTAGATGTTCTTCTTCGTCTAGAGTAAACTCAATTAACTCTTCTTCACTACTATTAACACTCATCCATATATATTCTTCTTCTAGTAGATCCATATATTATTTAGCCTGTATAATATCATAATCTATACGTTTATCCTTACGATAGAACCTTAACCAATAAGCTCCTAATGGTTTAGGTCCACGCGCCTTCTCATGATGGAATCCAGCTCTTTTGGCTGTAAACTCATCTTTATAAGTAGATGTAATGATATGGTCTTGTCTGCATAGTTTCATTTTCCCATTAGGTAATAACTTTACTCTCCCATGGGTCATATGCCAAGTGTCGTGGATATCCCCACTCCATACAATATCTGCATCAGGATAATACCCAGCTCTATAAGGTACTGAACTAGTTCCCTTAGTAGCCTTACCACCAACTCCAGGGGTATGGGAATAAAACATATTAATACTGTTACGTTTATAAAATATAAACCTTACAGCACCAAAAAATTGCCCATTTATCATATTCCCGCCAGTATAATTGATGATATCAACTACCCTTTGAGTTATATCTGTTTCTTTACGCTTTAGTATCCCACTCTCATGGTTTCCTTGCGCTAGCATAACCCAATTCTCTTTATATGGCTCATACCTAGCAGCAGTAGTAGTACATAAAAGATCTAAGTAATTCCCACCTTTATGTTCAGGTTTTAAATCATATAAATTAGCTCTTGGATCACCTTTACCCTGCATCCCACAAACCATATCACCAACATCAAATATAAGCGCATCTCGCTCTTTAGCTTGCTTTAGGTGGGCCATCTCCAGATCATTATTATTACAAGGGTTATCCCAATGGGCATCCCCACGTAACAACACCCATTGCTCCCAATTATTACCTGTAGGCGTGATCCTCACATCTATACAATCTTCACTTAACTGCCAACTAGGTCTAATTACCATAATACTTACTCCGTATCTTCTTCGTTACTGCTAAAGTCGGGCTCGTCAACTTGATTATTAGGGTCTTCTACTTCTTCTGTTTCTACATTATCTTTAAAGTCGTTCCAGGCTGTAATAATATTGTCTACAAAATCATCCCAGACTTTCAAAATTACACACCTACTTTCTTAGTCCCGTGGTTAGGGTGGAAATTATGTTTAATATTGGCTTGCTTCCTAGCATTAATAGCATCTTCTTTATTGGTAAAGCGTCCTAAGTGCATTGTTTTATAATTTACCATTATTGAAGCTTCCCATTTTTTACTTTTCTTATTCCAACATACACCAGCAAAACCACTTGTATTATTTTTATTTATTAATTGGTTTCTCCCATTCACAGCATGATCTACGTCTCTTAGATTATCAATCCTATTATCATATTTTGATTGATTTATATGATCGATATCTCCATTTGGCCAATGCCCTTTAACATAAAGCCATGCCAATCTATGTGCTCTCCTAGGATACCCATCTATATTTATCACATTATACCCATACTTATCTACTGTTCCAGCCTGATCTCCAATACGAGCTCTCTGAGATCTAGTTTCTTTCCAAAGAAAAATCCCAGTGGTAGAATCATAGTCAAGTATACTTTTTAAATATTTTTGTGTTAAATCTTTTCTAGTTTTACTCAAAATGGAAGGCTATCTCCCCCACTATCATCATCAGATTCACCATCATCAACTTCTTCTACAACTTCTGGACTATTAGCTTGCTTATCATCCTTACGAACCCATTCAACGTGGATATCTACAGCTTTATAGTTATGTCTTGCGTACTTTTCCCCGTTGCCAAGGTATCCTGTAACATTGCAAGTAACTAAGAGCTTTGAGCCTTTACCAACTCCCAATTTACCCATTCTCTCTACTTCTTTTTCACTAATATATATATCATAAAACAAACTAACTGGATCACCTTTACCCCCACTATAAGGGCTATTTACTAAAGCTACCTTGCCGCCATAATCATTAACTTCAATATCCTTCCATAGCTTGCCAAGGATAGTTATTTTAGTAGACCCTTCTGGGAACCTTTTATAATCACTCATCATTTTCTCCATTTACATAGTCTTTTTTAGCATCTTTTGTGTATTTAATTCTATGGTTTAAATCATCCTTAAGAGTTTCTATTTGATTAGCTACATCACAACTGTCATCATCTAGTTTATCTCTCATAAAAATAAGTGAAGCAAAAGTATCTCTAGGGGTATAGTGCGCATAACCATGGAACTTGCTCCGCTCTATGGCACATTCAAATTCTAATGTTATTTTTTCTGCAATTCTATCTTTATAAATTTCCAATATATTCCTTAGTTGCGCTTCAACCGTATCAGAGTCTTGATATTCTTTTATTTTAGCTATCTCAGTATCAGAATCTCTCATTATCTTCCTTTCTATTAAGTAGAGCCCATAAAGTCTTTCCTTGAACAGAATCTTTTATATTGTGATTTCTTAGTTTTTGTTCATAATAGGCAATTTCAAACATCATCTCATAGTGGAAATAAAGCAAGCCAATGGACGATATTAATGATAATGATAATACTAGTACCATCTATTTTCTCCATATACTGATTAAAGTTGATTCTTCTTTGCTTCTATCTTTTACTGACTTGCTGAATATATATTTAACATGTTTCTTGTCGTCATCGTAAATAACACCACAATATCTCAAGGCGTCTATTAAAGCTTTGTAACTACTACCATCACAATCAGTACTAGCGACACGGGTTTCATGTATCTTAATAATAAATGGACCCTTATCTCCTTTTTTCTCTTTCTCTTTTTGCGGTATAAAGAAGTCTTTAGGGATGGGTGGCAGTGACTTGCGATCGCCTACCCTTTTCGCCCTTATACGTCTTCTATATGCTTCAAATGGAAATCCTAACTCTTCAGCGTTCTCTTTATTAAGAATAACTCCATTGCCTTCTCTAAGAGTAAGTCCATAATGTATAGCCATAAAAACACCACCCAATACCAGGCTAGAATACTTACAAAACCTTGGATTTAATTGTTTTAGTCTGTTCATGGTTATCATAACAAATGGTACTTCTATTGAATAATGGAGCTTATTATAACTATCAAGGAGACCCCCGATCTCCTTATCATAACTCTTCCAATCCAACTTAAGCTACTTCCATTCTAAGTTGATGATCTCCAGACACCATATCTCTTTTGCCTAACAACTCACCAGTAATAGGATCGGTATACTCAATTATATTATCTTCAAAATTCTTAAATTCAATAACATCTACATCTTCAAATCTAAAACCTAACTTAATCTTAGTATAAAGATCTTTCTTTGCTTCTTTCATATCTTTAATCGGAGCTTTAATCTGGGATGCTTCATCCTCAAGTTCCATAATCTCAAATTCAGTAACACCAATATTAGCCTTAAATACCATAATCTCATCGCTGGTATAATCGACTTTAATATTTCTCTTTACTACTTCTTTCCTACTCATAGATCTTCCTTTAGTAAAAGTTAATTGTTATATTGACTACTTTTGACTTGCCTTTTGGCAGATAAGGTTCCCAAGGTAAGTCTGGGTCATCAGGCAGGAAAGATATCAATCTAATCCCACCCCCACCACTAATCCCACTAGTATCGTTAACCGCCGCACTAGCAGTAAATTTGTACAACCCTTCTTTAATAGGATTACTCTTGATAGTATCTTGAGTCTTAACTCCTATCCTATCCTTACCCAATATATTAATAATTATATTAATAACAACACTATTATTTTCTTTTTTTGCTAGATAAGATCTATATCTCCCGTCAACCATATCGTCCCAAGAGAAACCGCCTACTTTAGATAGGAGGAATTTATATCTTAAAGAGTCTATAACACCTTGGCCTATTGGCGTATTATCCTTGTAGTTAGTTGGTGGGGTTATTAATAGTCTTAAAGTATCTCCATGGGCAACGTGGAGTGTATCTTGGCACCATCCAGAACCTATACTAGCCCATATAAATATAGCTGCAATTATTGATTTTACCATAGTATTAACCTAGAAACTTTGTAAAGGGATTCTTTTCCAATTATTGGCACTAACACAAATATAAAAATAGTTCGTATCCCACTTCATCTCACCTTGATTCCCATTAGCAGCAGATGATAAAGGAGTAGATGGCAATCTAAGTCTAATATTAATGCCCTTAATATCTAAATTGGCAGTTATTGAAGAGTCTGATGAGAGGCCAATCCCGATCTGATTACCGTTAATGGCGAACTTACTTGCGCTAACAAATAAAGGCATTAACATAAACCCACTATTTCTATCAACAGAATTAATCCACCCACCTTTCCAATCGTATGTAAGTTCTAATCCTTTACCGCTAGTAATTCCAGGCCCCCCACCAGAGAACCTACCCGCCCCACCAGATACTTGTAACGCACTACCGTCTGCACTAGCACTACCTATTTTAAATACTGAAGGAGTATAATTCATCTCAACATTTGCACTAGTCTTAAAAATAACTACCTTAGTTGTATCTTGCCCAAAAACCACCCCAGTTGATAAAACTAATAAAGTTAATATATTTCTTACCATTGTCTGTGTATCCACCATTTACGTTGTTTCTTTATTGTGATAACCCCAATTTTTGGAGCTTTCGTTACTTTAATAATAATTGGTTCTTTGTCTATTATAATACTAAATAATTGTGTAGTTACAACCCCGCAATCATTAGTATATATAGCTGTATAGTTACTACTCTTCTGAATATTATCTAAGGTTATTTCCCTAGAAGTTCTTTCATAGTTATCCGGCCCTTCCCATTCCCAGTTATTGTCAATAGGTTGGGGACCAAAACTAACCCCACCGCCTTTCTTCATATGGGCTATACTAGCTTGTTCCCAGCTACCATTATTAACTTTCATATAAGGTACTATTAATGTAGTATCGCAACCCCCATTATCTACGCTATCAATAATCCCAGTAGTTACTTCCATAGAATACCCACTTTCATTACCACTAGTATCGTAGGCTGTAATTGCGAAGAAGTAAGGGTAGGTACTATTAGCGACAGTATATTCGTATGATGTGGTATCTCCAATATCAACAACAAGAGAATAATCTCTACTCTTAGTACCGATATGGACTTTATACCCATCAAGATCCGATTCCGTGTTACTATCCCAACTTAAAGTCACCACCATAACAGGATTCATGAACCCATAGATTGCCCCACCTACCAAAACTGTTAATGAAACTATAATTAAATATCTAATTAATCTTTTGACCATTATATCAATACCTTTTTATGTGGTAATCGCCTTGCAAGACTATTTCTGTATTTCCTTTTTTATCTAAACAAATAAGGACAACCCTTTTCTTGCCATCTTCATCCTTGAATTCTTTTATCGCTTTAACTATTAATTCTTCATTAGTATCATCTCCTTTTTTAGCAATATGGCAATTTTCTAGATTTTTAAATTCTCCTAGTTTTACTTTCTCCTTATAGATGCTTTGATCATATTTAATACTTCCTCTATAGTCATCGTCTCTCATAGAGCCAACCTTTCTGTCGTACAATTAACACAAAGGGAGATATTCTCTTCTTTAAAGAAATAGTATTTAAATCCCATATCACACCCACAACTATGGGGGATCTTATCTTCAATGTACGCTAATGCCTTATCTTTATACTCCTTATATTTACTAGACATAAGATCTATATTTTGGAAATATTTAGCAGGATCTCTATCAATAATATTCTCTTTATCTCTAATATAGTAGTCAACCTTTCGAGCTTTATTAATATTAGTCATATAGTTAATCTTACCAAAGAATACTTCACTATCTGCTTTACTGAAAGAAGACTGTTTATGGGCCTTAATCTCCTTCTGGGCGTGGTAGAAGCTATTCATTTCACTAGCTGTCATAGGCGTCCTATTCTTCGCCCCACGTTGATGGTGGCAACTATAGAACGTATCCCATATTTCACTATCTGGTACATCAGTATTCCCCCATTCAGCAACCATAGACGGATTTCTAGCAACTTGATAAGTCTTTACAACTAGATCTATAACGTCATTAATACCTTTAGGCTTCATTTTCATCTCCGAACCAATCAATAGGGTTAGTGCCTGTTTTGTTCTCTTCTACTATGCATTTGAGTTTTAAATGGTCTATTGATTCTATTTCTTTCTCAATAAGATCTACTAATTCATCATGGGTTACGTTATCATGGAATTCTCTGTACTGATCTAAATGCCATAAATCAATAGGTTTATCGCTTGCTACATGTAGAAAAGCATCGTATTTACTTAGTAATATCGCAAGCTCACCCAGAAACATAATTCTTTCATACTCTTCAGTCTTCTTAAAAGCAATATCACAACAACATACATCTAATTGTATGCCAGTAGTAGGCCCAATTAACATGCCGTCCCAATCTGGACAGAAATGGTATCCTAAAGCTATCTCTCTTCCCGTAAGAGGACTACTATGGACTTCTTCTTCTAATTCTCTGCGTCTTTCTCTATCCATATCAAGTTATACCTTTAAATTTAAAGTTAGTTTATCAGGCTATAGGTTTATAGTAATTGTTGAATTTTTAATTTATTGAATGACTTATGTAGTTCTTTTAATCTTTCAACTGTTTTAGTAGACCATCCAAACCTATCTGATAGTTCTCTTAGGCAATCATCATCCCAACCACAAGTAATTCCCCAAAGCCAAGCATTGTTTTTATTAAGACTCCAATCTATAGACGCAAGTGCTAGGGTGTGTTCAATAGATTCTAGAGGACATGTTGTTTCCTTGACCATATTAATTAATCTCTCCCATCATTGAGAATTTACTATATTGTTGATAATCTGGGTGGGTGCTATCTTCTATAACTTCCATCATTACTTTCCCATCAGTATAAGTACCATAGACTTCATCAGGATTGCCCATAAACTTCTCTAAGCCACGATCTAAGAATTCAGCAGCATTCCATTTGTATTTAAAATAAGATGACTTAGACTTCAATACAACACTATAATTGAATATACTACTCTTTATCTCTTCTGTAGAGTAATATTCTAACGCATCCTTAAGGCAAGTCTTTAGTTTCTTATTACCGTTCTTAGGGGGTCTTCTATGGGTTATTAGTTTTCTAGAGTTCCAGTAGGTTAATAAGTCTTGTTCAGCCATAAAGTACTCCTAGTTTGAAATTGTATTGTTGGATAGGGGAAGATAATAAGGTGGGAATAGAGATGCAAGGTAAATATTAAAGGGTGGTAAGTTTTTATTTTTGAGCATAGAATGCCCTTTCCCGTAATATACTAATATTACAGGTTAAATCAGACTCTATGCTTTCTTTATCTTAATACTTACACATAAACTCTGAAGTCTAGCCAACTTAAGAACCCCATCCCGTAAGGGCTTCAAATCTTTTATCAAGCTTCTAGGACAAAGAAGTTTTTTAGTCTCTTATTACGGTGCCAAGTTGTGGGCATTAACACAGAGCCTGGGCTTCTTCTTCGTCCTTATATCCTAATTGACCTTGTAGAATCTAAATAATTACAGGCGCAGTTTTTATAAGAACGATTCTAAAGTTCTATTTCGGTGTAAACTGTGCTTCTATAAACCGAATAGATAGGCAAGGTACTAATAATATATATATAAGTCAAGTAAAAAGATTTATTTGAGTTATTTTCTCTTGACTTTGTTTAGAAGTATCCTTATAATCCTTCCCATTAAGTCTATTGGTAACAATTTTGGAGATTATTATGAGATGGGAAAAAAAGTATGGGCCCCATAAAATATATCTTGATCTAATTCAATTAGTTAATAGTAAAGGATGGGACGTAATAAACGACTGTCTATATGATGAGATAAGTGGGTGTAGTGTTAGGGTTCTTAAAAAAGGTGTTATTAATGTGATGATTAAAGGAAAATCAGTTATTAGAATCACTCAAGAGAATAATAGAAAATATCTGAAGCTGGTTAAAATTATTAATATTAAAATAGCTAGTGTTATTAGGCAATCAAAAAAATTAAATAACCCCTTGCTATTATAAAATATTTTTGGTATTATTAATTGTCGACTAAGGGTATACGGCCTAGCTACAATGATCAGGTAGTAAGATATCTGTACCCTTAACTACTTACTGGCTCTAATTAGCTATTTAACTAAAAACTTAATTAACATGTGCATGTTGTTAGGAAATCGAGTATAGTTTTGAAGAGTCGGTAGGTATATTTTAAAAGGAGATGATGGAAATGAAGAAAGTTAATAAAGAAGAATTTGATAATTTTATAACTAATTATGAGAATCCATTAACTACTAGTGTTATTAGAATTTGCAGCCCACCAATACAGATTTTTAGTGATGACTCCTTAGAGACTAAGTTTAAAATAGGAAGTTGGGAGTATTCTCGCGATAAAGAAGTCGCCATGATTAGCATGGATTGGTTGGGACCAAATGGGGAGATGGATTATGATGGTGAGAAATATTGGGAATATAGCCTTAAAGGAGATAAAGGAGATAATGATGGAAAAGAGTAACCACCTTTGGGGATTTAGACATAACGAAACAGGTTTGTTTAAACCAACATACTATACTAAAAGCGGACATCATACTGCTTGTTTTAGAACTAAGTTAAATGCTGAGAAGAGACTGGCTGTTGAAAAGAAATTTGATCCCGATATGAAATATTACGAAGTAGCTATAATGGTGGAGACTGAATAATGGATAATCATATAGATCCTAAAGGCTTTCAGGGACCAACTGGTTTCTGGACTAAAGAAGTCGTTGAGCAATACAATGAATCAGACCCTAATGGTAAAGACAGAAAAGAACCTGGAGCTAAGTTAGATAAAGGTAAAGTTAGAGCTGGATTGATGTTTACCGGCTTTAGAAGAGCTTTAATGGAAGTGGCTAAAGTATCTACCTATGGAGCTGAGAAATACTCTCCTAATGGATGGGAAGAAGTAGAAGATGGATTCGAAAGGTATTACGATGCTATGATGAGACATTTGCTAGCTGTAGATGAAGGGGACAGAGAAAGCGAGATACTCCATCTATCTCATGCAGCTTGGAATATGTTGGCTATGCTAGAACTCCATATAAGAGAGAATGAAGATCTGGAATTATTTTGTAATAAATATATGGTAGTTAAAGAGAAAGATGAATAAAGTTCCTAGTAATAATGGTGAAGAATATGATATTATTACCAAATGGAGAAGAATCATATGTTGGGGGCGAGGAGAAGTTAAGCGTATTAAGCAGCGAATGAATAGAAGAGATAGAAGGAAAAATAAACAGAAATTAAAAAGAAGATAATCCCCGTTCAAGAGAATGCCCGGGGAACTGTAGAAGATATATATACCTAATTAAGTTGATGTCGCGTTAACTTAAGGAAGGGGAAAGGCCTGGGAATTCACCGATTTCTGGGCTTTTTTTGTTATTTTAAAGATTTTACTTGACTTTTGTATTTTATTTTCGTAATAGAGATATAGGCAATAAGAATCAAGGGGAATATTAATTTTGTCAAAAATAAAACCTAGAGAATGTTTTTATAGGATTCAAAATAAAAGAGGCAAGTTAGTAGAGCGTTTTGGGGACGTATATTGTTTGAAAGATCCTGGTACCCCACCAACTTCCTATAGTCCAATAGCGCTGGAAAAATATCTTGGAAAATCAATTCTGTTGAAGGTCGGCGATTTAATTGAGACTACAGATGGGTGGGTTGTACCAGTTGTCGCAGTATCTCATGATAGATTTAGATGTTTAAATGATTCAGGCATTTCCCTTACTTACAAAAAAAGAGATATAAGTTTCGGAATAAAGCAAGTAAGGTTTTACGACGATTCAGCCTACCACCTAATCTACCATGATACTATCCTTTCTAAGAAACAATCAATATTTGTGTGGTACCTTGTCCATACAGGAGATTTCCTACAAGCCGTCAAGAAAGCTAACCTAACCCATTCCCATGCGTTGTTCTTATTTACTCAGCCAAAAGTAGTAAAGATGGTTAAAGCGTGTATGGGGTCAATGCTGGATATAGTAGATATGAGTAAAGAAACGTTTTTATCAAAGTGGGATAAGTTCACAAATTCAATACAGCTAGGACTTGATAACGCTATTGAAGAAGGTAAAGGGGATGATATTGCTAAAATTGGTAAAGTTATGAATGATGCTTTAACTAGTTATAGCGATAAGTTTGTAGATAGTATTGATACTGAAGTCCAAACATCTACTGAGATTGGGGAACCAGAAGGTGCTAGAGTCACATCATTCCAACCAGTTAAAATACCACCAACTAGAGAAATAGAATTAGATGGAAAAGAAGAAGATAACTCAGTCGAAAACGCGCTTGAAGCGAAATACAATAAAGGTAGAGTCAAAACCAAAGAAGAAGAAAATAGTGGTGGAGACGATATTAAAAGAGAAGCCGCCTAGAGATCCCTATAGATTCATGACATTAACTAAAGGGGTGTTCTCTTTCGAAACAAATAGTGTGTTTAACGATATTGGGGATGAGGATATAAAAGAGAAATGGAAGTACTATATGGTAAATGGGTACAAGATCCATAGTATTTCCACGCTAAGGCAAGGCGGTATTTTTATTTGCTTTATTAAGGAAGATTGAATTGGATTTAGAAAAGAGACAAGAGCTTTACAATAGATTTAAGCCTATAATAGACAGTAAAGGCAATATCGTAGCCCAAGAGTCTAGTAATAAGTTCCTAGACTTTATCTGCTACTTCTACGGGGATAAAGACAACCTTGGCCAGTACATCATCACTAAGTCACCTGCCCCGTTCCATGGGGATATCGTCAAGGATATGTTTCAATCTATCAAGCTCTATTGGATTACTTGCCCATCAAACTTTGGCAAATCAACTATCATCACAAAACTATATACTATCTATAGTATTATATACTTCCATGAGCCCTATACATTAATAGCTTCTGGTATGGGGGATATCGCAGAAGGTATGTTGGATGATATTAGAATCCTATTCACAGAGAACGAAAAGATCCTAGCAGTCTATGGAGACCCACAAACAACTATAGGCTCTATTAAAAGCAATAAGAAGCTAAAAGATTCTGCTAAATTCTTAGAGTTTGGTCCTAACTTCGGTCGTGCTATAGTAAGATGTATATCCTGGAGAAGCAATGGGGTTAGGGGTTCAGTAAGAAGGGGGCAAAGGGTTACTCTATTCATTGGAGACGATCCTGAATCTATTGAAGACTGTAGAACTAAAGATCGCCATAAACATAACTTATCTTGGCTTAACCGTGATGTTATTCCTAGACTAGATTTTGAGCGTGGTAGAGCTAGGATTATTGGCAACCTTCTATCTTCTGGCTGTATGTTGGCTAAGATCATGCTATCCCAGATGTGGAAAGGGTCCCATTATTCTTGTCTAGAAGTAAATAGTGATGGGGTTGAAAAGTCTCTATTCCCGTCTAAATTCCCAACTAAAGTACTTCAAAAACTTAGATCTGACTTAATAGCTGATGGTAGACGCGAAGAGTGGGATTGTGAGTGGATGAATATTATCTCTGAAGCTAAAGATAAGAACATCAAGGGGTATGATATTCACAAGGGGGTCTATGAGCGCCACGCTGGAACTAACGTATTAATATTTGAAGATTATCCTAACCCAGTACCAGTTAACATCTATGTGTCTATTGACCCTGCATTTGGACGAGATGAGAGTCTCCACGATCCACGAGCTATTGTTACCTTCGCTAAAGGCAGGGTATTAAAACGCAATGGGTTGACAGGTGATAGCTATTACCATAATATGGTTTGGATTCTAGAAGAAGAAAAGAATTGGGACGACCCAGCAGCGGTTATTGATAGATTATTTGAACTCCATAGAAAATACTATCTAACAGGGTTTGTTATAGAAGCAATATCTGGTCAGCAAATACTTCAAACCATTTATGAGATGAAGGCTTCTTCAGATTTCTTTATAGCTCAAAACCCATTAAATGAGATATTTCCTAAGTATCAACCGCCAAACAAGAAGATGAGAATATGGAACTCTCTTCAATCTTTATGTAGACTAGGTTCTATTTCTATTGGAGCTGGTTGCAAACTTATTAGGGAAGAGATGGATACTTTCCAACATATAGAAAATCCTAACCTTCTAGATGCGGTTGAATTCGGTATAAGATTCACAGAGACAAATACTAAAGATCCAAATACAACTAAAGAAAACTACCATAGAGAGCAAGCAGGATACTCTCAATATGCCCATAAGAGACCTAAGAGAAAAAGTGATTTTAGGCAATGGGGACCATCAACGATTAATAGTTTAAGGGTTTGATAAATGGCTGCACCTAATAAAGTTGCCTTACAAATGTGGGATCGATATCAAGATCTTAGAGATATCACAATATCGTATAGGCAAGAACGAGACAAGATGCGGAAGATGGCCGCAGGATTCCAAACCCATCGTCAAAAGAAAGATGAGATTGATAGTCGTGGTGAAGTAGATATCCATATTAATAAGATTAGACAAGTCTTACGCATGAGAGTTGCTTTACAAGTTGCTAACAAGCCAGTTGGTAAGATACTAGGATTCCATGAGGAAGATGAAGGGATGGCTAGTTTAATAAACGAATTCCTTGATTACCATTGGTATAATAGTGATGGGCAAATTCAACTATCTCGTGCAGTAAATGATCAACATGAAGTTGGTATTGGCTGGATGGGGATATTTGCTGATAATATTGCTGACTATGGACGTGGTGAATTGAAGTATAAGTTTATACCTTATAATGAGATCTATATGGACCCAGCAGCTTCTAACTGGGACTATTCGGATACTTCAATGATTATCCACAGCAAGCTGGTTAAGCCTGAAGATTTTTATGCAGCTAATCCTAATATAAGGAGAAATGAACAGTTTCTTGTTCTTAATGATGAGATTTATTGGGATGCTACTAATGATCAAGGAAATATTGCTGAGTATGGTACTCCACAAACAACTTCTATAACTGGTGAGAGACGGGACTTTATACGTGTCCTTGATAGTTACGAGAAGATAATTAGAAAGATACCTGTTATTATTCAACCTGCTACTGGGCAAGTTACAAGAGTATTGGATGAAGGGGAAGAACCTAGTGAGAGTGAGAAGGTATTTCTTAAAAAAGGTGCAATTTCTCAGGAAGATATACTCCAATTTGCTAAGACAGAAGAAGAAGCTCAAGCTCTATTACAAGTAGATCCTGAATTCTTTAGACTTGAAACAAAGGAAGTTCCTATTCCAAGGATTAAGTTTACTAAGACCCTTTCAGGAGTAAAGCAAATAGGTAAAAGTACTATCCTTCCTATTTCCGATTACCCCTTAAAGCCGATTATTGGACAAGATCTTAAGAATGGGTATCCTATTGGGGAAGTAGATAACTTAGTAGCCCCACAAGAGCTCCTAAACACGTCTTTACGTTTGAGTTTTCTTAATGCTGCATTAGGTTCTAACACAAGATTTTTTGCAGACACAGAGAGGATGACTGACGAGACGCTAGAAGAGTTGTCCAATAATATGGCTGCGCCTGGACAAGTCATAGATATGAAGAGAGATGTTAATGGAAATTGGCCTATAGAAGTAGTGAGACCTGAACCGTTGACTCAAGCTTGGTTTACTATGCAGCAGTATTTAGAAGGGCAGATAATGTCTGAAGTCCAGCAACTTCAACTACGTACAGGTGATGCTAGTGCAGCCCCCCACACCTTTAATGCTACGATGGCGCTAGGGCAATGGGCAACAGATCTTCTTAGAGTCCCATTAACTTATATGGAAAGTGC
>Ga0209976_10000131_pt1 | contig 50906 bp, 67 predicted proteins | sample SumtaG_FD_182806 | JGI IMG/M metagenome (GOLD analysis project Ga0209976, IMG submission 182806) | Deep subsurface microbial communities from Indian Ocean to uncover new lineages of life (NeLLi) - Sumatra_00157 metaG (SPAdes) (version 2) | ecosystem: Environmental > Aquatic > Marine > Oceanic >... | reverse complement strand
GGGGGATATTCTTTTCTATTGGCATAAAAAACCTTCGCAGCCAAAACGGGGTCAACCATTAAGCCCGGATCAGGTTTCATCAAAGCACAAATCTCAGCGATAGTCTGCATTTCTTCTTCTGATGGTGGAGGAAATTTAATCGGCTCCGGATCGTCGCCTTTGCCGTCGTCGTCCTGCGTTGGGATGTTCCATATCATACAGAGCAAGTATCTTCTACCGTAAGTAATGGAAGTGGCTTTGGCGTGTATTTTGGTCATATTAACATTGCCTTTTATTCCGACTCCGCCTAACGGAACGTCAAGGTGATATGTATTCTTGTGTCCGTCTTTGTGTAAAACATCAGCGCAAACTCGCACGTCTCCCTCACTATCTGCCTTGCCCTCATAGAAAATAACAGAAAACCCTTGCTCGGTATACGCTGGCTTTGCTATCTCCAAAACGCTATCAAGTCCAGCGTAATTGCTTTTCGTTTGCGAGTTGTATTTTGCTTTCAGAACAGCCTCTATGTTCGATTGAACAACAGCAAAATCAGAGGCATAAACTTTCTTGGCTTGGCTGGCGTCGTACCGTTCTGCCAATTCCAGCAATTTTTCCAGCTTATCCAAATCGGCGTTGTTTTCAATTGCTAGTCGAATCATCTCGTTTGGCGATTGTTGTTCTGTTGTTTGGATTTCGTTTTTCACGGTTATCTCCTAAAAGGGACTAAATGTTAATTTTTCAAGTTCTTTCTGCATTTCAGTTACGAACATATCAATCTTGCTTTCAAGTTTCGCGATGTATTCGTCGTCACGTTCAACCCGGAATTTGTAATAAAAGCTATGTTCAAGTCGCGGGTCGTATGAAACAAAATCACACCATTGTCTTTCACAGACCCATAGATTCCCTTGTACCTGAACTTCATAGTCACGCGGAAGTCCACCAATCATAACATATTTCAGATGCGTGGCGGAATTTGGGCATTTGATTTCCACCATACCATCACTACCTACCAAACCGTCAGGAGAGCACCCCACGTACTCGTCACGCTGCACAAAGCCAACTTGGGTAACAATGTTATCTGTAGCCTCTTGATAGTGCATACGGGCTTCTGATTCGGTCGCTGTTCCCCACTGCATCGCCTCACTTGTATAGGATTCGGCGGGTTCGAGTTTTATTCTCTCCGCAATCAACTCAGCCATATACTTTATACTGGTTTCGCCGGGTCCGGTTTTCTGCCTATTTTGAGCCTGTGCGTCTTTGAAGCGTGAGCCTGTCACCATACCCAGCCTGAGAAGATGCCACTCTGGAGAGCCTTGTATGCAATCGTGGATTTTCATTTGGCTCCCTTTTCTGTGATTTTCTCGAGGGTATTCTTAACCTGTCTCATTGCTAAATCCAAACTATCATCTGTCATAGAGTCCACAATGTCGTTTATCGGCAATCCAATATCTGTGTGCGAATACATACGTTTGAATCGTAACCTGTTTCCTTCAGTCACCAACAACAAGCCCTCTTTAAGCCTTTTTCTGGCAAAATCTTGAAGTTCCTTATTCATCGTCTTCGCCTTTCGCCATGCAATAACTACACGGAGCATCTATGTGGCACGAACAACAAGTATTATATTCCTCTGGCATCCCATCATCCAACTCTCTACTTTGTTCAGGGGCAAATTGTCGGTCATACCGTTTCTCTTTAGCAGACATCTTGTTCCATATCTTCTGCCTTAGCTTTCTAGTACATTCAGGGCAATATCCAAAACCGGAGGCATCTGGCACACATCCACACTTTAACTTCGTTGCTGTTCCCATTATCTTCACTCCCTAAAACGAATTCCTCAAAGATCGGTTTTCTTCCTGCAACTTTTGGATTTCGTCAAGCAACCTCTCGATCACCTTATCCTTATCCCCATCACAGGCCGTACATACGTTCCAGTCCATACCTCGCCAATTTGGTATATTACAGTCCTTGCCTCCGCAATTCGGTTCTTGGCAAAGCTCGCAAGTCACCGCTTCTGACTCTGGAAATTCACAGCAACAGTTTTGTTCGCATTTCATTCCTTGGTCTCCTTAAAGCTACGTAGGCAAGAGTAGCGGGAACGTAGCAATCAAAATTAGTAAGTTTAATAAACATGATTGGACTTTTGAATCTTTCGCCCGGTATTTCCATAAACACATACTCTGCACGGCCGTAACGAGGGGCGCAATCAAGAACATGCCAAAGCTCATCTTTCCAGAACCTGAGATGCCCGTTGCCGTCTTCGTCAGGCTTCACCTCACACAGCTCATATCCCGGAAATACAGGCTTGTCAGGCTGGTAGTCGCGGTGGATGCGGTAGACAACTGAAAAAGACCAATCATGGGGATTACATTTATCCCAACTGTCTCTGCCGGACATATAAACAGTGTTTTCCTTTTTAACCAATGACCGGAACACTTCTTTGTCTTGGATGGGAAGCCATTTCCAAGGAATCCTATTATCTTTCAACCGCTCAATCTGCTGTAATTTAGTTTCCATTATTTCTCCAATTCAAACCATAATTTTCGGGGGCATAATAAACGGGGTTTCAATGCAACGCCACAAGTGTAGTACATCTGGATGGTTATTCACGTAATCTTGCTTTGCCGGATGAAATTGAACAACACATTCTGAATCTTTGAAAAACATTCTCTTCGCAAAACACATTTGTTCCCAGTTTGGCGTTAAAGTTTTCTGTTCGGCTGTGCGAACCTTAATGGAAGCGTGTTCCCAACCATCCCCCCAGCTAACAATACACTCCAGAGTAACATTAAAGCAGGGGAACGAAACCGCAAAGCCATCATCCCCAGCCTGTATAACAGTGCCTCTGGCCTTCCTGAGTTTCTTTTGAATGTGTTTCAAGGCTTTCATTATTTCTCCAATTCTGCTTTGACTTTCAGCCAGTAAGATTTCGTTGATTCTTTTTTGTAACCATTCGGTCCACCGTTGTGAATACGGGCGTAAGGCTCCCATACTCCAATACTACCTGATTCAATATGAAGCGTCGGAGGATCGCAATGTCGGCGATACCAGTATTTCAAATATATCTTGACCATTTCCCTACTGAGAACAGGACTGAGCCTGTCTAGGTGTTCGTATCGCCCGTCACCTATTATCCAATTAACATCACAAAGATAAATCAACTTGATCTGAAAACTACCTACCTCACCATCGGGACCGATTGCATTGGGATTTCCTCTTGATTCCACCTGCTCGATAGCATCCAGTAAATCAAAAAAAGTATAAAGGCGCGAGGACGCCTGAACAACGTCCCCGGCCTCGGAGGAAGGTGTGATGAGTCCTGCATAAAAACCTATCGCAAACGTAATTATCAGTGCAGCGAGCATTATTATTGGTTTGGGGTATTTCATGTTAGCTCCTGATCTTCTTCTCGCCAGTCTATATCACCACAGTACATGCACTTGAATACTTCGGGGAATACGATTGTCTCTTTCGTGTCCTTAACCCTAAGCAGTCCAGCAGCTATGTAGGGGTCGTTTATGTGGAACTCCGGCCCCGACCCACTGCAAGAACATCTATCCTTGATGCCGCGACTCATTGCCTTTTTTCCAGCTTTGTGATTCACATGGTTATATCGAGGCCATGACTTCCCCCATTCGGTTTCGCCCTCACGAAGCATATAATGCCACGCATTCCCTCTGGGGTGTTCGGCCACGAATGCGCCCCATTTGCCATCCTTGACCCACGACCAAAGAATTCCTTTGCGATATGGAACTTGAAACATATAAGCCCTGCCATCAATAGGATTAGCGAAAGCAATATCATATTCGCCATCATCTTCTAGCCACTCCCCGTTGTTGTATCGCAATATGCCTTCAACGTCTTGCGGTAGAGGCCTGAACTCATAAACAGGAATTATATCTTCGCATTTGTCTTTCATTATCTTATTCCTTTCATAGTCCTAAAAGCCCAATTAGGACAGTACCGCTGCACCGCGTACCACTTGCGAGGCTTGCCTTTTAAGCGTTTCTGTTCAGTTTGTTTACGAGTATTCACGGAGCCACTTTTTCAAACTTTTACGGGTAGTGAGAGAAGAGGTGAAATTTGATACCAACTTTCTACGAGTGATCCCCTGTCGTTTCGCCTCGGCTGTAATTAGTTCGTGTCGTTTATCTGTTACTTGTATTGTTTGCATAATATCTCCAATAAAGTAGCCCCGATCCGCAGTCGGCATAAGACCGGATCGGGGCCTTGACATTGCATTGGTTTTGAAAAAGGAGGGAGACCTCTCGGACGAGAGTTTCCAGAAATGAATGTCTTATGCCGTACATATTATTATTCTCCTACAAGAATACTCCATGTTGATTTTCAAGTAAGGTCAGCATTTGTTCCATGAGGAAGTTTTGAAAGTCTCTCGTCTCGTCTCCTTTGCCCGACTCAAGATGTGCCCATTCTTCCATGATAACCAGAACAATTTGCCGTTTCCCTTTATCGAACAGCGTTTCAGATAATAAGATTAAACCTTCATGGGCTGCGCCAATGATTTTCTTAGATGAAAATGAAACTATCTTGCACTCATACGTACAATTTAAGCCTACTTGATCCAGAAAACTCTTTGCTTCTTTCAGTAAGTAATCTCGTTTCCTGTCAGGTTTCGATTCTACATAGTCGCTTCCGGCACAATAACCTGACATTACAGCACGAAACTTTTCTTTGCCAAATGTCTTTTGCAATTTCAGAATGAGACTTCTTTTAATAATAACAGAGTTTTCGTCCTCTACTAATACGCTAAAGTGTCCTGCGAAAGATTCAGGTATGAGAATTTTTCCTTCAAAGTATTTCAACCACTCACCATTCAACTCAATCGAAGAATAGTCCCAATCTGCTTGGAATTCTTTAGATACCCTGTCTTTAACGATTTTGTCAATTACACTCTGGTCTGCACTCTTGGCGAGAACCCTACACATATACAAAGGCAAACTGTACGGACTATCTATGACTCTGGACTCGTTAAGTTCTACTTTAGACGTTTCGTAATCAAACAGCGTACGTGTAATATCATCTTTTACGCATCTAATACCTTTGCGGTAAACGGTACCATAGAGCCTATCGTAGATTGCACCATGATCACACTCAGCTAAAGCTACGCGGTTGAAGCTAAAGTATTTATCCCAATTATCTGTAACCTCAGCGACTTCTTCATGCTCTGCGCTTATAAAGATATTAGTTTCGCCCCCTATACCACAAGGTTCGCATGTGCCTACTTTGGCGGTCCCTCCTTCGTCTAATGCGTTACAATAGACTTCCCGTATAGCCTGCCACGGTTCCCATTTAGGTCCCATAGAGGTTGTCATGGATGTTTTGTCGCCATCTATAGTAATTACATCAAATTCTTGATCTCTCAGCCTGTCCGTAACGCAACCTATTGAAATCTCTTGCTTGCCTGCAAATACTTTGATGTCAATGCCATTCCTCAAAAACACGGCAAGAGCATACTTCAAACCAGAGCCAAAGAAGCCTATCTTGGACTCATCCTCTCTTTTAGTACACGCCCCTATCAGTTTGAAAGCGTTTGGCTCTATCTCTATTTTATTGGAACATTTAATCCACTTCATATCTCTTTCCCTTCAATATCGCCCCTGCTCGGCCCGGTGAACTCGACATTAACTGAGCGCAAAGCAGGGGCTTGTTTTGGTTTATCGGAACTTGATGTCAATGTCGAGTAAAGCATTATTCATAGCTTAACACAGATTGGGCGAATGTCAAATTCTTTTTCAGAATATATCCCAGAATAGCACGAATGGACTCAGAGGCGCATATCTGGACATGGTTTGCGGGCGGGAAATGGGGATTTGAGTTAAAATAAATTTAACAAACATGCAGAAATTAAAATAAGGGGCTGGTTATTTTAAGATTTCTTCTTTGGCCTGACGCCGGATTTCTTCTTTCTTCGTACCCCGGATTTCTTCTTTTTGCGCACTTGCGTTTTTTTCGCCATCAGTCTACCCTTTCGAGATTATCAATTTGTGCCTGTATTTTTATTATAGCCTCAGTTCGGGACTGCTGTTCTTTCCGGTTTGACTCCACTTGGGCCTCATGTTCCTTACGATATTCTTTGAGGTCACTGGCAATCTCTTTAGTCCTGTCTGATTCGTTTCGCATATACGATTCGATATTTGTATACTGAACTGCGGTGCGGGCATCCCTTAATTTGCTTTCATTGGCCTCTACTTCCAGTTTTGTTGTTCGCCCTTCAAGCTTAACCATAGCCTCCCTGTCCTCTACGGCATTCTCTTTTACATTCTTTATATCCCCCTTAACTTCAGCCACACCCCCGCCGCTTGTATATGCCACTGTCGTAACAGTAACCACCAGTGTTATTAACAACCCTATAACGGCCGCGATTACTCCCACCTTTTTCCATTGTTCTTTTGCCATGCTGTTCTCCTTATTAAATATCGCTAATCACGCTCTCTGTTAAATCCAACAATGTTTCCATTTGTCCAAACAAAATATGCCTCATGCTTTCTGTTTCTGCATCTCTAGCTGAGTCGGCAGCGGAATTGCTTTTGGTCGCGAATTTATCTAACCACTTCAAATCTCTTTGTTCCTGATCAGACAGCCTTTCTGTTTTTGACTTTTGCCTCAACTCTGATCTTCTCTCATACAAATCAAATACTCTCTGGGAAAACTCTTGAGGATCATCAACGTCGCTGAAACCAACTTCTCTTATAATTTTAATCTGACTGTCTCTGAATACGGGCTTAACAAATTCCTGTAATGGAGCCTTTACTGGCGTCTTCAGCAATGTCGTTCCCATATCAAGCGTAAATTCAATGGCTTCCATGAAGTCGCCTGCTATTTCTTCGGCAAGTTCTTCGTTAAATTTAATGTCTTCGGGAGTAATATCTTCTACGAAGTTATCCAATCTTGTCACATCAAATGTTGAGTCTGCAATTGCAGCAATCCCATCCCTTGCATTAACTACGAAATCTAACATCGGGTCTGTCCAAGGCTCCCGGTTCCAATTGTAACCATCCGGTGCAACTCTGTTGGCTATCTTCTCTCCTACGGCCACTATGATTTTACCAGCAGGACTTACATTGACGAGATTCTTCGCCGTGTCCTTGCCTATCTCGGTGACGACTGTTTCAATATCTTTCTTTTCGTCAAACTGGAATATTCCAAGCTGCTCCTTAACTTTCTTCGAGCCAAACCTCACGCCCCATTTGAACGATTTTTTCCAGATTGCTACAAGTGCGGCTGATACGACTACGGCAGATAGAGCCGCCCACAATCTCTTTCTATCATTAAGTGTTGGATTCTTTATTTTATTGTATCTACTCAACTCAGACACTAACAAATTTTGCTGAGCCTCTAATGCCGACCTGAACATCGTCACCATTCTTACTAACGGACTTGGACTCGATAGATTAACTGACCTGTCGAGAACATCAAACATCGGCTGTCCTTTTCGTGTTGCATATTCAGTTCTAAGTGCAGCGGCTTCTCGAAATTCTCTGGAATCTATATCTTTCATCTCTGGCAAATCGGCAACATTATTCCCATCCCACTCTTCCAGGGAAATATTCTTGCCGTTTCTCGGCTTATTTAGAATTTCAGGGATTATGTTATGAATGTATCCTATAGCGATAGCAACCTGATCGCCTTTTACATGCTGAGCCATAGCCACATTGCCCGAAAAAATTGTTGACTTGCCGAAGATCAATAAATCAAATGTTTCCTGAGACGCTATCGCACCTATCTCTGCTCCAATCCTTCGCCCTCTCCATCTGAGATTTATCGGAGGCGAATCTTCTTTCAATCTCTTTATGGCCTCTGATATCGTTAGCCTCGGAACCACAGAAACAGTTCTTGTGACTGCAAAGAACATTGGGTTTGACATAGCCTGCGTGCCTGTTGTGCTAACTCTGAAGCCTAAAACCTGAACAGTAAACAGATTCCTAACCTTAGAGCCAAGAACTTCTACTACTTCTCGGCTGGTTTGAGAGCCTTGTATCCTCCTGATAAGGGTTATCATGTTCCTCAACTCTTCTTCTCTATCAGCAGAAATCATCGCATCCTGAAAACCCTGCGAGCTTACGAGTGCCCTTGCATTCCTTAATGGTATCGCCATGCCGTTAAAATGAGTTATTGTTTCCATTGATCCCAAAACAGTTTCAGACCACGGATTAAGTTGAATTGGCTTCGAGCTTCCGATCCGAGGTTGCAAAATACTTCTTTGTTCTGGGGCAACAGAAATATCCTTTGCGCCTGAAACGCTCAGCTTGCCAGTACGAGGACGAGGCCATTGATTCTTTATCCTCGCTATGTCGTGGCCTACAAGAGCGTTGGAAGCTTCGTTAATGAGACTCTTAAACGGACCATTCGATAACTGATTAGTGAAATCTGCCAACGCTACCAGCATATCATCTGACCTAGTGTCATTTAAGAGTTTATTCATCTCAGCTATCTTCTCGGCAAACCCCCAATCTACCGGGTACCTTATAATCTTTCCATCTATATCCCAACCCTCCAGTCGCCCAATTGCATCTAAGTAATTTTCGTCCCGCGTAGCCAGTTCCAGCGATAATAGCATATCGTCGGTAAGTTTCACTTTCTGGTTTGCGAGTTTTCCAGTGGTCTTCTTCTTGCTTAATTGATTTACATTTTTAAGTCCGGCCTTACTGAATCCCTCTTCCATGATCTGAGACATAGCCAATTGATTAGCAGCCATATCTCTTTGTCCAGAATGCAAATCGGTATCTAATATCTTTACGATCCCTTTAGATTCATTTGTGGTAGATATATCAGCCAACGTGTCAAGTTTGTAATTATCGACGGATACGAATCTTCTCACCAAACCACCGGTTCGTTTTGCTCCAGCTACAAGGCCAGTTTTCTTTTCTCGTTCTATTGGTTCCTGAGCTTTTTTAATTGCTGACGGCTTCGGCGATACCTCTTTTTCTACATCTATATCAGAAAGCGGTTTCAGTCCCTCTTTGGTTAAAAGTTTACCTTTCAGTTCGGCTTGTTTCGCCAATGCCATAAGCGAGTCGTATATAGCCCTTATGTCAGAAGTAGTCATGTCGGCGACTGTCTTCTGTTCAAGTCTACGTAACTCCTGAGATAACTTGCGAGGTAATTGCAAGTCTTTCAATTCTTCTGCGTCGAGAGATTCAAACCCACTGGCAATCTGACCAGCCATCTTTTTGAAATGGGCCTGGCTTGCTTTCAGAGAAATCTCTTTTGCTTCTGTGAGTTTCTTGAAATCAGTATTATTAACTATATCAAGAATCTGGCTCCTTTGCGGTTCCGGTAACTTACCTAGAGGTTGGTTTCCAAGCCTGTGTTTTTTGAATAATCTCTTAACGAAATCTTTTGCGTTTTTAATTTCCTGCCTTTGCCCGAACTTCTCTACACCAGCCCTTATCTCGTCATTGAGTTTAAAGACTTTCTTTAATGACGTTTCAGGTTTTTGTTTCTGTTTCCCTATATCAGTGGCTCTCTTGAGGAAATTGGGCTGTAATTCTTTCGGTATGGCCTGAACCATAGATATAGCATCGTCCCGTAATTCTTCTTTGAACTCGGTGGCGGCATTGATCTTATCTATCTTCGCCCTAAATCCTTCGATAGTTGTTTCCAGTTTGATACCGAACTTTTCTTTTAGCGTGGCAATCGAAACTTGTTTCTTTGCAATCTCTACTTCGATTGCTTTTATCTTCCTCTCCTTTTCGGCTCCAACTGCTTTAGCCTTCTTTTCTATCTCTACGGCCTTAGCTTTACCTACTTGTGCTTTCGCTATCCCACGGGCCTTGGATAATGCCTGCTTTTTATCTGCTGCAAGTTGATTCCTCTGAGTCTTGAGCGTGGCTATTTTCTTTTCGGCAGTCTTAATATTTGCTATTGTTGGCGGATCAGCTACAATCCTCACATCACCTGTTTCTCCTGTCACCAGATTAGACTGCTCAAATGTCTTAGCTTCTTTCATGGTGAGTATCTTTGTTGGCTTTGCTTTCTCAACAGGAACAGCTTTGGCAGGCACACCTTTTGCTATCTTGAGAGCTTCCTTTGCCGCCTGCACAGCAATAGCCTCTTTAGTTTTGGCTATGCCCTTCACAGCCTTTTCAACACCCGCCTTTACAATCTTTGCAGGCTTCTCTATCTCAGCTGCGCCGATTCTGGCACCTTTTACTACTCTCGCCTTCACTGGTATGCGCAATTCCTTAAGACTGATCGCATCTTTGAACTTAGCAGCATCGTTAGACTTTAAGAATTTGAGTATCTCGATCAACTCTTCTTTTGTTTTCGTGATCTGCGGATTGTTCGCCAGCATTATATCTGCTTGTTCTGAGAACTTCTTATTTTTTAACTTATCAAAAATCTTATTCGCAGTTCCGAATATCTTACTCAACGCAGCACCCGTAACCGCACCGGCTATACCTGCTTTTGTCATCTCCGCTGCCCTTTGTTCTAATGTCTCATCTTCCTCAGGTGCCTTGAGAAGCGTAGTAAATGCGGCTCTGCTGCCAACCCCTATTGCTGATTTTGCAGCAGGAGATAGACTTGCGAAAGCTGTAATCTTCCCCGGATCTGGCAACAAGGCAAACAATACCAATTCGGCGGCAGTATTTCCAAAGCCAGCAGTAAACGCAATCGCCAAGCTGGGATCAGCAACCCTTACCTGTGCCCTTATCCTTGATATGGCCTCAAGATTCTCCGACAAATCGCCCTTGCCCTGGCTCCTGTCGATAAACTCAGGAATATCTGCCCCCAACCTATTAAAGAAATCAGTGCCCCACAAGATAATAGCTATATTCTTAGACGACTCCTGCATGAACTCCAAGAACTTCTCTTCTTTGTCTCTCACATTGACTTCAAAATTAACAGCAGACACTACCTCTTCATCGAACATAGACACATTACTGTCAACAATTTGTTTTATCGCTTCAATAGATTCGTCATCAAAGCTTTCAAGTTTCTCTTCAACTTTCTTGTCCTCTATCTCACTGTCCGGTGATATAAATTTTGTTGCTATTGCTAAGTCAGATTCAAATTCTCTGCCCACGACACCCCGCAACGGATCACCTATCGCATCAACGCCAAGAGCTTCTTTGACAGTTTGGACTTGAGTAAGTGCATTTTCTTTTTGAGCTTCTATTATCCCTTGCGAAAACGATATTGGTGCCATTCCACCAGTGATACCTATTTCATCTAATACAAATCTTGGGTACCGAAAACCCTCTGTTACCCACCATTCATTTAGATTTTTCTGTAATTGCGTAGGATCGGGAGGGTTTATTTTATCAGGAACCAATGTGTTATCAAGTCTCTTCTGCGCATTTTCTATCCTGTTGACATCCCATAGATTTCTATTAAGGACATCCATCATTTCCACAAGAGGTGTATACATCGGCGCAGCAAGAGCAGGAACAATCAAGTCGTCTATCTGTTCGTCGGTTATTATTGGTGCCTCTGATGGATCGACTAATTCACTAATACCAGTGTCGAATCTGTCTCGCATAGGATCATCAATGATAATATCCTCGTCAATCGAGATTTCATCACTAGCCAATCGTCTTGCACTAACTCCATTCTCTAAATCAATTTCTGCCATTATCTAGGCCTTGCCTTTAATAGTCTTTGGAATATGGAAATTTTCCCATCATCTTTCTTTTTCCCTTTCCCTGCTTTGTTATCTTCTGTCAATATTCCTCTCCTTTGAGCTTCTGTCCTTGCTTCGGTTGCTGACGTTATATCACCTATTTTTTCAAATTGAGCTATTGCCGACTGATAAGCGGCGGCCTGCTGTTCTACGTTTTGAGCCTGAGTGATTGCTCTATCAGCTTGTGCTGCAATAATAGCGGATGTTGAAACGCTAAACTTCCTTATGAGATTATTGGTATTTCTCTTTATGTCATCTTCAGTAAACTCTCCCTCTCTCATCAGGTCGAATAATTCAATTTCAGCCTCGTCAGCAAATATAGTCTTTATGCCAGTAGTGTCAATTAGTCCAAATGGATCAGGAGTTACAATGTTATCCCTGAGTAGTTTGACATGCCTGCTCACAGACTCGTCGAGAGTTTTCTGCGCAGAGTTCCTTGGTGTTTCTGCTGCCCTGAATATATCGTCAAGGAATTGCTCGCTGTCGTTTGGCGATACAGTGGATGCTACAGCCGAGTACCTTGCGATTGCCTCATCCTGTGATACTTTACCGAGTTTCACGTCCTGTATGAGTCTTCTTACTGAAATATTCGTATCAAGTGACGTAACAATTTCCGGTGACTTATTTAAGTCTGCGTCTAATGCCCTGAACATCGCGGGGGTGAGGCCAACTGTTCCATCAGGCTTGACTTGTAATTCTTCAATCATCTTAGTTCTTATCTGAGAACCCGTCAACTCACCTCTAGCTATGTCCGTTAGAATAGTTGATTGATTGGCAGTCTGCTGCCCTTTCTCTTTAGCGGCTAACCTTCTTTCCTCTACGGCTTTCTCTGCTCTCACTGTATTCTTGACAGATACTTTTTGAGTAGATGTCAGATTCCCATCACTATCTATGCTCTTTTCAGCTTCACTTATGTCTATTCGATTAAATCCATCTCTCTGGCCCAAAGCAAGGCCCAATGCCAAGTCAACATTGCTCTTGTCCTCAATCTTGTCAAGTGCATTATCAATGATTTTATGATCCAGCTCCTCTTGCGCGTCGTAAATTTCCTTACTAAGCAGCCCGCGCGAAACCATATCATTTTTAAGTTTGGAATAAGCACCCTTATCCAGATTTGCCATATTGATTTTCTGGAGAATATCGTAGGTGTCGATTTCCTGCCGTGTCTTTACGGCTATCATGTTGTCTTTAGCTTCTTTGTTCAGACGGTCTTCGTTTACAGCAAGCCAGTTTGTATTGTTTCGCTTGGCTATCCCCGTAGAAGATTCATTGCTTGCAGTCTTTATCCTGCCCATCATGGCTTCTTGTTCTTTTTTCAGTTGATCCAGACTCGCGTTAGGATTTGTTTTGACGAAATTATCATACCCTGTCAATTCGGTTTCAGTTACACCCCTGAATACAGCTTCTTCATTCGCTGCCTTGGCACCGGTGAGTCTGCGCTCAAGATCGCCTCCGACCTGTTCTATTGCTTGCCCCAACTGTCTTTGTCCAGACCGGTCGGCAAGTGAAAACGGCTGCTTCACAGCACCGGCTCTGCCGGGTCCTACTTGTGTTGGTTGTGTTAATTGTATCTCTGCCATCTTTACTCGCTTGTATCTTTATTGTGTTATAAATATTACCTGTCCGCCTCCTGCCGGCGCCTCCTGAAAGAACATCCAGATCGGATCGACCTGAATCGGCAGGTTGGGGTTGATAAATAGTGCTTGTATTTCTTTAGCTGAAAGTGCACGGGTGTAGAGCTTCGTGTCTGAGATAATACCACTGAAGCTCCTATTTTGACCATTGTTATTTCCGATGGTGTAGTTAGTGCCTGAAGCTATTAGTGTCCCAGTTTTTACCGCTGGCGTTCCATCGAGCTGACCATTCACATATACCCGATTAAAAGCACCGTCGTATGTCAAAGCGAAGTGGTATTTATTACCCACTGTGATCGGCATAGTACCAAACGTAACACCTTCATTTTCGCTGGTTGTTCTAACTGCGTATGCTGTAGTTATATTGCCTCCGATATGGTCTAACCAGAAATTTATGGCGAAAGATGTTCCTATTAATTCTGTAAAAAATAGTCCACGATCAGCACCTAGAACTTCTGGCGTGCAGACAACTATCACTGTGAAAGCAGCGGCACCGTCAAGAGACTTCTTGCTAAGTGTGACTCTATCTGTAGACCCACCTGTAAACAACAGTCCGCTACCTTGCCAAGTTGCACCGGTAATAGTGCCATCATTACCATCAAACGAGAAATCGGGTAGATTGCCAGCTTTAGTAAACGGGGACCAAAAAACCAGCCTTCTCGTCGAAAAGCTCGTCAAATCAAGCTGCATTCCAAACATAGGCTTATCAGATGGTAAAAGTTGGGCTGATACCGAAATACTCAGGAACAGGATTATTAAGAATCTTTTCATTATAGAACCGTTAATAGTGAAGTCCGAACACGGCCATATCCATCTGCGCCAGTTTCATCGAACCAATTGTTGAAAATTACTTTTGCCCTTCTTACCGCTGGGGGCAAGGTTATCGCCCATGTATTTACGACGGAAGCATTTCCTGTTGCAGTAGCCGCGTCAACAGTCCAAATATCATCCCCCGCGTCTTTTGCCTCAGTGATACCATCAATCACTGTAATTGAATTTGCACCATTGTCTGTTATCTGGTAAGCAATTTCGCAATTCGCCGCTAATGTTAAATCTTCGATGAAAATCAATTTACCAGGATGATCCAAGCCTGTCGCTGTCGGGTCTCCGGTTGTTAGCTCTGTCTGTCCTCCTGCCTCTGCGCCTGCAATGTCTGTTTTGACAGGAGTAACTGCATTTGAGAGTATTGTAGTCAGAACTGTCCATCCATCATCGGCGGTCGTTTCGCTCGATACCATAACAATAATCTGCGTCCCGTCGTGAGCCGCCGCCTCCGCTAATGCCCAATCGATATGAACAACTGCAGAATAAGAGGTAGAAACATTAATTTCGCTCGTAGTCTGGAGTGTCCCAGTTGCGCCTTTGGCGTTGGCTATTGCTGTCCAAGGCAAATTCTCTGTCGTCGCCGTTTTCGTCGCCTGTCCGAAGACAGGAGCTACAAATACTGCCAATATTAACAATAATTTTGTCACTGTTTTAGTTAATTCCATGTCTTGCTCCTTAAAAATACAATACTTATCATGCTATCGGTTCATAGTAGAAAATTGTTATTGAAACCCAGTCTATATCCGTAGCTGGGATGTCGATCATAATAATCTGGCCTGCCGCTATTGTTGCAAAAGTTATTGCTGAATCTGTAACCTCGCCATCGTTGCCAGCGGTGTAAGCGGTTGAGTTTATAGACGGGTTACCTGCATTGATTGTATCGAAGTCATCCCAGTTCTCCACGTCTATGGTGTAATTGCTGTCTGTCCCGACAACCATGTGAACTTCCGTAACGACGATGCCATGTGGGAACTCACCTGCTACGATAGGCTTTACCGGTATTACGTCATTGACTCCATCGGGAGCAAAGATAGTAGCTGAAAAAGACTTGATAAGTTTGCCTACCACAACATCAGTTGCACCACCTAATTCAGCGTGAGCCGCGCCATGCTGGACAACAAGTGATCCATCAGTGAAGTCAAGGTCCACATCGCCGTCCGTATCGGGTGTTTGTCCTTGTGGTAGTTCCAGGTCGGCACCTCCGAAGTCGTGATCGCCTGTGAATACGTCGCCGTCAGCTTCAGCGAAATCACTTACATCTGCAATCTGGCCCTCAAGCTCGGCCTTTGAATCAATCTCCGCTGTTGTGTCCGCCCCAGTCACAGCTATTAAGCCGGTAAACGCACTTACATCAGCTTGCAGTCCGCCTCTTTCATGCTCAATCGTACCTGCATCGAAGAACGCCGTTGCCGAGTCTCCTGTTGCTGCGTCAACTGCTGTGAGGTTCGCTCCACCACCTGAAAATTCCGTTGCCGTGACGGTTCCGGTGTTTGGCGTATACGTTAAATCGCCATCGGTTTCAGGAGTGTAATCGCCTCCATCGAGATCGCCGCCGGGAGAGAACAGTATAGCGTTTGTTTCGGCTGTGGCCTCGTTATCCGCTACAGTGATCGTAGCCGCCAGAGTTGCCGTATCGGCGTTGCCTGTCAAAGCTCCGACTAAAGTAGTGGCGGTCAAGCTGTTTATCGTTGCAATATCGAGAGCGCCGTCCAGAACAAGAGCCTTAGACGCTGCTGCTGTCCCCGGTGTGATGCCGTCAAGTGTTTCGAGGTCCGCTTCGGACATACTAGCCGCACCGATGATAAAGGCTGTCACGGCAGTTACAGAGCCGTCAATGATCGTTGTTCCTCCATCCGATACAAAAGTATGGTCAGTTACATCCCCAGAACCGTAATCCAGATCGACCGCACCGACAGCATCCAATCCAACAGACGTATTCATTAAACCCGTAATAGTCACAACACCGGATGCTATCGTCCCGGCGTTGGTGATATTGCCAGACGTGTCTATGTCGATCCCATCCGAAGCAACAGAAAAGTTATCTCCGCCATCACCTAAAGTAACTATTCCGTCAGCGTCAAGTTCCCCGTCAATCTCTAGTTCTAAGTTTACTGTGAGTTTTGTGTCTGCTGTGTGTGTCAGGGTTACATCCTGATCGTCACCGAACTTGATTGCTTTGCCGTCACCTATGAATATATCGCCGAACTCTGCTGCTACTGATCCTATGTCGGCTTGTGCCGCGGCGAGTATAGAGGTCGTAAAGGTTGGGGATGTTGCAAAGACGGCAAGCCCTGTTCCTGTCTCGTTTGTGAGGATTGTGAGCAATTTTAGAGATGTATCAATTGTGTCAAACAAGTTTAGGACTGTAATCTTTTTACTCGTTCCGCCATCGACCAGATACAGTACGTCAGCGTCTTGCACGTCCACCGTTTCAGCGAGATCACTCGTCTTCGTGTCGGCTACGCAAATAGATGCTAACAGTGTAATTACAAGTATTATTTTTTTCATTATATCTCCAGGATCATAAATGTGTCATCTTCAAGCAATAAGAACGTGTCGTCTTCAAGCAATAGCAATTCTACCCCAACCGCCTCACCAAGCTTGTTAGCGGTATATTCGATTTCTATGGAAAGTAAATGAATACTGGTTGCCGAAGGCGTTGGGTTAGTTCCGCCAACTAAAGCTATTCTTGTTATATCAAGCCCTAAATGGTCGCCTTGTGTGATACTGTTTGCAGGGATAGTCTCAATAGTTGTCTCCACCATTACGTATTGTGCCCCGCATAAAACATCCCCGCTCGTATCAGTTGTCGCACCTGCGTTAACAGTTTCCCCTAATGCCCTTGAGTTCCACTGCGCTTGCCAATTCGATGAATCTACACCGTCCGCTGTAGCGTCTGTCGTGTACCAGTGGATTACTATATCTACGGACTCAGTTACATCCATATCCTTTGGTACTTCCATTGTTTCGTGCGAATCGTCGTTTACGTTAAAAGTCCACGATAAAAACGGTGCCTCTGTTATTCTGGAAGTCGGGGCGTTTGCTCCGAAGCCACTGATAACAATGCCTTGAAGATGTTTTTTTACCCTCGCAGCCCCAGCCATTGTTTGATGACCTGTGGAGGACAGTCGCGTATAGTCCGTTGTCCCCCCGTCACCGAACCGAGAGACACCAGTAACATCAAGTGTGTCCGTTGCTTCATCGCCTAATGTCGTATCACCTGCCACGTCCAGATCAGTGTTAATGTCCACATCGTGAATTACCATTGTTTCGCATACGCCAGTCGATGTTATGTGGACGCAGACATCTCCTTCGGTTAAACTATCTACAATTACAGTTCCAATTTTCAATACAAAACTTGGAGCCGTTGGTGCGGTTACTGTATAATCGCCCGCCACTGACGCAGACAAATAAAGATCAGATCCAACGCCAAGCCCGTCAGTGTCTATGTCATGGACTATGCCTTCAGTGGTAACGAATCCTGTAGCATTGTTTAGAATGTCGTGAGTTGCCATTGCTATAACACCGCAAGTAGCAGTAGAGTCGGCTTTTGCAAGGTCAATTGTAGGGCGATTGCCTTGCGCTCCATCTATGTAGACCAGTTGGCCGTTAGTTATGGTAGAGCCTGTTTTGTTAGTCGCCCTGATATACATCTCCTGTCCTAATTGAAGAGTTACATCAGATTCATTATTGTAAACAGCAAGAGTCTTTTCGTCGTCGTCGTAAAAGACTCTGCCCTCATTATATGCAGGGTTCGCTAAACCCGTAGTCAGATCGAGCCAACTTAATGTCGCACTTGGCGCAGTCAATGAACCTGTAGTCTTAACCTCAGTTACGCTTGTGCTGCCCAACATCACTTGCAAGTCTGCGTCTGGTTCTGCGTTGACACCAACGGCAGTGGAATTCTCATAGATAGTGCTACTATTTCTAGGGGTTAGTGTCAACGTCCCGACTCCTACATCCGTAAAACTCTGAGATATGCAAACAAGTGTAGTTGAATCTACTACCTGCCACAATTCCGGGAATGAGCCAGTTAGACCGTCTGGAAACGTATCGGATGTTGACGCAACCAAATTCCTGTAAGTATTATTTGCTCCAAAACTATGACCACCATTCACCACAACCTGATTGTTGGCGAAGTCTACGGTATCTATAGCTTTAGCGAGTCCCGCATCTTGAGTAAAGGTATTGAACGAGTATGCTCCTAAAGCCGTATTGCCGTCACCCTCATTGGCATATCCGGCAGAAGCACCAAAACCTGAAAATCCTGACCCTGTATTATATCGTCCAGTTGTGTAGCCAAAAGACGAGCCGTCTATATTAGAGTTATATTGTCCGGCCTCTGTTCCGAAAGCACAAAGCGTTCCTACGAAATGACCCTGACCAGCAAAAAACCCCATAGTTGTTACAGCTTCTTGCTCCGCGCCCGGTGTAAACTTGCCAATAATAATACTTTCTCTTCCATCATCGAATAATATACCACTTGAATTATTAAACAATTCATTGGCTTCGTCACTCCCTGACCATAGCCGCCATTCTTCCTCGCCACTGAAAGAAAAAATCGTCGGAATATCATTGGATATTTCAAAGTACCCAAAGGCCGTACTGGCAATCAATAATAAGATTAGACTTTTTTTAATCATTATATCCCTCGGTCACGAGCTAGATTTGCAATTGTACCGAAGCCCCTTACTCCTTTTCCGATAGCCGCAAACGTTGATTGCCTTCTTATATTCTCTCCAAGTTGCCTTTCGATATCTGCCCCTGATCTGAGAGCTAAAGATTCTACCCTGCCACGTTCCAGAACAAATCCTATGTCCTGCGTAATATTTGCTTGTGTCTCCGCTTCTATCAGTAGTGGTGAACCTCTGTTTATCCTGACATTACCCGCCGCCGCCACTGATTTTTGAGTAGCAAGTATTCGCCTGCCTCTCTCTTGCCTGATTTTGGCTTCATCGACAGTTGCTTCCCTGACAGCTTCAGCGTCTCTTTCGTCGACGGTTGCCCTTTGTTTGGCTATTTTTTCGGCTTGTTTGCCCTCTTCGATTGTACCAGCTACCGAAATCGCCGTACCAATACCAGCTAAAATTATTGGAGCATATCTCCTGTTCCAGTGTGCCTGAAAAACTATGCCATTACGCTCAATTTTCAATACATCAAAGTGGTTCATCTTCTCCCCTCTAGTTCTGCAACTATAGCGCGCACCGTGAATGGTACCGGTTCGGAGCTCTCGACATACACTGTCTGCTTTTGGAAGCCCGCATAAATGAATGAAAATTGCTTCATTTTCGCAGTCGAAGTGTAAAGGTCCTGCTTTGCCGTTAATGTCGCCTCTTCCCACATATTTACTTCGCTAAGGTCAGCGGTAGAGCCCGGCCCGAACTTGAATGTACCTGATTTGTAGAGGTCGACCCACAGCCTTTTTATCTTTTTATTTAGTGATATGTCCTGCGGGTCGACCCTTATTGGCAATGTTTCTATTTTGGCCGTGTACGGGAGTCCTACGGCTACTGTCGAGGACGCTACGTCTATGGTTATCGCCCCATTCACCACAACCTCATCGCTCAGGACTATTCCATCAGCCCAGACCTTAACTGTTTCGCCTTCAAGATGATCTAATCCTGTGAAAGTGTCCTCAACTTGCTGGACAGAACCCCCAGACGTGTAGGCAGTGAATCCGCTGGTGTCATAGTCCCATGTACCTGTGGCGTCTTTCAATTCAAATGTATCCGCATCAGACGAGGCAACTGTGTAGACATTGCCATTGAGTTCTACCATACCCCCTACTGACGAAAACAGAACCTGGTCGCCATCGCTAAAACCATGAGTACCTGCTGTAATCACTCCGGGGTCAGCTTGTGTTGCTCCTGTAACCGTAATCGCTGCCCCTCCGTCATACGATAAACCAGAATCAACAAACCATAGATCATCGTCATCCGACCCCCAATCATGGGGCTTGAATCGTTCTATATACCTCGCTCCGGCTAAAATTCTTTCAACTGAAACCCAGACTTCATCTTCATTATCACCGCTGGAGATAACCGCCACGCTCTCAAAGTCGCCATCCGTTACCTGTTTTGTCCACGCAATTACAGATTGTTCCGGTTGGTGCGTCAATGTTGCTATGTCTCCGTTATTGAGAACACACCATAATATCGGATCAGGCCTTAGTTGGAAATCGGCGTTTAATATACCGCTATCGGTTATTTCAGGTGACAAGACAGTTAATTCCGGAGAGAGATATTTATCTGATTGCAAATCAAATCCAAACCTTCGAACCTTTCTTCCGCCTCTTTCCACGTAAATAATATCGTCACCGGCGAACATAGCGGCAAGGGCGAATGATCCGTTCCTTGTCTGTTTCTGGAAACTCGGTGAGGTTGGCGTAGCTGACTTGCCCTGCTCGCCCCATTTCCCGCACGATCCGCTCGTTCCTATTAAGAGATAATCTTGAGACAGCAACCACCTGATAGGGTTTTGGCCCTCAAGGGCAAATGTAAATGCCGCTGTGTCTAAACTACCTTCAAGAAAATTAGCATAATCATCTGGATTCTGTTCGCCAAACCAGAGTTCTTGAGGAAAAGAATCTGACCCACCGTATACGAGTCTCTGTTGGTGGAATGTAAGTGTTCCCGGCCATCCCCGGAAGTCGGACCAATACCCCTCTCGCCATGTTGTAGTAGCAGATGTATCAGCTAATTCGGTGATTACAGACGCATTAGCAACTGTCGAGGATACGATACCTGTTATCTTCACAACTCCTTTATTGATATTATCCGCGATAGTGAAATTGTAATTGATATCTACTTGATTTGAACCTGTCAGCGTGACCCTGTATATCGCTCCATCCTCTTCAAATTCCGCAGGGTTGTCAAAAAACTGATTCGTCAATGGCGTCAAAGCATTTCGCCAGGAAATTCCGTTATTCGTACTTCTCTGTAATGTCGTGGTTCCTGTCCCTGTGCCTGTTGTCGTAAAACTATACCCGCCTATAAAAAAAGGTGTAGATAATGATGTGCCGTTGTCAGAAAAAGTACCACTCACTATCGAACTTGCCCTGACCTGCTCGATAGCCCATAAAGACCCTTTATGCCCTACGCCCGGTGTTGACTTGAAAATCTCTGCGCTGCAAGTAAGTGTTATATTTCCCGTTGTCCTACTTGGCGTGATGGATATATCAAGATCGTTCTCAGGCAGAAAAGGCCCGTTAGTAAAAGGTACATTCCTGATAGCCCAGTCAGTGTGACTTGTCCTTGTTAATATCTGGGGTGGGTTTTCGTTATCGACAATATACATAGCGTTGTCAGTTTGTACGAACTGCATATTAAACAGATCGCTCGTCTGGTGTTGAGTTTCTATTTCTACAGGAAAATTATCGCCATCTAATATCTGCGCTCCATTACGGTAGAATCTTAGATAATTGTCCCCGAATTCAAGGATATACGCATCGTCAGTAGAGAACTCAAAAGGTATCAATCTTATCTTCCCCGCATCTTTCGCTGTCGCGATATATTCCGTTCCCGGCCTTTTCAGTGCAGGACCCTGTACCGTTACAAACATATTCTCAAGTGTTCGGCAGGATGAACTGTATTTAGCGAAATCCCCTCTCGCTTCTATTAATGGACTGACTTGCCCAGAGTTAAAATTAGTAACAGGGCCTATGTATCCAAAGGAGACTGAGCATAGTAATAGAAACAGTATTTTTTTCATTTATATCAACCTTATGGACCCGTTGGCGGTAGAGTAGTTTGGGCACCTCTCCAGACAATCTCTACGGTACCGGGTGATCCAGTTGTGGTTATTGTGAATGCTTCGCCGTTGGCTACCGGCATCGTAAACCCTGCCCATCCTGATATTACAGCTTGATCCCTTACTCTATTAGATGCCCCTATCTTTCCTGTCACGATACTTACTGCTACTCCGCTAGCCTGCACTAAAACAGTTACAAATCCATCCTGCCGGGCTGTGTAGGCTTCTCCTGCAATCATGGGTTGAGTGGTAGTGGAGTCGCTGGTGTACACTCCAAATCCGATATTGGCTTGGACATAAGCTGTAGTCGCAATTTTCGTACTATCGTCGGCGGTTGCTGGTGAACTGGCTAGTTCCGATGCTGCCCCTAATGTTGCTACGCCAGCAACGGTGAGAGTGCCCGTTCCAGCAATAACAGTATTACCAGTGGCCCCTGCTACTGTGAACTTTTCTGTTCCAGAACCTCCTATAGCAATATCAGAAGTTGCCGAACCGATAAAGTCTGCGCCTGCCGCTAATGTTACACTGCCCGAAAAGGCACCTGTCGTGGCTGTTAGGGCAGCGAACTCGACTGCATCTGAGGTAGTTAGCTCCAAGAGAACTCTTCCCGCCAGGGCATTTGCCGATTGCATAAGAGATACACCAAAAGCACTTGCTGTTTCACTGTTAGTAACAAGGTCCGAAACATAGGTTAGTACGCCGCTTGCATTAAAGAACGGGAAAGTCTCTGCCCTGTCTGCTAATGTAGGCATTTCCACGTCAAACGTAGTTGCATCGCTCTGGGGTAATCGCCATGATCTGTCAGACTGGTCCTGTAAATCCTGAACTGTCCTTGTGAGTTTATCTAACGCCGTAACTACCGAAGTCGGAGTAATTGCACCCTGAGAAGTTTCCTGACTCTTCTTAATCGTCCTGACAATAACTAACTGGAAATCAACTCCAAGCGCACTGTTCGTTGTCACTGTCCCGCCATTCAGATAATCTCCGCCTGTTGCTACTATCGTATAGTCCGTAGTGATAGTCAGTAAGGTTTCGGTGCCGGGAGACTTTAGTGTAGCATCTGTAGAAATATCTTTCTTGTAAACAAATACATCATCACTGGAAGTAACCGGCTGAGTAAAGATGAATTCATCAGTTGCCGGGCCAATAGTGAAATACTGCCTGATAGACTCCGGATCGTCAACCGTAGCGAAAGCACATGCTGAACACATTAACACAAATATCATTATCTTTTTCATATCATATCCTTATGTAGCTGCTTTTACAATAACTTCTGATCTTCCGCCTTTGTAATTTGGGATAGGCCGTGCTGAGAAGTTGAAATCAAACAGATTTGCTCTCTTTGCGTTTGGAACTGCAACTTCGCGATATTTCACTAACATATTATCGCTTGTTTCAATGTCCTTACCAATGACAGGAGAAACTCCCGAAGCAAGCAATGTAGCAATACATTCAATCATTTCCTCGGAGAATGACGCTGTATTCGGGGTGTCAATTACATACTCTATGAAAGCCCCATCCTGATCGGTATTACTTAATGTGTCTGTCAGGAGTATCTTACCAGTACCAGCTTCATTTGCTACCTCCTCGAATTGATAAACAATGTTAGCAGCATTAGAAACGTAATCTGCCTTCTGGCTCCGCCTGGCAATGCTATCTTCGTCAAACTGACTAACAACTGCAAGGCAATCACCCGGTAGATTAAACGCATAAGTCCAGTTTCCAATTTCGGGAGTTGAACTTAACTGTGCGTCAAGATTAAGAAATCTCAACGTCGATCTGAAAGGAGCATGACTGGTCGCCAAATCTCTAATAACCCTGCGCCTTACTCTGGGGAATGATATTTTCATCCATGACGATACTTTGTCTGAACCGTTGATACTACTAATAAAAGCATTCCCGCTAACGGCATCGCCCGCACCGCCTATTTTACCTAAAGCAAGATTTGCTATGTCGGTCTCTGAAACAGCCATACTAATATCCCTTTACAAGTAACTTACCATCAACACTTGTCAGGCCAGTTGTTACTACAACCAAAATATCTGCACCCGTTACGTCAAGTCTAGCTTCCGCCACTTCGTCGCTGCCCGGTGAAGCTATTCTCCACGTTGTCCCTGCCGACCATGTTTTTTCGCCGGAAAGTACCACAGACTGAGCCAATAGGAAATCTACTAAATCAGAAGCGGCATGAGTATAAGCGTCGCTTGATAGTACGGTAGAGGCTTTCTTGATAGAGATTGTTTCCGAGTTGGTGAAAGCCCCTGAATCTGATTTATAAGTAATAGTTCCCGCTGCATCCCCGTCAGCCCATGCACCGGAAGATAAAGCAGAAATTTCTACAATAACCGCAGTCTCGCCACTGGTATTACCTGTTACGGTGTCTCCGATTTGAGGAACATACGTTCCGCCATCAGTGAATGTTATCTGGCTATACATCGACTGTTGTAGTCCAGTGTCCCAAGTCAAAACCCCGATAAGGTCCAAATCGCAATCTCTATCCCCGCCCAATGTACCGAGATAGAGAGTATGAACTACATCATCTTCATCGTCTACGCTCGCACCCCTGAAACGCATAGCGTTCCATTTTGACGGTATCGGGAATATGGAAATCTCACCGTCACCACTTGAATCTGCCGCTATTATAGCGTCAACTGCAAGCTTTGTCATCTCGTCAACACCAAGAGCCGACGGTTCGTCACCTGCCGCTGTCGTTGAGTCGGCGATCCTCCACGCATTCTGTATCGTGTGGAGAACGTCACCTTCTATTGTTGGGACAATAGTGGTTGACTGAGCTAAACAGGCCGACGTTAATATTAAAAAGCAAAGTATTTTTCGCATTATATTCTCCAAAAAAGGGGGTGAGCCGAAACCCACCCCGTTATGTTATTGGTCAGCAAACGTAACACCCGTATCTGTAGCAGTTATCGCAGTTCCGTTTATGTACCAACTTGTAGTTGCAAGATCGTACCAAATTTCGATCTTGGTACCGGCCTCTGGCGTCAGAACTCCCAATATCGAGTTACTGTTACCGTCAGAGTAATACACCGTAGTATCATCGCCACCGGCATCTGGATCATGCTGAACTACACCACCGACAAATTGTTCGGTATCATCGCCGGAAGTGATAATCCAATCCTGGGCATCAGCAGCAGCACCAATATACATGAATGTATAGTGAAGGCCGTCAAGTTCTGCCGGCAGATTGAACGTAGTGTCCTGCCCCAAGTCTGGGATAAAGTGCATCTGCCCAGAGTTATTAGCGAGCACAGTGTACGGAGAAGCATCGGGCACAACGACAACATCCAACTCAAACGCATTAGTTACTCTTACCGGCTTGGCGGCGTTTATAGTGACTCCACCAGCCGCGGAAAGCAATTCAATAGAATCAACCGCCGTTCCCTGATCGTTAGTTACAGTGATCTCGGCAGTTGTTCCACCGTCAGCTCTGATAACAATTGCATCGTCAAGGTCCCCGTCTGCTTGGAGGTTGATACCACCGGCTTTAGACCACAGCGTTATCGCAGCAGCCTCTTCGGTAACGGATGTCCCTGTTGTTGCTATCAACGACATCGTAGTTGAATTACCACCATCAACGTCAATAAGTATTGCATTGGCAACATCTTCTTCCGCCTCTATCTCAATCCTACCCAGAACAGAGTCGATATTTACGTCGCCTCCGGCAGCGTTTGCAGCAATAGTTATTGCATCTGCCCCGGTTCCCTGAAGATTGTTGATTGTGATAAACTCATCCACTCCGCCGTTAGTTTCTATCCTGATAGCATCAGAAAGATTGGCAGTTGTGTAGAGACCAATACCACCGTCGTCAGAATGTAACTGAACGGACGCATCGTGTTCTGTAGTAGCTGATGCGCCAGTGCCTTGATCGGCGTAGATATTGATACCGCCACTCACACCACCGTCTTCCGTAATTACAATCGCAGCGGCATGGTCCTCGCCGGCAGTGATATTTACCGAACCTGCTGCATTGGCAATGTCAATATCCTCAGTAGCTGCACCTGCCGCTGTAATATCAATACCACCAGCAGACGCGACTATCTCTATAGCATCTACAGTGTTTTCTGTAGAAGTCAGAGATATACTCAGAGCTACATCTACATCAAGGCCGCCGGCAGCAGCGTCGATATTGATAGCGTCGGTAACAGCTTCGCCAGCATCTAAGTGAACAGAAGCGTTTGTGGCGTCTAAAGCAAAATCACCACCAACAAGAGTAGTGGTAATCGATCCGCCTGCGGTGTCAATAGTGATGTCATCGGCAGCATCGATATCAAGATTGTCAGCAGAATCGATCTTCGTACTACCAGTAACCGAAGTGATAATCAACGCGTCTGTTGTCGATGTCCCGGCAGATGTAAGAATAAGACTTGCATCTACGGCCCCGGCCTGATTGATTGTCAAATCTTCTGTACCTGCATCAGCAGTAAGAGTAATTGATGCAGCAGCAGCATCGAAGGCAATCGTGCCAATCTGAGTCAAAGCGTCTACATCACCAAAAGCCATCGTATTAACGGATGTATCGGTTGTCCACGTTATAACATTCGATCCGGAGAAATTCATTGCAACATCTTCTGAGTTATCTCCGAACTGAATCTCGTTGTCACCGTCGAACAGAATACCTTGCGAGTTCGTAACACCGGTTAATCCTTCGCCGTCGAACAAGCCTGCAATGGAAACGCTCCACGAGTCACTTGTGCCCTGGATATCAAACCCTGCGGTACAATCTATCTGCAAACCTACGGCTGTACCGGCATCGGCAGCACTTGTGATATTCATAGCGTCCGGATCGTTAGTAGAATCGTTCTGGGCAACAAGTAACCCGGCGTTATTATCACCGAGACTGACAGTCATGGTTACTGCGCTGCCATCCACGTCAATAGCATTACCGCCATTATAAGCTTCGTCAAGCGACGCAAAGTCGCCGCCTGCTTCAAGAGTTACCCATTCACTTGCAGTCCTAAGAACAAGCGCATCCAGATTAGAACTGTAGTAGAGATATCCTTCTATCTCATCTGGTGCCGTTGACGGTATGTAGTAGAAGAACGGCTTACCTACAGTATCGGCTGCTTGCGCATCTACGATATGCAAATACAATGGGTCAAGCAGTTTATTGCCCGATCCTAAGTATGTCTTTTTGTCCAGATAATTCTGGGCTGTAAAAGTAGCCTGCGCCTGCATCGTAATCAGCAGGAGCATTATTACAATATACTTCTTCATTTTGAAACTCCTTAAATAAAATGCAGGGGCGGACCCCTGCTCATTGTTACGGATTACCGACATTGCTTTTGATTACCTGACTTCCTCTGAAATCAGAAGCCGGGCCATCTTCAAGCCATGCGTCGATAGCGAACGTGCCGACAGATGTTGTATTCCTGTACATCAACCGGATGTGACGGAATTTCAGATCATAAGGCAATTGCCCTCTGAATATCCATGCACCTGCTGTTGCAAGTCTCGCATCGCTCTGATTAACCTCAGCGCCATTAACGCCCACAAGCGGCATCATAACAACATGAGTCCATGTACCTGTTGGATCACCTGCACCGTCGTCGTCATCTGCCTGCAATTCGATAGACAAAGTGTCATTCGACGCAGCAAGGTTATCGATATTGTTAGTACGAATACAAAGAAGTGGAGCATGTTGCCCTACGCCCATTCTCGGAGCGTTTGGCTGAGCCAAATCGATTGTATTAGTAGACGCAGTATTGTCGGCAGAAATATCCTGATCGTCGCTAAATACGCCTAAATTTTCGTGTGCACCCATAAGAGTACCCCTTTCTTAAACTGCCGCAACTGCGGTCTCGGTTATTGTTAAAGCATCCATCGGACGAAGAAGAATCTTGCCGATACGGAAAAGTGGAATGCCGTAAATGTTGTTCGTGTCATACGTAACATTCTGCTTGGCCTCTGCCATTACTTGCAGGAACGTCATCAGTCTCTTGGGGACATAAGCAAATATCTGCTCAGCTCCCTTGAATACTTCCTGTTCCGCCTGGAATATCAACTGCAAGAAACCTGTATCCAGACTAGCAAGAGAGGTTTCGATATTCCTGATACGTGCAACCGCTCGCATATCGACTACTTCAAGACCGATTTTCCACTCGAATTCTGTACGCCAATCCTGTCTTTCTTTCGAGTTTTCGGCAGTGACGTAAACCAGCCCGGAATCTTCCTTACTGATACCCATCATAGGATCGTTTATGGGGGTTATACCCTTTACTTTATCGAGTCCATGCTGAATGAGGAAAATCGACATTGTATCTGAACCGCTGCCACCAGCGTCAAATACGAACGGGTCCGCACTTGCACTTGACGGGTTCGTGGGATCAGTCGAATCGGGGACGCTGTAACGTACTCCGAGTCCGTCAAACTTCTCAGGTGTTCCAACAGAAGTTCCGTAGAAGAAATGGTTCGTTACGCCCTGGCCAAAGCCTTCCATGTGCCGATCTTCAACTTTGGCACGATACGCAGCTTTGTCCGGTTGCAGATCGAGGACGTGTTTTGGGATATCAGCACGATCTGTAAAGATGCTGATATTATCTTTGTACTTATCCCATCGGACTGTACTGGAATCATGTCCGTCACCGACCTTAATGATCTGGGGCGTGGGTAAGGATGTTTCCCGCGAACCTTCATTGGATAGTATACCGTTAGCAGCTACCATCGCAAGGTCGAACAGGAAGGGATTGTTTTCCGTAAGCACTTCCGCCCACGGAACAAATTGGCCGTTCTGGACCAGTTTCAAATTGTCGATCAGATTGTACCTTGTGTCTAAGCCTAATTGACTCATTTCAATACTCCGTAATTAAGTTAATTTTTAATTTCGGAGAGGTATCTCTTTCGAGGCTCTGCCTTACACAACAGACTGTGCTCGTCACCTTGCTTTCAAGGCGGTCAATTAGGTCCAACCATAGTTAGAGTGTCTAATCTTTTTTCATATCTACGGTATCCCTTTCAGGGCGTTATTTAATGCCTGCTCGTTTTCTCATTTCAATGCCTTCGTTTTCCCATGTATCGGTGGGCTTACCCCAGAGATCGTCGGATTTGGGGTGTAGCTGTTTCTTGAATTCGTAAGGAGATGGCCCTTTTGTTCCGTCACCTTTTGTTCCGTCACCGCCGTCAGTAGAACCCTCAGCAGCTAGCGGAGCGAACTGTTTCAGCATCACCCTTGCCATGACAGCATTCCGTGTTATCCCGGCATCTATCATCGCATCGGCGAATTCCTCAGCTTCGTCGTTAGTCAAGCCAACGTGATTTCGTATCGCCCTTTTGAACAGATCTGATTGTTTGGTAACTTCTTCAATACTGCCAAAATGCACAACCAGCTCATCGTTGACTTTTTTAGCCGTGGCTTCTCTATCGGTTTCCTGTTTCTCGGCAGCGGCAGCATTCGCTTCGCCCATAAACTTGTTGTGGAAACCAAGCATCTCCTGTGCGTCTGCCTTAGCAATCTTTTTGTCTACAACAAACTGTTTGAATGCGTTGGCGAGTGTTTCGTCTGTCTGCGATCCCTCAGCAGCGCCCATCTTCAAATCGAGGCTATCCAAATCCTTTACGTCACCTGCAAACTCTCTGCCAAATAACTGGTTTGACTTCGATGTAAAGTCAGCCCTCATCGCATCGTCTGATAACTTCTCCAGCGACTCAGGGAGCTTGAAAGGTGCGCCGATGGCCTTTTGCGCATTGAATCCTCCAACAATAGCAGCTTCCGGGCTATCGTATTTATTTGCAAACGTAGTGAACGCTTCACGGTTATCGTCCGTGATCGCTTCATTCTGAAAATCTTCACTCCATGCCATAAAACTATTCCTTCAATTCAATAACAAAATTAGTTACCCAGTGCCCGTCGATCACTTCATACTCTTTGACAGTCGTAGTCCTGAGAACTTTACCCTTATGCTCACGCTTGCGCAACTCTTGATTCAAAACTTCCGTATCTCTCTCGTTACGAACTGCGTCAGCCAGGAACATATTCCGTTTAGGGATTTTGTTCGTGAGCTTGATCGTTCTGGTTGGGGCTGCATCAGTCGGAGTATCTCCGTCCATGTGGGCTTTCAGCAACTTGCACAAATCATTGTACCCCATGCCTTCTGGGATATCGACGCACTGCTCTGTCAACGCTAAAATTACATCAGCTTTCTTCATTCTTGCCATTATTGGCTCCTTTTCTTAAATCGCTTATTGTTCTTGCTGTTTTATAGATAACACATACTATTAAAATACAAACAATGTACGGTATTTTATTTTCCGCATCCACTCCAAGAAAAGCTATCTTATCAATGCAAAGAGCGGCTATACATACTTTTTTACTCAGCCCGTTGTCAGCCATTAGGACACACCTGCTTTTCTACATCTTTGTTCATTGCGAAGCATCAGGTGTCTTATAATCAACATATCTCTAACAATTAACTGACTCTCGTTTTTCTCTCCCAGTGCATTAGCCAATTTCTCAGCTTCTTGTCCCCTGAATACGTTTGGTAAACCAGTTCTCATTACAACACTTCCACTTCTATCCAAGTGTGAAACTCATCTTCCCCACCTTCCACATAGACAAGTCCTTTGTCTGTGATGGTGATTTTGCCATTTTCCTGACCCATACTTTGTATAGCACATATAATCTCTAAGAGATTCTTTCCATCTGCTCGCATTCTAAAGTCATAGCTGTTGAACGCCTTTCGTATATCTGATTTCTTCACTCTCGAAATACATTCCATAACCGTAATACTAACAGTTTCATTTTTTACTGCGGCATTTCCCATTATCTTGCTCCAAATATAGCTTCAGCGACTATCTTCCTGAAAGTCCGTCTAACCATTTTCTTCTCTAAAAGCTCATAAGCGATTAACCTGTAAAACTTCAATGGCTCACCTGCAACCAGTTTCATAACCTCTTCCTGGATCGAGTTATGCAATGCAACATCCTCCGGGGTTTTTAATACCCGAAACAAACCCTCAAGCCTCTGGGCAAGGAAATCGTTACCTGCCCGCCTGTACGCATCTGCTAATGGCCTGTCATCTGGCATTAGTTCATCCTCGACTGGATTATAAGAGAGTCTTTTTTGTTCTTGATCTTATGGATCGACAGGGTGAACGTCTGTATAGACGGATCGTGATCTATCCTTATCGCATCTTCTGTGTTGGTTCGTTCAACTTCTCGCTCAGAGATAACGAACTTACCGCCCAACTGTTTCAGCATAGCCCAGATACATCGGTTTATTCCTGCTTGTGTTAATTGCTTTTTCGCCATTACTTACGCCTCGTCTTCTTCCGCTTGTGGCCCGTGCTTCCTTTGTTTCCCTTGTTACTGGAACCTTTGTACGGCTTTGTTCCTTTATGTGGCATTGCTAACCTCCTACATTAGCTAAAACACTTGTTTCGTCTACCGGACCCGATACGCTCGGAGAGGCCTTTGCCATTTCAAGGGCAAGTTGCTGTTGCTGTTGTTGTGCCCTTAGCTCATTTAACCCCTTGATTATGGTATTGTATTCTTCTTCTGGTACCAAATTCTTTAACGGGAAGTTGACGGCCTTGATAATATCCTCAAGCGTTCCGTATTCCCTTATCGCGTTTTTGAGATCAGGGTATAGCTCAAAGACAGGTTGCAACACACTCATAGCTGTCAGTATCGGATCAAGTTCCTGCTGAGTCCTTTGTTCTCTGGCTAGCGGCCCTATAAATACTGGTACAACCCCAATAGAAGCTACTTCCTCTTTGGAATTACTCAGAACTATATCTGTGATATTCGCCATAATATCAGGAGCAAACGGGCCTCGTCCTGCCCTTGCTTCGATGTCGACTACTCTGTTGTCAACTGATCTTAGAAACTCCCCGGTATAACTTCCGATTGCCGGATTCAACTGAACGGCAAGCTCGGCAGCGATTCGATGATTCTGATCGACTGAAGGTTGTTGTCTTAGTGTGTTTGTGAGATCCGTGAACTTCAGGAATTGGTCCGTAAAGAACCACCGCTTAATAGCCTTTTCACCAGTTTCAAGCTGCTCTTTACTTAACCTTATATCTCCAACCGCATCGATCATCTTAGGGAGGAACTCCCAATCTTTTCTATCAACATAAGTCAATCCTTCGGGGCCGAAATCTATTACGTTTCTATGATCCTCTAACACTGCTCGCGGTGGACGGTTCTTGAGTTCGATGTTTTCAAGCTGGTTCTTTGCTACCTGTTGCTGGCTGAGTACATCGTAAATAGCACTAAAAGCAGGAGTCCTCGACGCTGATTCCCACGGCTTCTTATTAAAGTCCCATGTAACAAACGGCCTTGAGAAATACTGCTCGGTTCTCAATGGATCGTTCTTACGCTCCTCTTCCGGCTTCTCCTCGAAATAAACACTTATCCATTCAGCGTCAGGCTTTTGGAAACCAGGCACATCCCACACCTGATTATTACCCCTGAAAGCTGCGCGGTAAACGGTTCTTTCAAGATAAAACTTCTTCTCTCTTATCGCGTTATTCGTTGATATTGTGAGTTTTAGTTTCTGCTCTTCTTCAGTTCGTGCGAACATATCGGATATCTGCTTGACAGTCCATGTCTCATCTTTAACTATCACGCCGTCAGGTTGATTGAATTTATCGTAAAAGAGGAAGACAGTCTTGTAATGCTGAGGCATGAACTTGGTTACGCCAGAAGATACCTCCTCGTCAATGAACATCACCGGCGAACCAATTGTTATTCCGTCAAGCGTGAATGGTGGTAACACACTGTAGAAATTACTCCTCTGGTAAACGTCCGACATATGTTCTTTAACGTCCTGTAGCCAGATATCAAGTTGATCGTTGTCCTTGAGTTCGGTTTGCAACATTGCATATTGTATCCAGTCGGTTGACGGACTGACTAGATTACCCTGGAAACCTCTAGCCATAACATCAGCAGCCCATGGCGCAGTACCCTCATAGATATTCTCACCAAAGAAAGCACCGTCACCATTAGCGTCTACTTCGTCGCCAAGATCAGGGCGGAAGTAATCTACTATGCTATCGCGGGCTTTATTGAACTTATTAAAACCCTTTTCCCGCTGGTGGAATAAGTCCATCAATCTATCAAATAACTTTTTGTTGTCCCATATCGCCATTATCTATCCTAACAATCCCGTCCTGCCCAATGTTGCTGGAGCGAAATCACGTGTCAATACAGAAGCACGTCTTCGTCTGTTCCTGCGTTCCAGTTCTGTCTGTTGAGGTAAGGCCTCGGCGGTTACGGTTCGCTGCTCTTGTTCAACAGCGGCAGCCTCTTGGCGCCTTAGCTCCTCTTCTTCCTCTAATTCGTCATCCCGCTTTTTGAACTGCTTCCGCAGAACGGGATCGACTTTCGCTAAGTTCCTTGCACCTGGTAAGTCACTGGCAAAACCTGTCAAGCTTGAAACTATGCCCTCATCGCTCGTGTCCATTAGGCCTCCCTTTTGGTTTAAGTTGATCCTGCGTAAGGCTACTCTCGCCCGGACGATACGGGTCATCTCTCTGGGACGCTGTACATAAGCTAATAGCATCGACCTCCTGCTCAGCACTTTGCCGTTCGTCACGTTCATAGCTTAACAGTTCCACTTTCCACGAAAACTTAATGTCTAGCCTCTTTAATTCTTCTCTCAGGCTGGCATTCTCTGAGAGCAAGGTGATGACTTGCCTCTCCAGTTCAATTAAACCCGTGCGATTGTAGGCGATAGTTTCATTCTGTAAATCATCCACTTTAGAATCACAGCCCGCAAGCAGGAAACACAATACCGCTAAAACTAATACTTTCTTCATTTCATATCCTTTATTCTTGAATACATATAAGCATCTGTCGGGCCGGGTAAATAATTTCTCATCCTATTGCTCTCACGCTCAAAGCCGAGGAATTCTATCATCTTCATAGCTGCGGGGTAGTCTGCCCTGATTATAGCTTGAGCCCGGTACAATCCCTTATCATTTATCGTGTCTTCAATGTAGAGCATTAACTGTTTGAGTACTGTCCTGCTTGCAATGGCCTGTTTGAAGTCAACTGCCAGTATTAGCCAGAACTCGCCCATACCCTCACGATGAACCACTACACCACCAACACCCCATATCTTACCAGCATGAATACCGGTAACACCATCTAAGGGAAATGCAGGGTATTCCTTGATATTGGAGTCAAGAGGATTTGCCCTGATCCATGCTAAATCTTCGGTTGTAGTTGGCCTTAGTTCCATTACGCTAATCTCTTTAATCCGCTTCTTGATCTTTTCGGGTACGGTGTATGGTTTTGTCTTGCTGGTATTTTCTGTTTTATCTCACCAACACGCTCGCCCTGGATACTGGAACCGCGATAAACAACGGCCATATACCAAAAGGCACTTCCTCCATGACTCGCCCAGTTATGCAAAGGGTTCTTCTGATATATCCCTACTGACTCGTCCCATACCGCTCTATACATTTCCAAGCACTTAATCCCTGCACTGCATTTGTCAATATCGAACCAACACCGGATTATAATGTCCTGAGCCTCTTTTATGCCTGCACTCACACTGCATCTGTCGACAATCGCAAAATCAATACCTGCATCCCTGGCAACATCTATGAGATCCCGCCCGGTTTGCATACTCCGTCCATTTGGCCCATCCGAAGCCACATCCCACGGGCCGTAATGTGTCCCATAGATATACTTCTTCTCTTGCAACATTAAAGCATAACCGGGCATACCTATTCCCTCGTTATCGATGTAATAGTCGATCAGTCTTATCTCCTGTCCAATAAACTGAACAAACCAAACTGCTGTATGCTTATGCCCCAAGTCCCAGAACGTATTAACTTTCGCGAATCTATCGTATGCAACAGTGCATATCCGCCCTGATTCGCGGGCAATTGCCATTTCAGTCCCCCAGTAAGCCCCTTCGATACTGGCCTTAAACGCCTCGTCAGGAGTCGACGGATGTTCCCGGTACATAAGGAGCTTAAGTGTGTGCTTCTTTTGAGCATACCAGGCCCGCTGTCCATCAGTTAAACTTATCCCTAACCCTGATTCGAGCTTGCCCAGGTAAACGCTCACATCATCGGGAACAGTGACATACTGCGGATCGGTAGTATTCTTTGGATCTTGATACCAGCTAAAGAAATGGAACCTGTAATCCATCGGGCCCAGCTCTTTTCCTTTTAATTTGATATCCTCGGCGTCCTTACATCTATCGTAAAAGTCCCCAGCGCTGCCCTCGGCGGTGGATTCTATCGTAACAAACCCTTCCTCATGTACAGTCTCTAACGTCCCTGAACGTATCTCAATAGCTCTTTCAGGAGTCTTGGCACATATCTTGCCGTATTCCGATACGTGCACCCACTGATAAGTACCTGAGCGTAAAGAGGTTGCAACCATTAAGCTTGAATTATTCTCAAGGATTAACTGCCCTGCATCGTTCTTGATAGTTGGTATTGCTTGTTTTAATGCTGTGGGAAGCTGGGAATAAGGGTATTTAATCTTGTCCCTGAATATCTCACCCGCTGCCTGCATATTATGAGCTATGATCCCTGCTTTGGTGTTGGAATTAAATAAACACATATCCAGCATCATCAAGCAACAGAACGTTGTTATACCGTGCTGTCGGGATTTGAGTATGATATTGAGCCAGTGCAAAGCCCTGAAGAATAAGAGCTGTACCGGGCGACATGAGAACTTAACTCTTCTGCCTTGTTCGTCAGTAATCCAATACAAGTTATTCAATCGCCATAACCTATCAGACATATTCTCTTTTAGCTCTTCTTCTGTCATTTTGGCAGGCCCTTTGTTTTCCCATCCACTTCCGATAATAGCTCTGTTAGTCCGGTTATATGAATCTTTTCTTCGATCTTGTCCGATTGCTCTAAATAGTTCTTGCCCAAGAATATTAATAGGGCCGGATTACCTTTTGCTGCTGCGGCGTTTTGCTGTGTTCTGAGTCGTAACTTGCGTTCTGCCCTCTTTTTAGTTAATTGTTCCCGAAAATTGTCTTCTAATGTCTGCTGTGGTATACCCATTAAACAAGCTATCGTGTTGTTCTGGCAGCCGTTAAAGGCATAGTTTTCCATCTGTTCTATCTGTTCCGGGGTAAAGTGTCTTCGGGGCCTACCTACCTTGCGTTTTGGTGGCTGTTTCCTATTTCTTTTCTTCACTTCAGCCATTATCTATTATCCCCGTTAGTTCCTGTAATAGTTCAAATATACGTGGATTCGGTTCGATTAGTAAAGCCAGTCTGTTCAGTTCTTTGATATGCTCGTCCATTTCATCCTTGGCTTTGTCTTCAATTATTTCTCCGAGTGTGTCCATTTAAGCGCATACGATTGAAAATAGTTTCCAGTTCGTTTCTTTATTTAATGGGTATTATAGCAGGTTGAGTATGCGCTGTCAAGTTCTTTTTCTTTTATTTTAATATTATTCTATTTTTTCTATTGACAAATTAGGAATCTGTGTTATATTCTATTTGTAATGTTAATCGTTATTTTATTGGAGATGTGAATCATGGAAACAGCAATTGCATACTATAAAGAAATGTATCTTTCCGGTGTTGACTCCACAACCATCAGTCAAATGGTGTCGGCCTTGTTTGAGATTGACGGTAAAGCCCTTGAGAATGTCGCCGATGCTGCTGTGTGCGAAGCTAAGGCCTATTATGCTAATCTCAGGGAGTTAAAGTATGCGTAAGATGAAAGTCTTCGTGCCTTGTGAATTCTCAGGCCGTGTCCGTGATGCGTTTATTGCTAAAGGCCATGATGCGATTAGTTGTGACTTGTTGCCGACTGAATCGCCGGGACCGCACATTATCGGGGACGCTGTTAAACTGGCATATAGTCAGAGGTGGGATATGATATTGATGTTCCCCCCTTGCACATATACGTGTAACTCAGGCGTAAGATGGCTCTATCTCCCGGACGGGCACAAAAACTATGACAGATGGGGCAAAATGTATGCAGGGTCTATATTTTTTAAAGATTTATTCGACGCGCCTTGCGATAAAGTGGTTGCAGAGAGTCCAATAATGCACAGATATGCCCAAGAAATTATAGAGTACAAGCCCGATCAAATTATCCAGCCTTGGCAATTCGGGCACGGGGAGACAAAAGCAACCTGTTTAAGGATCAAGGGCTTGCCGCTACTTGAACCAACAAACATCGTAGAGGGACGGGAAGCGAGAATACACAGAATGTCACCATCAAAAGACAGGGGTAAAAAGAGATCGATAATTTGTCAAGGTTTCGCTGACGCTATGGCTGAGCAATGGGGATAAAATAATCACTCAAGGGCCTTTAACCGGGCCTTTGCGTAACTATTTTATCGAAAGGGTTTGAAATGGATAATGAAAATTGTTACGAATGTTGTTGTAATGGGTGCGTGGCTGATTGTCCTTGTCATTGTAGTGAAGTTGGCTGTATGGGTGTAGTCAGGGATTGTAAAGATGTAAAGGAACAAGACTAACTATTTTATTTATTTGAGAGGATGTATTATGAGATTCAGATGTAATGGCCACAAACAAAACAAAGGGCGAATCGCAGAAATTAAGACTGTGAGTACAAGACGACCTGAGAAGTGTGGGCTTGCTAAGTGTAATAATCTGGCTGCACAAGTAATATTCAATAGCAATGAAACACCACCTGCAACCAAGTAACGGTATGCTAAGCCTATGCACACGGCTAACCAACTCAATCAAAGGCTGAAACTAATTTAATTAAGGGAAAGAATTATGAAGGACACTAAAGAAGTTAAAAAGATGTGGCAGGAACTTGGCGATATACCTGTAGACAAGGATGACAACATTGATACGGAATGGAAACATTTCCCCATTGGAACAAGTAAATTTGATATCTGGCATTGGCTTGAAGATACCTACGACATTTCTGTTGCAAAGGACTTAATGAAACTCGCCTAATGAAAAAGGATAATCATGCGACTAGTAACCAAACTATTCTTAACCTAGCTCGCCGTTGTGGTGGGTATGCTAATTGCACTTTTATTGGAGTATTTATCGTGAATAAAGACAGAAGAGCTCGATTAGAGTCGATTTGGTTTAAGCTTGAGGATATTATTTCAGAAGAACAGGAGGCGTTTGATAATCTGCCCGAAGGCCTTCAGTACTCCGAAAAGGGAGAAGCTATGGAACAGAATATCGAACAGATGGACGAAGCAAGAGATTTAATCGGCGATACAGCAGGAATATAAACTCAAGGAGAATTAACATGAAACAATCGTCAATCAGTGCAAGAGAAACCACGAAAAACCGTCTTCGGAAGGCTCACCTGGATTACCTCAAAACCCCTAAATGCACTAAAAACATCTCATTTGCTGAGTGGCTTGACAGGGTTTCAAAGGGAGAAATCCCGCTTGAAAAGTAAGTAAAAGAGCAAGGGCCCAATGGTTGGGCCTTTTTTTATCTTCCACCACCTGAATATCTGGGCCTGCTTCGGGCTGTCCTGTCCACACTGACTAGCACATCACTAAATAGTACATCAATCAGTTCTGTTTGAATGTTGGCGGAATCAGCATTGTCCCATGTCCATGTAGTAATTTCATCCATTACTCCGTTATAAAAGAGTGTTGCCGAATCTGGACCGGGAGGCCAAATTGTAAGCATGGCCCCGAAATTAGGCCCCTTGGAATTTCCTGAAGTAGTTGTGGTTTCCCCTTCCCACGTTGCCCAGAGGCCTTCGTTTATGTTGGACGTATTCCCATTATTCGCCCCAAGTGTCTGCCTCACCCCGTCCACCCAGATAGCCAGCCCGTCCACCCCTGTTACATCCTTGAACCCCACAAATACTAAGTTCTTGGTTTGCCCGCCGCCATCGTTAAATATCACATTCTGCGTCTGGGCACGAGCCTCGTTAGCATTAGCGGCTACCGTATATCTCAAATTGACTCGGCCATCGGCAAGAATAGAAGCAATGACTTTATCAACTATATTACCACCTTCGCCGTCCAGTTCAATATATCCGAATACCCTCTCCACTGATGCCGGTTGCCCATCGACGGGCCTAACCCACATAGATACTGCAAAGTTTGTTGAAAATACCGCGGCAAACGACGCTCTTGTAGTAGCGGCTACATGGCGAGTATAAACATGGTGCTCGTCTGCGAAATTCATAGCTCGGCTGGGTGATGTATTTACCAAACCCGTCACGCTGTCTAAATTAGTGTCCCGAATGGTTTGCCCAGTACCGACAACCCAGTCGGCGTCTTCTTCCCCTGTCCCAGAATCCGTTAAAATAGTGTTCTCAGCGCGATCATCCAGTTTGTACCAATGGTGTTTAGTGAATGCGGCTGATACTGTAGACGCAGACAGTAGTACACCTATTAAGCATACTCCTATCCAGTTTGTGCCGGAGATTCGCATGTTTTTCCTTTAAATCTGTTTCTTGCTCACGATTATTTATCTTTTACACTATTTTTGGGGATATGTCAAGTAAAACTTTGTCATTAGGGATTTATTTTTCCAGTGATTCAATCATAAGCCTGATCTCAGGAGGCAAATTTGGATCAGAAAGAATATCATCCAGAGTCAATGCAGGTTCTACTTTTTTAGGAACCCAGTAAAATTCGGGCGGATAAGCTCTCCTGGATTCGCCGTATTCTTGCTTAAACTTCTCTTTTACCTGCCTGCTCACACAGACGCCATTGAGGTATTCGATTACCGTCGTTACCGTTCGTTTTATATCCATAAGTCGGACATACCAGCCATCGATGTACTCCCATTCTGTGTTCGGTGTTGGCTTGTCACTTCGATATGTTTCTGCCCATATTGCGTAATCTTTTAAGCTCTTATTGCCTTGCTGGTAGTCAAGGGCTATCGTTTGGAGCGTGTCGGGTGATGTTATTGCCACACTCAGGAGTATGGTTTTTATTATTAATAGTGTTGTTTGTTTCATGGCGACTCATTTTTCAGTTCAGCAATCTCAGCCTGTAGCTTCTTAATGATATGGACGTACATTCCACTACCGAACTTGATTACCAGCCGCTCGTTTTCGATATGGGCGTGAATCAAAGAATCCTTTTCACCGAGCTTGTCAATTTGTCTCGTAATATTAACGATTTCGCCAAAGTTGTCAGGGATGAATATCAAAGATGCTTCCGTGTGCCCCGTGCCTTCTGGCGAAAAAAAAGATATTGTCTCAAATTTCATCTCATCCCTTTCGTATCTGTGTGAATATTGTTTTTATTCTAATCCTTTAATTGTTCTTGTCTTAATTTGAATTGTTGCATTGCTATATCCATTGTAGTGGGGCAAAGCTTTTCAGCAAACTCCAAGAATTCCAATCTCTCCCCGATGCACATATTACACAAGCCATTATCTATGGCGAAGTTGTAATGTTCGTCATGTCCGCACGTGCATCTCATTTCGCGTCCCTCAATTCTTTCTTGATATAATATTTAGCACCAATTTCTTCCAGTAAGTTTGTTACGTCGAACCGGAATTTTGCCCAGTTGATCGGCAAGTTTCTATGATTCATTTTGCCGATCTTCCAGAAGTCAACACAATGCTTTGCACATTTAATCACGCTCAACGCTTGTTTTGTATTATACACAGGCTCCATTGAAACCCATGTTTTAATACCTTTGTCAGCCGCCCTTGCGATAGTGAAAAGTCTTGATGAAGCTAGTGCGGCGTTGGGTTCCCATTGCTTCGTTATTTCATCATTCATACAGCTTAATGTTGTTCCGAATTTCCAGTCGTTTCGCTTGAGAATATCGAAGTCTTGGATTGCAGCCTCGCCGCCCTTTGTCAGAACCGTTGCTGTCATTTCGTACTTCTCAAGAATCAACAAGGCTTTGCGGGTAAGCTTCGCAGCTTCTGGGCTTTGGTATGGATCGCAGGTGAAGCATAATAGTATTTCGCGTGGATCGCCTTTCATTTTCTTGCAGTCGGCTTCGAGCCGTTTGAGAATGTCTTTTTTCGGTTCTGGATTTGCTGACCATTCATCCAATTTCATATAAGCAATTTTCGGTGCGTAACAATACTTGCATCCAAACGCACAGCCTTTGTAGAGATTTACTGCCAAATGTGCGTATTCTTTCGCAGGCCCTTTAGGCTCATAGATTACTTTTCCTTTTGTCATATTCTTATCCTCATATTATCATGCTCTCTGGCATATACCTTTAAACCTTGCTCTTATCATTCGTGGTTGAGTAAGTTTGCTATATCACCTTGACACACTCTTGTTAAAGAACCGTTGGTCACTCGGTAACTGATATAGTCCTCTAATATCGTCCGTTCTCCAACCAACTCACCAAATACCCACCTGTTTTCGCCCGCCTCTTCACAGAAGCCTTTCCAGCCGCATCCAGTTTCCATGTTCATTCTCCTATAACAATTTAGCCTGTCCTTTGCAATAAATCAAACTTACGTTTGAATTCAGTATCTTCTTCTTTGTTTAATATGCCGGGGATCATTCCGCTATCTTTCCCAATAATATCCTTAATGCTAACTCTGCTTGTTCCGGGACAACTCCGTTACCCAGTAGTCGAAGTTCGTCCACCCTGGATTTAAACCCATCAATTGTTCTACCCATGCCGGATTCAACTGTCCTCGGTTCTTCCCAGTCGTATTGCTCTTGTCCGGGGCGGGCAGGCCATCTGTTATTACGCAATTGGTCAATCTGTCTTTCGGGCTGGCTACTCCCCTTTGGCTCATGCCCTTGTATTCGCTGGCTTGTGGTGTCGGCCAGTTCACTTGCGATGGCAGTCCGTTCCGAACATCGTCCGCTATCTGACCCCGTTTCTCCGCATCGTTGGCTCTGGGGGATTGCCAGTTGATCACCACGTCCTGCAACTTCGACCCGTAAACTTCGCCTGTTATCTCGCTGACCCTCTTGAATCGGCCGTTTATCAACTCTGTTTTGCACGGCCCGTGTTCTGCATTCGCTGTCGTCATTGTAGGCCAGGATAAACAACCGTTCTCTCTTGTGAGGTGCGCCAACTTCTGACGCTGTAAACAGTCCTGCCTCAACTTTGTAACCCAAATCTCGAAGGCTCTTGAAAACCTCATCGAATCCAATTGTGAGGTGCCCTCCGACGTTTTCAAACCAGCACCAAAGAGGTCTAATTGTACGGATGTGTTCTTCAAGATACGGCCAAAGGTGTCGAGGGTCTTCTTTTCCTCTTCGCTTCCCCGCGACTGAAAAAGGCTGACAGGGATATCCGGCAGTGAATCCGTGTACTTTTCCACGAAACGGGCGTCCATCGAATGTTTTAATATCCGTCCAGATAGGAGCCGAATCCAGCTTACCTTGTTCCATCTTTGCGACCAGGTTCGTGATCGCGAACGCTTCGATCTCCACATAAGCGATTGTTCGGCAATCAGGCCAAACTCTTTTGAGTCCAATGTCGAGCCCGCCGTATCCGGTACAAAATGAGATAACGTTTTGGGTACTATCCACATCTTTTCCTGTCTGTCATAATATCTTATCCTGTTTCTTAAATTGGTTCCCATGCTTCGCAATGCTCTACTGGTTTTACGTTTCTGCCGACATAAATTTCATCGTGTTTGGCTTTTATAATATCTTCTCCGTTGGGAGCCGTACACCATCTGGTTATAGTCACACTTTGATTATCAAGCCCGTACTCTTCAAACCTGCATGATTTACAAGTCTTATTATCAGGGTTGTACCAACATCTCAGTTCGTGATTTTTGGTGGCTTCATAAGATAACGTATGGTCATTACCGCATTTAAACTGGCATCCGTACATAATATGTTTGTGGGCGATTGGCATTTCAATCTCCTTTATAATATCTTATCCTGTTTCTTAAAGCCTGTTTCTTTTTTAACTATATCGACAAACATAGCCTTTGGTTTCTTGATTGTCGGCAATTTGGAAGATTTCACCCACCCCTGTAATTTCCCCATGAACGCCATCGGGGATTTACCCGCTGCGTATCCGGCAAGGTGCGCAGAAATGTTTGTGAATGTTGATTGCTCACGGGCGTTAAATGGTTTGAAAGATTCCTCCAACAACTCTTTTATTCTCAAACCCAAAACCAACGAATCAGAAGAATTTCCCTTGTTGTTACAACTCAATTCAATATCTTCCTTTGGGGTTGGAGTTGAAGAAGAAGATGTAGTTGGAGTTGAAGAGCTATCCAATGCCATACCCGAAAAAATGGCATTGCTATCACCCTCAATATCTTTTTTCCAACGTTTCTCCGCACCTTTTTCCCCGGCCCTTTGTCTCCTAAGTCTTGATTCTACCTGCTTTTGCATCTCTTTATCAACTCTCTTATGGCTTATTATTCCATCTTTTATTTCAAACTTTTCTATGATGTTTTCCCACAATTTTTGCGCCCTTTTTGCGTGAGAAACTCTGAAAATTCGCCGGAGTTTCGCTGGAAAATCGCTGGAATTTCCGTCAATTTTCCCACAATTTTGCCACAAAAAATCAATCATCGCATGATAGCATCCTAGTTGCTCCATCGTCCAGAACTGAACAATCGGGTCAGTTGCCATGTCTGCGGGATAATATTGAAATGCAGGACTGTTTCCCATAGTCAAACCAAAAAAAATACCCAATGAAAAAGGCTGAACGGCATAACCAAAGCAATGCGGGACCTTCTCCAGAGGGTATTGTTGATGCTGTTTGAATTTGCTTTGTACCGTTCATTTCCTGCATTATACCACAGTCTCAAGATAATTACAATTAAAAACTTTTTATTTATGTCAATTGAAAGGCGTTTTCTCGAATCCACTCCAGAGTTACGTCTGCGGGGTTTTTGTCAACGCACCACAAGCCTCGTGTGCTGTCATATTCATGTTGTAGCCGAGTTAGTTCGTCAGGCTTTTCGTGTTTTTCAGGTGGGGCATCTATCACAGTATATCGGTACTGGCCCTTGATATACCGGTTAAAAAAGGAGCCTGCTGATGGAGCTTGAACCATTGCGAGAGCATACCCCTCCGGGACATCCTCATATCTAACGCATTTATCGGTATCAAACTCCATAAAAAGTACACCGCCAGCCCATTCAACCCAGTTAATATTTGAAGTCGGAACTGTTAGTCTCATAATAATCTCCTTGTATTGGTTAATATTTAAAAAACCGAGGGCTATCTGTCAGGATGTTGAATAGCGTGAATGTCAGAGTATCTTCATTCTTCCAGCCGAACCGGAATTTGTGCTACTTGCCCTCGGTTTTAATAGGTGGTTCATGGGGTTATGGGTTTGTTCGGGGCTACGGCTCTTCCATTTACCTTCCAGATTACGCAATCTCCTGTTTTTTCGTCAATTTCAACATCGAACTCAACTTCGTATAAAGCATAGCTAAATTCTTGGTGGATGTTTTCCGGCAAATTCAGTTCCTCAGCTAAGCCGTAGTTGTCTTCTTTGCAACTATGTAAGTACATTTTTGCTATCATTTTTCCTTTTCCTTAATTTTAAACATACCGGGTTTCCTACGCATGGTGAAGGCTTGATATATTATAAATGGGATATTTGTTTTATTTTGGCTGAGACTTGATGTCTTCGAGAAGTTTTATTCCTATTTTTTGTGCTCTTGTACTATCAAAAGTCCCCTTGGGCGTCTCGCTCCAACACATAGAGGCTTCACCAATAGCAGTCATAATCAATTCCGGCCAGTCGTTCAAGATGTCAAGGTGGACACCGAACCATACCTCTCTTTTATTGCTTGCCAACTCAAAAGCTTCCAAGCAAAATACTAAATACTCCGCCAAAAGGAAATCTGGCGTATTAGAATCTTCCTCCCTGCTCATTTCGTTTATTGCTCCAGCGAATTTCTTAATCAATTTTTCTCTATCATTCATAATTCACTCCAGACATAAAAAAAGCCCAGCATGGGGAGAGCGTACTAGGAACTCCCCGTTTCGGGCTTTGTTGAACTTTTTCACTTGTCTCAGTACGCTTTTATTCATTATTCTTCTTTACATTGGCTTCATATTACACCTCCGAATCTATTATCAAAAGTGCTATGTAAAATTATAGTTTACCCTATGAGATTCATTTGTCAAATCTTTTCTCAAATTTAGCCACAAATATTTGTTCACGGAAGTAATAAACAGTTAATTGATAGCCTGAGTCCGTAAATTGGGCTTTCTTGCCGAATAGCCTTGCCAACAGGAACATTGCTTTGGGCGTTTTCTTTCTTTGGAGTAGTTGTTTATATAATTGGTTCATTCAACACCGCTAACAATTCTCTCAACTCCGCAACCTCTGGCGAATCCGACGAATCTATACCTGTTTGGGTGTTACGGTAATCCATTTCAGCTAACATCCATTTACAGTGGAATATGAGCCTTTCGATCTGTTCATCTGTGTATTTCATCTCCTTGCTTTCTTGAAATTATTTTCATTTATCCGGGGGCTACTTACACGTTGCAGTTGTCGAACTAATCGTCCAGTGACTACTCCCGGTAACATGTAATTGAACCTTTTGTTTACAATGCGGGCACTTGTGGGCGTAGGTTCCTGCATAATAAACGCCTGTTTTGCCAGTAAATGTACCACACTTCGGGCATTTATAAACTGCTTTCATGTCTTTATCTCCTGCTGTGGGTTAGCTGCTTCAATTCATCTTTCGTAATTATTCCAGCTTCGGCTTTATCATGGCAGTCACGGCATAAGCCTACAAGATTCTCGATTACATCCTTATCAGGATTACCACCCATGCCACGCGGATCGATATGGTGTATGTCTACGGCTACGGCACCGCACTCAGGCATTTCGCAGATTATTATGTCTGCTATTGTATAGCCGTGGAAGTCGAGATAGATTTTAACATGTCGCTTCATTTTCTTTCCAATATTCACAGCTTGGACATATCTTGCCCATATCCTCAAATCGTTCTGTTCCGTCAACGTGGTGAGCATACGCCCAGCAATAACCCACCGGATTCGGCTCAAACGGATAGACGCACCGCTTGTCGGGGTTGCGGTAAGTCTCTACTATTTCTTTTGTTAGAAGTTTCTTATTTTCGTGGGCTTTGCGGTGACAAGCCTCACATAAAATTTCTTGTGGTGCATCCAGTATTCGTTCAAATATCAAGTCTACAATCCCATCCCAGTCAATCGGAGGATTGTGGTGAGCCTCTACTTTAACTTCTTTGCCTCTGGCCTTGCTTTGCTTGGCATCGCAATCAAGACATCTGTACCCTGCCTTTTTCATAACTGCTGCACGTTCTCTTGAATGCAAGCTTAACCTGCGCAGAAATGCCTTTACTCTGCTTCTGGGCGTGTGTGGCTTCTTCTTTCGTTTCTTAGCCATTCTTATTCTTTCTTGGTTGGGGTTACATTCTTTCTCCATCCCCGTCAAATAAATCCTCTACATAAGCATCGTGTTGGTTATACCTCGATTTTGCACGTCTGAAAGCATTACGTAAGGCGGTTATGTCGAAAAAGGCGTCGAAAGCAGCCTCGTTGACACAGTAGAGATCGTCGTCATTATCGGTTCCCATGCGTCCCCTTGCAAGCTCCGCCACAAAGAGATACTTTTTTACTCTATTGTGCCTAGTCCATTTCTTAATTGCTTTGATAACTTCTGAATAAGATTTCATAATTTTCCTTTCCCGCACCGCTTCACATAGCTCTCCAGCGGCTCTCTAAGCGATTCTCTAGTCTCGTCCGGCATTGGGGCCTTTTCTACGAGAACGTTGATTCTGGTTAGCTCCTTGCCCCTCTCAGAGCACTCTAAGGTGATGGCGTCGAGCTTCTTCAAGAGACTGGATATTTTCTGTTGTGGGGTTATCATTATTCTCCTATCAGTTCGGGGCTAAATGTAATCGCCTCTTTTATTTATCCTCGTGGATATTGCCGATTACTTCAACTTCCATCGTGTTCAATCCACCCTGCTTGGCCATCATTGTTCCATGTTTGAACTTTAACCTATACCCATGTGCGCAAGAAGAACTCCACCATTCAACTAAAGCTTCTTTGTAAACATACTTCTGCTTGCCCCTAGGAGGCATTGCGAGAGGCCGTTTCTTACACTTGCATTTCAACCGATCCCCCTCGTATATCTCTTTCCCGTTCTTATCGGATAGGCCGGTGAATTGCCCTACGGTGGCAGGATCGACTTGCATTGTGGGGATTATTAACTCAGGATTTTCTATCTGCTCCTCACTGTCTATCGACGAAATACAGAAATCGTCGCCCAGATGTGACAAATCGCCGTAAATCCATGAGTTTACATATTTATCTACAGACAACATACCCTCAAGCACTTTGCCCCGGAATTTTATTGGCCTACTCATTCTATTACTCCTGTTGGGGCGACATCACACGCCGCCGCTCTCATTATTGACTTGTAAATCACCGGGGGACTTCGCGAAACCAGCCGTCCAGGCCGTACTCTCGGTGGGGTACTGGTTTATATTTCCAGTTCATTCATCAAACATTCAAGTGACTCACGCATCTCTTTGGCTCCGTCAGCCCATCGGCATAGCTGGCTAGCATGGGAAGACATCTGATGCTGGGTGTCGAGTGTGGGCTTTTCTTCGATTTTAGTGCCCGGCACTCTGAATTTCTCCAAACCACCTATAAGCTTCTTGATTGCGTGATTTAGTGATGACATTTCTGTTTCCACTTGAGAACAATATCTGTCAAGTTCCGAGTCTTTCATTGGCTCACTTTGCTCCACAATACTACTCCTTTAATTAGAAAACCCCTTACCTGAAAGAAGACTGAGAGGAATTGCTCCGGGTTCGGGGTTTATATTTCATAGTCTCAGTCTTCATATATTACAATATACTACTTTTCTGGAAGAAGTCAAATTCTTTTTTAAAAATAAATGCCGGACGGAAACCCAGTCATGTATCTCCGCCCGGCTGGAGGGGAGAAACTTAGTCTAATTCGTACACATCCTCGATCTCGACTTCCATGACAAATATATTCGTTAGTTCTGTGGAGTCGTCTGTATTGATGGTTATTTTTTGATCGTCAAGTTTACCACCCGCAACGTATTTCAAATGCTGGGTAACCATTTCCTCAACCTCTTGTTCTGACTCCGCTTCAATCTCAAAATCAAATGTAATATGCGTAAATGCCCTTGCGTTGAATTTCATAATATCTCCAAATTAAAAGTTAATAGGTGCCGGGCCCGATAGACTCGAACAGCGCGTCAACACCATAAGAGGTACAAGTCGGAAGCCTATGGAAACATGCTTTTACCCGGCACATTATCCTAAATAAAAGAGCCTCCGTGCTCACAGCGATCCGTCACCTATCATCCGTAAGAACATCCTTGAGTAGCCTCCATGCTGCCAGCCTCCATGCTTCGGGGGCGATCCTTCTGCAACTTGTCTTTTTACGTGCTGTTTTGATTTCGTCCATTGTCATTTTTTCACCTTTTTAAATTCAAGTCTCCAAACCCACGGGTTTATATCCCAGCCGTTATTACGTTGTTTGTATAGCGAGTCCCAGAGAGTGCGAAATGATTCTCGCTGACCATCATATCCCGTAAAATCGCCCTTTGCTGATTCGTCGTAATTTCTATACCACCATTTATGCCCGTCCCAAACTCTTCTTATCCCCTCAAGCAAAGTGTCTTCCTCGCTTATTTTTTGCAACTGTTCAATCCGTACATCTGTTATTTCAAGCCAGAGGCGGGATGCCCATTTCGGCATGTGGATGCAAGGATATGTTTTCCCCGGCTTTAATCGCCCCATATCAATCTCGCTGTAGTCAATCTCGTCAACATAACCATCGGCAGCATAAGTCATATTATAGTGTCCATCCGAGCCATGTGATTCAGTGCTTATGCTAAACTTTTCCCGCACATAAAGCAAGTCGCCGATTTGGTATTTGGGTTTTATGTGATGCGTCCCGTACATATCGGAAAACCATGAATAGCCACTGGGCGAAGCTACATCTAACGCAACTGAAACCGGACACATTTCGCAGCCTTCTGGTATTGTTTTGTTAATCTCCCTTGTCTGCGTCTTCCGGTCTTCAAGTACAGCCCTTACCATTTCGCCGGTTAATAGTTTTGGATGTTCTCTCATATCTCTACCGTTTCCGCTGGGGGTATACCACAGGCGAAATTGTCCATTCGGTTAAAAGGGTTCACTTCCCGGGAGCCTCGCCTTGCCCACCGCCATAATGCTGTTGCCCACTATCTTCTTGTTGTTTCTGTCCTCCGACGAACTCAAAATTCTCAATCATCACTTTCAGCTTGCTACGCTTTGATCCGTCCTGAGCCTGCCAGCTTTCAAATTTCAGATAGCCCTCAATGAATATCGGATTACCTTTCTGGAAGTGCTTATTGACTACCTCAGCGCGTTTGCCGAAGATAGTGCAATCCACAAAACAAGTTTCTTCATGCTGTTGCTTGTCTTGTCCTTGCCACTTACGGGTAGTTGCAAGTCCTATATCCACAACTGCCGTCTGGCTGTTCGGCAAGTATCTAAGTTCGGGGTCGCGGGTTAGATTGCCTAGTAAAATTACTCGGTTGTATGATGACATTATTTTTTCCTTAATTCTTTGTCTGGCGGGGATATTCCCCAATTCTTTGTTACTGACATTGCTAATATCTCCTCGATGAATTGAGTCATGTTTTTTACGCCGACGCCTTTAGTTGTCAGTCGCCCAACAGAGTTACCGTAACCCAAGAAGAATATCTCTTTTTTGAGTAAGCCTAAACCATTACATAAACTCTTGACTTCCATATCCCACCATTCGCGGCTCTCCTGGTTCTCGTCGTGTTTCATCAGCCACGGCAAACAGATGCCTTTATACCATTTTCTCTGTTGATCTGTAATATATTCCACAGGGGTTAGAACTTTCAGTCCCCCACCCTGTTCCAGTTGTCCGAGTATTTCGGACATCTTGACACCAAAGGCCGGTTGTCCATTTACCATTTTACAGCGATATGTTGGCATTACTCCGGTCTCCTGTCAGTAACATCACTACCTGTGCAATTCGGACAATTACCGTCTTTGTTGAGGGCGTCGAATTCATTGTCACAAATTACACAAACATATCGGCATTCAACGTGATCGGGTTGGCTGTCCTCATCACCGGGGAGCCCTAATTGCTTGTCGAGGGCGTCCCTGTTGTCCTCTTTATAGATGCTTGGATTTAGTTTCCAGAGCCATGTTGCCGCCTTCAACTTATCGCAGTCAGAAGGGGGATATTCTTTTCTATTGGCATAAAAAACCTTCGCAGCCAAAACGGGGTCAACCATTAAGCCCGGATCAGGTTTCATCAAAGCACAAATCTCAGCGATAGTCTGCATTTCTTCATCTGAGGGTTTGGGGAATTTGATAGGCTCTTTTTCCCCTGCACTATTCCCGTCGTCATCCTGCGTTGGAATGTTCCATATCATACAGAGCAAGATTCTTCTGCAATAAGTAACAGAAGACGCTTTGGCATGTATTTTAGTCTTGTTGACAGTGCCTTTTATTCCTTCTCCATCCAACGGGACGTCAAGGTGATACGTTTTTTGATGTCCGTCCCTGTGCAGAACATCGGCACAAACTCGGATATTCTCCTCCTTGTCTGCTTTGCCTTCGTAGTAAATAACAGAAAACCCCTGTTCAGTGTATACTGGCTTTGCTACTTCAATGACGCTCTCAAGCCCAGCATAGTTGCTATTCGTCTGCTTGTTCTTTTTTGTTTTCAGAACAGCCTCTATGTTCGCTTGAACAACCGCAAAATCAGAAGCGTAGACTTTCTTTGCTTGGCTGGCGTCATACCGTTCTGCCAATTCCAGCAATTTTTCGAGCTTATCCAAATCGGCGTTGTTTTCGATTGCAAGCCGAATCATTTCGTTTGGCGATTGTTGTTCTGTTGTTTGGATTTCGTTTTTCTGAGTCACGATAAGCCTCCTAATAAGGGCTGAATGTTAGTTTTTCAAGTTCTTCGATCATTACTTCTACAAAAATATCAATCTTACTGTCAAGTTTCTTGATGTATTTTTCGTCACGTTCGACTCGGTATTTGTAGTAAAAGCTGTGTTTAAGTCGCGGATCGAATGAAACAAAATCACACCATTGTCTTTCGCAAACCCACAATCCCCCTTGAACCTGAACTTCATATTCACGCGGAAGTCCACCAATCATAGCATACTTGAGATGCGTGGCGGAATTTGGGCATTTGATTTCTGTCATACCGTCATCGCCCACCATGCCGTCAGGAGAGCAT
>Ga0209976_10000130_pt1 | contig 50908 bp, 65 predicted proteins | sample SumtaG_FD_182806 | JGI IMG/M metagenome (GOLD analysis project Ga0209976, IMG submission 182806) | Deep subsurface microbial communities from Indian Ocean to uncover new lineages of life (NeLLi) - Sumatra_00157 metaG (SPAdes) (version 2) | ecosystem: Environmental > Aquatic > Marine > Oceanic >... | reverse complement strand
AAGCTTTTTCAAATCCCTTTTTTGCATTCTCAGAAACATTTGCCATGTTTTTTTCTAAAACTGAAATATGCTTAACAGTAGTATCTTCTATTTTTTGAAACAAACCCTGGTTATCCTTGCCTTTATTATGTAATTCTTCAGCTTTTGAGAGAGCGTGACCCAATTGTTTTTCATATTTTGCCAAAACTCTTTGAGCAATTTCTTCTTTTCCTTTTTCAATCATTTTCTGGTATTCAGCTAATCTTACATCAGCTAAATGAAGGTATTGTTCAGCTTTTTTCTCTACATCAAAAGTGAAAAAAAGCTGAATCTGTTCTATCCATGTTTTTAGAAAATAAAAAATATTATCAGGCAAAAGTCCTGGAGACGGAAGTTCAGTATCTTGAGCTGAAACCTGTATTCCAAAAGAGAGTAATAAAAATGATAATATTGTAATTAAAACTATTTTTTTCATATTTTATAAAGCTTAATTTATAGACCTTTATTTTATTATACAAAAAAACCGCCTTTCTGGCGATTCTTTTAATATACAATTACATGCAATTTTATCCAATTTTGCGGGGATGGTTGGACATAGTTAGAACCCAGTACTGGTCTAGGTTTTCAGCCTTAGAATCAGTAAAATTTTTCTCTTTTTAGTCTCTGAGCAGCATGGTTAGAACTGAGTTTTGGGAGAATCTGCCTAATTTGGAATTGATTAAAATGCCTGTTTTAAATAACTAATCTAAATTTTCTCTGAACCATCTTCTAGCTAGCACCTCCAAAGCAATTGATCATTTTTTATCTCAAACTGATATAATTTTGGACCTATCCAATTTTCATTAGTTCTTTCTGCGGTCCATATCTTACCATCGGCCCAATCAACGTCCCAACATCCTTGACTTCCCCCATAAACCTGACCTTTTAATCTTCCATTTTTATCAAATCTACAAACCCTATCACCGCAACAGGTATAAAAATCATTCCCGTCATAGGTTAGCCCCCACCCTCCTCCAAACCTTAGATTGTGCTCTTCTAAAATTGCTCCGGTATTTTTATCTAGTCTATAAAATTTACCTGTTTGGGATACCATAAAATACAACTCTCCATCAGCAAATCCTGGCTGTCCCTTGGGGGAATTGGGGATGTGGTCAAGGGGTATGGAAGCTACTTCTTGATGTGTTGAAGGGTCTATTTTATGTAATCTTTTTGTGGAATAACCATTGACCCAAAGATATGTGCCGTCGGATTCAACGCCTCTTAACCAATCTGATGGAGTTTTAAATTTTTCTATTATTTCAAATGTGTTTGGGTCAAGCTTAAAAATTTGGTCTTGAACACTTGTATAAAAATAATTTGAATCATGGGTTATTGTCCACAATAGAGGATAACCCGGGACTTCTTTTCTCAATATCTTTCTGGTTTCATCTTCGTCAGGGTAAATATAGGGGTACCTGTCTTCTTCGTCTCCTGGACGATAACCCAGATCAAAGTTTCTCAAATCCGGATAATCAAAGGCTATTTCATGGGTTATGTTTTCTTTTCCATCACCAATTATTTCACTTTCTTTGACGGGAACTGATCTGATTTGATTATTGGGGTCATGAAATTTGTTGAAATCAGTATTACCCCAGTAATTGTTCGTTGCATCAATATCAACTCCAACATTTTCTATATGGAACCAATCAACAAAGATATTGTTGTTATTGATTTTTATAGACTCTTTCTGAAGGTTTGTTAAGTGAAAACCACGCCTCACTGTATTGTAGCTTATTTCTGCGGATTTAGAATTTGAGATTCCAATACCGCCATCAATGTCATTAAACTGTATTACTGCATTGCTGTCTGGTCCAGTATTTATAACGTCGCCTTTTGTGAACACATTGTGCTTTATCGTTGGATAAGAATAATCTACGAGAATTCCCCCTGTGGATGAAATATCAAGTTCATCTGACCAAAAATGATTATGATGTATGTAGGGATAATTCTTTTGTTCCATTGCAATTCCCCAATAAGCATTTTGGTATATTCTTGAGTATTCAATTGTCGGGCGAACAGCAGGATCATCATTCTTTTCTAGATATATGCCCTCCCAATTTACCCACCTAACAATACTGTGAGAGATAGTTATCTTTGAATTATCCCATATGCTTATTCCCTGTAGAGCGTATTCAGTTATTGTGTAATTTAATATACTCTCTTGGCTATTTATGAATTCTAACCCTCTCCAGTCACCATTAGTAGGTAATCCCGAATCTGAAGTAAACCATATCATTTCATCAGGCGTTCCTGCTGCGTTTAAACTCCCTGTCACAATCATATTCTGCGAACCACCTGCTCTGTGGCACATATATTTTCCATTTTCTATAGGCAACCAATGTTTAAACTTTACAATGGTTCCTGGTTTAATAGTTAAAGTAACTCCTTTTGGAATTTCAACCCTGGTCACCAAAATGTTTCCACTCCAAATTTCATCTTCTCTCAGCCTTCCATTTTTCTCTGTAAATTTACATTTATTAGGGCAACTCCAGCCGCAGTCTAAACCTTCTTCGCCTTTATTATAGAGGCCATCTTTGCAGTGTTCAGGAAGAGGAATTTCTTCAGCTTCTTCTTTCACCTGCTCTTCTGAAATCTCTTTTTCCTCCCCTGTTTTTTCTTCAACCACTGAAGGAATTCCTTCAGCTTCTTTTTTGGGAAGAATTTCGTCTCCCTCTTCAGGAACAGAAATGTTTCTCCAGATAAGAAAACCACCAAACCCTAAGCTGATTAAAACTATTAAACCGATTAAAATTTTCGTTTCCATTTTTTTATTATACTAAAAAACCGCCTCAATGGCGATTCTTTTAATATACAATTACATCCAATAACATGCAATTTTATCCAATTTTGCGGGGATGGTTGGACATAGTTAGAACTGAGTACTGGTCTAGGTTTTCGGCCTTAAAAACAGTAAAATCTTTCTCTTTTTAGTCTCTTGGTAATATAGTTAGAACCTCTTTCTAAATGTAACAAAAGATAATATTTATAAGGGTTAGGAAACCAAATTAAGATTTAAATCTAACTACATCTTCAAAACTGCACGTACAAGGTGCATTTTTACATACGTGACAGTTATTAGAAAACCTAATCGAAAGTTCTTCTGCTATGTCTATTCCTAATGAATTAAAAACTCCCATAAGACAAGAAAATAGATCAGCAGCTTCTCTTGGAATTCTATCAAAATCCATTTTTTTATGTCCTCCCCGATAAATTAAAATTGATTCTGCAAACTCCCCTGTTTCTTCCGCTAAGTGAATACCAGCATGCTCTATAGTGCGATTTTCGGGTGGATATATTTTACTAAACATATTTTGAAATTCTTTAAATGTTTTTGGTCGTTTCTTTTCGTCTATAAAAATTTTCTGCCTTTCCTTTACTTTCTTTTCCTTGCAAGAACACGGACAAGATGCACAATAAGAACATAGGTAAGGGAATCTTTTCCAAATTTCATTTTCTATATCTATTTGAAGTTGGTTCATTATAGACATAAACCAACTAAGGGTAATTAATGAGTTAATTTTTATCTTGTTTTTATCTTTTTTTCTGATACCTTTTAGAGCTCTCATTATGAAACGTTCCATATTGGTTAATATATCCCATAAATTATAATCTTTAGCATTAACTGGTCCATAAACTTCTTTAACAAAATTCCGATATTCATTTATTGTAGTATCTTTTTTAACAAAGGCCATAATAATTTAAGAAATTTAAACTGTTTTTATCTTAACAAAAAAAACCAAAGACAACAATCTCGGGCTTTACTCTATCCAATTACATACAATTTTATACAATGCGGGGACGACGAGACTCGAACTCGCAACCTCTGGATCGACAATCCAGAGCTCTGACCAATTGAGCTACGTCCCCATGCCGGTGACGGGAGTCGAACCTGTAACCTCCGGCTTATGATGCCGTTGCTCTAACCATTGAGCTACACCGGCTGAATGTTGCGGTGCTCCGAATTGCACGGAGGCCTCCAGCTTATGGGACTGGCGAGGTACTACTCCTCTACACCGCGTCAATGACATTTATTTTAACTTTTTTTATCGCAAGAGTCAATGCTTCGGTTCACTCCATTCTCTCAACACAAACTCCTTCGGTAAAGTCTCATAATGCCTCTAACTCAACTAATGCATCTTCATATACGTCTAAAACTCTTTCTGCCTCTTTTATATCTAAGCGATAACTTGGGTCATGGATGATGTTTGAACGAATTTTATGAACTTCCCTAACCTCTTCAAGATTGGAAAGAATATTTGTATTTAACTTGCTCAATCTCTCATCAAATGTCTGACCTAAAAAAGCCTCTCTTTTTAAAATATCGTCAAACAGATCTTCAGCTTCAATTATTGCTAACTTAACTTCAGATTCAGTACCTACCTCCAATCTTTCTTTAATCTTAGCCCATTTTTTCTCTATTCTGGGTAGCCCATAATGTCTAAAAGTCATAAACTCTTTTAAATCCCAGATTACTAATCTCTTTAGCCATGTTGTTGTAATTAAAATAAAAACAATCATTACAATGAAAAATAAACTTACACTTAAAAAGATAAATTTTATAACTAAAAACAAAGGGGAACTTGTAATATTGAGAATTAATTGATTTATCTCTTCTAAAATCATAGACAAACTCTTTTATTAACTATATCCTTTCTCAAAAATTTGGGCTATATCCATAATTTTTTCTTCCTCAAAAGGTTTTCCAATAATTTGGAGACCGACTGGTAATTCTCCGACATTACCACAAGGTATTGAGATAGCGGGTAATTCAGCTAAATTAACAGGTGCGGTGAAAATATCAGATAAATACATTTGCAAAGGATCTTTGGTCTTCTCCCCTAATTTAAAGGCAGGAGTTGGAGATGTGGGGGTAAAAATAACATCAACCTTCTCAAATGCTTTATCAAAATCTTTTTTAATTAATGTCCTGACTTTTTGGGCCCTTACATAGTAAGCTTCATAGTATCCTGATGATAATGCATAGGTTCCTAACATTATTCTTCTCCGTACTTCCTCCCCAAAACCTTCTCCTCTGCTTTCTAGATAGATGTCTAATAGATTCTTGATTCTTGATTCTTGATTCCTTGTTTTTGAAAACCCATATTTTATCCCATCATAACGAGCAAGATTGGCACTAGCCTCAGAAGGAGCAATTATATAATAACAAGACAAAGCATATTCTGTGTGAGGAAGACTAATTTCTTCTACCTTGGCTCCATTTTCCTCGTATTTTTTTATTGCCCTTTTTACTAATTTTATCACTTCAGGGTCGGTTCCTTCAATAAAATATTCTTTAGGAACACCGATACGCAAACCTGCAACCCGTAACTTGCTGTCGCCTGCGACTCCCCGTAGGGTTGAACTTGAAACCTTAGATTCAACTGAAGTGGAATCTAAAGGGTCTTTTCCTTTTATAATATTAAAAACTATCTTGCAGTCTTCAACCGTTTTTGTAATAGGGCCTATTTGATCTAAAGAAGAAGCAAAATCAATCAAGCCATATCTTGATACAGCTCCATAGGTAGGTTTCAATCCTACTACTCCACAAAAAGAGGCTGGTTGTCTGATTGATCCTCCTGTCTCAGAACCTAAAGCAAAAAGACAGAAATCAGCTGCTACAGCTGCCGTTGACCCTCCAGAAGAACCACCTGGCACCCTTGTTAAATCAATCGGGTTTTTAGTCACCCCAAAAGCAGAGTTTTCTGTAGACGAACCCATGGCAAATTCATCCATGTTCGTCTTGCCTAAAATTATAATACCATTATCTTTCAATCTTTTAATACAAGTAGCATCATAAGGAGCTATATAGTTTTCTAAAATCTTAGAGCCAGCAGTACATTTCACTCCTGCTACTAAAATAATATCTTTAATGGCTCCGGGAGCTCCTGCTAATAAAGAGATTTCCTGGCCTCTTTCAATCTTTTTATCTATTTCCTTTGCTTGAGATAATGCTAAATCTTTACAAACTGTTAAGAAAGAATTAATATTTTTATCTTCTTTTTCTATTTTTTCTAAATAAGCATTGGCTAACTCAACTGCTGAAAATTCTTTTTTACTCAAGCCCTCATGGGTCTTTTTTATTGTTAGATTCTTTAATTTCATTAAAACAAAAAGTTATAATAACTTGCCCTGAGCCTGCCGGAGGGTCAAAGTATCTGTTTTACTTTCAAATATCCACCTTTTTCATCAGGTGCCAAATCCAATAATTTTTTACTTTTTTCTGCTTCTTTCGATTTGTCTTCTCTGACAATATTTTTGAGTTTTCCTGAAGAAGCAAAAAAATCAACATTCGAAATATCAACTTCTTTTAATTTCTCGATATAATCTAAAATTGCAGATAGTTCTTTCTGCATTTTTACTATTTCTTTTTCCTTCAAACCCAAACGAGCCAATTGAGCTACATGTTGAACTTCTTCTTTGGATATCATAATTAATAAATAAAAATTAATAGAATATAATTATGTATTTTGAATTATTATCTATTATTTATTTTGGTGGCTCTAATTGTTCTGTCTCCACTAATACTTCTTGCAAATCATCCAAATTTTCCAAAACCATCCCCGCTCCCCTCACAACAGCTGTCATTGGATCTTCTATAATTCTTGTTGGCATTCTTGTCTCTTTCTGAATCAATACATCTAATCCTCTTAAAAGAGAACCGCCTCCTGCTAAATAAATTCCTTTTGTCATTACGTCAGCTAAGAGCTCGGGCGGCGTCTCCTCAATAGCCGTCTTGATTTCGCTAATAATTCTTCCCACCGATTTCTCCATTGCTCTTCTCACTTCCTTATCAGAAATCAAAACTTCCTCTGGAAGACCGGTAACTAAATTTCTCCCCCGCATTGGAATTTCTTTTTTTTCTTTTAAAGGATGGGCTGATCCTATACCAATTTTAATCATTTCAGCTGTTCTCTCTCCAATTAATAATTTATATTCTTCTTGAGCAAAACGAATTATATCTTCGTTAAGTTTGTCTCCAGCTATCCTAAGACTCTTTGAAAGGACTATACCTCCTAAAGAAATTACGGCCACTTCAGTTGTTCCTCCTCCGATATCAACAATAAAATTTCCGCCTGCTTCCTGAACAGGCAGTCTGGCACCAATAGCTGAGGCCATTGGTTCGTCTATTAAAAAAACTTCTCTTGCTCCCCCTGATTTAGCTGCATCAATCACTGCTTTTCTCTCCACTTCCGTTACTCCAGAAGGTATCCCAATAATAACTCTGGGTCTAAGCCATTTTTTCTCCCGAGTTTTCTCAATAAAATACCTAAGCATTTGCTCTGTAACTTCAAAATCAGAAATCACTCCAGCTCTTAGAGGCCTGGTGGCTACAATATAAGAAGGAGTTCTTCCAACCATCTTTTTAGCCTCAGAACCAATTGCTAAAATCTGACCTGTCTTTTTATTAATAGCTACCATTGATGGTTCCTGTATGACAATCCCCCTTCCTCTAACATAAACCACAGAGTTGGCTGTTCCCAAATCAATAGCAATGTCCTCTGATAAAGCTTTAAAGAGTTTTTTAAACATTCTTTTTTAGATCAGTTATCTTTATTAATTTTAATTTATTTTCATCTCTTTTTTTCAACTCAACACTATTTTTCTTTAAGGTCTTTTCAGAAACAACAATTCTTAAGGGGATACCTATCAAATCACAGTCTGCAAACTTCTCTCCAGCTGATTTGTCTCTTCTATCGTCATATAATATTTCAACACTTTGCTTTTGCAAGCTTCCATATATTTTCTCTGCCGTGCCTTTAACTTTTGGGTTATTGCCAAGCACCAGGAGATGAACCTGATAAGGAGCAATTTGTTTCGGCCAGATAATGCCTTCTTTATCATGAGAAACTTCAACTACAGCCCCCATTAGTCTTCCCAGACCTATACCGTAACAACACATCAAAACCCAGGTTGCTTTTCCGTTTTTATCCCTGATTTTAAAGTTAAATGGTTTGCTAAATTTATCCTTTAATTTAAAAATATTCCCCACCTCAATTGTCTTTTCAATTTTAAGTTTCTTGTTTTTGCACTGAGGACAGGAAAAATTCTGTTCTTTGATTATTTCTTTATTTACAGCCACTTCACACTTTGGACAAAGATAAACAGTGTCTTCTCCCGCAGGAGTCACTGTCTGAAACTCGTGGGAATATTTACTAAAGGCGCCGCCTGAAGCCAAAGTTAAAAAAGTCTCTTTACCGATACCACATCTCCTGAAAATCTTAAAATAGGCCCCCTTTACTCTTTCATAGTAATTATCCAACTCTTTCTGGTCAGCGTGAAAAGAATAAAGGTCTTTCATGATAAACTCCACACCCCTAAGAATACCTGATTTTGATCTTAATTCATCTCTGAACTTATCCTGAATCTGATAGATAGAAATAGGAAGATCTTTATAAGAATGAACGAATTTTTTTACCAAAGGTGTTATTACTTCTTCATGCGTCCAACCCAAACCGTAATCCTTTTTACTTCTGTTTTTCAATTTAAACATCTCTTGGTAGCGCCACCTGTTCGTCTTATCCCATATCTTTTTCGGGTGAAGAGCAGGCATTAAAATCTCCTGACCGTCGATAACATTCATTTCCTCTCTGATTATATTCTCTATTTTTTTTAAGACTAGAAAACCAAGGGGTAAATAAGAGTAAACTCCTGCCATCAATTTATCTATAAAACCGGCTCTCATTAAGAGCTTGGAATTTATGCTCTTTTCATCTTTTGGCGCCTCCTTGCTTGTTTTTGTAAAAAGTTGAGATTGTTTCATATTTTAGAATAGTTTTGATACATCCTTTATTGTAACCCAAACCATTATCAAAAGTAGGGCTACAAAGGAAAAAACAATCATTTTTTGCTGGGTTTTTTGAGAAACAGGTTTTTTTCTTACAGCTTCAATGGCTAAAAACATAATTCTTCCACCATCCACTGCCGGAATTGGTAAAAGGTTAAAAATAGCTAACTGAATAGAAATTAAAGCTAAAAGATTGAAGAAATAAATTATTCCCAACTGCTGACTTTGGGCTAATATCTGTAAAACTCCAACAGGCCCGACCATCTCAATTCCCAATGGTTGACCTATAAATAAATTCTCAATAGCTTGGATATAAGCTTGAATTACAAACAATGTAATCTCACCAGTAGCTTTAATCCCTTTAAATGGAGTTAAATACCAGGGGTATTTTTGAATAGCAGTTCTAATTAGAGCCACTCCCATAGGACCTTCATTTGCTGGTGGTGAAGCTCTAGGTATTAAAGAAATTTGAAAAACCTCTTTTCCTCTCTTAATTATTAAGGTGAGCTCCTGACCCTTATTTTCGTCAGTAATTTCTTTTACTTCTTTAATTTTGGTAACATCAAATTTTGTACCCCCAACCTCAAAACCATTTATTACGTCCCCTACTTTTAAGCCTGCTATCTCAGCTGGAGAATCTTTAGCTATAGCCATAATGTTAACTCTTGGGTTTGAAAATTCAAAAGTCTCTTCATCTTCAATGGCTACTGGAGCTCCCATGCTAAAAACAATACTAAAAATAATTGCTGCTATTATCCAAAAAGAAAACACTCCTCCCAAAGCAATCAGGAATCTTTTTCCAACTGATTGATTAGAAAAACTACGAGGGTCACTGCTTTCCTCCGTCTCTCCTTTCATGCTGACAAAAGCGCCAAAAGGTAAAAAATTAAGAGAATACGTAGTCTCTCCAATCTTTTTGGCAATTATTCTGGGAGGATAACCTATTCCAAACTCCTCAACTTTTACCCCGAATTTCTTTGCCAATAAAAAATGACCTATCTCGTGAAGAGTTATTAAGCTTATAAGACTTATGAAAGCTATTGTAAGTGTTGATAACATTTGACTAACTGTTTGATTAAATGACTATTTGACTGCTTAACAAGCTAATATATATCAATTATCAAACTGTTAATTTGTTAAACCTCTATTTCCTTTCTTTTCTTCTCTATCATCTCTCCAATTTTCTCCTGAAACTCTTTTATTAATTCTTCAAGCTCCTTTTTCCCCTTGAACTTGTCATCTTCACTCATATTCCCTTCTCTAAAGACTTCTTGGATTTCACTCCAGGCCTCATCTCTCCACTTCCTAATTGTTTTTCTAACTTGTTCTTGTTTTTGAACAGCTAATTGAATTAAATCCTTTCTGAATTCTTCACTCAAAGGCGGCAGGGTGATTCTAATTAGAGTTTTATCAACCACTGGAGAAACTCCAATAGTAATCTTTTGTAATGATTTTACAATTTCTTCAATATAAGATTTATCCCAGGGCTGAATTAAAATCTCTCTTGGTTGAGGAATTGATATTGCTGCCAATTGCTTTAAAGGATAAGTCTTTCCATAGTATTCAACACTGATATTTTCAACCAAAGAAGGAGAAGCTCTTTCTGTTCTTATTTTTTGCAATTCTTTACTTAAAAAATTAACTACCTTTTCCAATTCAGGTTTTATTTTTTCAATAATTTCTTTGTAATTTATTTTGTCTTCACTCATATAAAATGTTATTTGTTAAAAAGAAGCTAAAGCTTCATTATTAAAATTTCCAAAGCTAATCTTGGATTAACGTTTGTGGTTGAAGTTAAAAAAATTGTTTCCTGGATGGAATCAAGAATACTTTTTATTTTTAATAAATTCTCGTTATTCTTAGTAAAAATCAGATTTCTCCTGAAATAAGACAACCAAATATCCAATGTTTCTCTCAAGTCTTCCTCTTTAGACAGCTCTTTAATGTATTTAAAACGAAAAGAAAATGGAGAATTTGAAATTTTCTTCAGTTTTTCTATTTTCTTTTTTCTCTCTTCTAATTTTTCAGGATTTTTTAAAAAATTAACTGCCTTTCCCGGTCTACCCAATGAGAATTCAATAATTTCTTTGATATTTTCTTTTGGGACATTTCTTTGTTCCAAGTAAAGGTTAATTTCTTCATTCTTTACAGGGTAAAATTTAAGATTTTCGCATCTTGAAATAATAGTTGGTAATAAATAATTCAAATGCTCTGTAATTAAAATTAAAAGACTTTTGGTCTTTGGTTCTTCTAAGGTTTTTAAAAAACAGTTCTGCGCCTCCAAACTCATGGAATGGGCTTTATCAATTACAGCCCCAAAAAGAGGAGCTTTAATTGGTTTTAAGGATATTTTCCAATTGAGTTCTCTAATCTGAGCGATTTTAATTTGTCCTGTTTTAGGTTCAATCAATCTAAAATCTGGATGATTAAGAAGATTATCTTTAAAAATAGAAGAAACCAGCTCTAAAGCTATTGTCTTTTTACCTAACTCCTCAGGTCCAATAAACAGTAAGGCATGAGGAATCTTTCCTGAACTAACTATTCTTTTTAAAAAATTTTGCTGTTTTTGATGACCGATTATCACGATATATTATTTCTTTCTCATTATTGTTTTTTTGTAGATATCTAAATTCTCTAACATTAACCCTGCTCCTTTGGCTACACATAAAAGCGAATCTTCTGCCAAGATAGCTGGAACACCTATGGATTTGGCAATTAATTCTGGAAGATTGTCCAACAGAGAACCTCCACCTGTCATCACCATTCCTTTGTTCATAATGTCAGCTGATAGTTCGGGAGGAGTATCCCTTAAAACTAATTTAATTGTTTGAATAATTTCAGAAAGAATGTCTGATAAGGCTTCACAAACATCATTTGATGAAATTTTAATGTTTTTAGGCAGCCCTAAAGCCATGTCTCTACCCCGAATCTCCATCTTCTTTGGTTCTTTCTCGGGAAGAGCTGTTCCTATTCTCTTCTTTATTTCTTCAGATGTTTGCTCTCCAATAGCTAAATTATATTTTTTCCTAATATAATCAGAAATAGCAATATCCATTTTATCTCCTGCTACTCTTATAGAATGAAAATTAACAATTCCACCCAAGGAAATCACAGCCGCTTCAGCTGTTCCTCCCCCGATATCCACAATCATATTGCCAGAACAACTATTAATAGGAACTCCAGCTCCAATGGCAGCCAATATTGGTTCTTTGGCTAAATAAACTGCCTTAGCCCCGACAGTTAGACCAGCTTCAATCACCGCCCTTCTTTCAGTAGAAGTAATACCAGCTGGAACACCAATCATTAAATCTGGTTTGAAAAGACGAAAACGGCCTACTGTTTTATCAATAAAATATTTAAGCATTGCCTGGGTTACTCTAAAATTAGCAATTACACCGTCTTTTAAAGGTCTATAAATACAAATTGTGTCTGGAGTGCGTCCCATCATTTCTTTAGCCTCTCTTCCTATAGCTAAAATTTTATTTTCTGATAAATCTACTGCCACAACTGATGGCTCTTGTAAAACCACCCCCTTTTTAGGGATAAAAACAACCGAATTGCATGTTCCTAAATCAATACCAATTCGCATAGAAAATAGTTAAGAGTTAAAAATTTAGAATTAAAAGTGGTTAACCAACCTATAAAGATTTTAGCTTATCTTCCTAAATTTTGCAAATAGGAAAAGAATGGGTTCTTGAACTTAATGCCTAAAATGAATATAATGTTAGAAATGGAAAAGAGAACTCGCAAAATTCTATTTTTTACCTTTTTCTTCATATTTATCTTATCATCCCCTCTCTTAATACTCTATATCCAGGGTTATAGGTTTGATTTTGAAAATAAAAAACTAACCCAAACAGGTGGTCTTTTTTTAAAAGTGATACCAAAACAAGTACAGATTTATATAGAAGAAGAATTAGTAAAAGAAACAGATTTTTTCTTTGGCTCAGCTCTAATTGAAAATCTCCTGCCAAAAAGGAATAACATTAAAGTGAAAAAAGAAGGCTATTTTGATTGGGAAAAGAATTTAGAAATAAGAGAAAAGGAGGTTACAGAAGCTAAAAACATTGTTCTTTTCCCAAAAGAAACTAACTTCACTTTTTTATTTAAAGGAATTAAAGATAGTTGGTTTTCAAAAGATGGAAAAAAAATGATTTTCAAAGAAGAAGGAGAAGATTTCTGGGAATTAAAGCTTTATGATTTAGAACAAAATGTTAAAAGCCATCTTCTTAAAGAAAGTGATATATCAAAAAAAGGAGTTGATGATATCTTTGATTTGGAATTCTCAAAAGATGGAGAAGAAATTTATTTTAATACCATCCTAAAAGAAAAAGAGGTAAGTTTTGCCTTAGAAATCAATAGAGAACCACCCTTTTTAAAAGAGATTGAAAGATATTCTTTTTTACCTGAAGATATCATAATTCATCATCAACTTAATGGAGAAATCTATTATCTGGATAATTTAGGGGTTTTTTACAAAACAGATAGTTCTTTTTCTACAAAAGAAAAAGTCACAAAATCTCCCTTTCCTTTAAAACAAGAAACAGAGTATAAATTATCTATTTTTTCTGATCTCATCTTTTTAATAGAAGAAGGAAAAACTCTCTACTTATTAAATCAAGAAACAAAGTTATTTGAAGTTTTGTTTGAAGGAATAAAAGACTTAAAAATTTCTCCTGACGGAGAAAAAATTGCCTATTTCTCTAATTATGAAATTAGAATTTTGTTCCTTAAAGATACCCCAGAAGAACCAAGACAAAAAAGAGGAGAAAATATATTTTTATTTCGTCTCTCAAATAAAATTAAAGATGTCTTCTGGATAATGCCAAATCATTTGCTTTTCATTACTGAGAATAATATAAAGATTACTGAGATTGATAATCGAGATATGATAAATACTATCTCATTGGCTGAATTGTCTTTTTTCACTGAAAACTATTCACAATCTTTAAACGACCAAAAAAGCCCAGAAGTATTCTGGAGTTCTGCTAATGAAAAGTTATACATTCTAGCTGAGGAAAATCTATGGATATCAAGTAAATTAACACCCTAGATATTGGAACTTAAAACTTCTATAAAAACTAAAACGTTGCACGTTTCATGCTTCACGTTTCACGTGTTGCATTTTTTTATCTTGCTTGAGATCTTTTTTATTTTAAGCCCTTAATATGTAAAACTATGGAGGTTCAACCTCCATAGTTTTGAGAAACGAAACTAATTTTATATGTACTCTATTCCTATCTCTTCCTTCACCCATTCAATTGGCTAAGAATTCTGAAAACGCTTTAGCGTTTACTCCACTGCTTTGCCCTTCTGGCTCTTCTTAGTCCAAATTTCTTTCTTTCTCTCATTCTTGAATCCCTTCTTAAAAAACCTGCCTTTTTAAGTCTTTTCCTAAAATCAGGATTAAAAATAATAAGAATTCTAGCTGTTCCATGACGAATAGCTTCGGCTTGACTAGAAATACCTCCCCCTCTTACAATTACAGAAACTTTAAACTTATCCTGGCATTTCATTTTTTCTAAAGAAGCTAAAGCAGTTTTTTGAAGGCTTAAAGTACAAAAATATTTTTCCAAAGGCTTTCCGTTAACTAAAAACTGTTTTTCTCCTTTAGTCCAAATCCTCACTCTGGCCACTGATGTCTTTCTTCTTCCTTCAGCTTGATAGTACCTTTCAGGTTTAACAATTTTTTCTTTCTTTTCCTTTTCCTTCTCTTTAGCAACTGGAGTTGTAGAAGGCTTTTTTTCTACTTTTACTTTCTCTGCCTTTTTCTTTTTTTTAACCTTCAAAACCTTAGGTTTCTTCTCTACCTTTTTCTTCTTGGTTTCCTTTTTCTCAGCCTTCTTCTTTGTTTTTGTTTTAGTTTTTTTCTTTACCATACTCAACTATTTTATAAACTGTAATCTTTTTATCTGTTTTGCCCTTAGTTTATTTTTTGGCAACATTCCAAAAACTGCCATTTTTAAAACCTCCTCAGGCTTTGTTTTAAAAAGTCGTTCAAGGGAATTTCTTTTAAACCACCTGGATAGCCCGAGTATCTATAATATATCTTTTTCTCTATTTTCTTTCCAGTAATCTTTATTTTCCTAATGTTTTTTATAATTACAATATCACCCATATCTTTATATGGGACAAAGTCAGGTTTTTGCTTACCACGTAACAAAATTGCAATTTCAGTTGCTAATCTTCCCAGAACTTTATCTGTGACATCAATTGTGTGAGTTTGACGATTCATTTTACTAATTCTATTATTGCCATCTTAGCTCCATCGCTCTTTCTCGGACCCAGTTTAATAATTCGAGTATATCCTCCTTTTCTTTCTTTATATCTAGGAGCTATTTCATCAACTATTTTTTTTACTATTTTTGGAGAAAAATTCCTGGCTAATAATCTTCTGGAAGCTAAACTAGCTTTTTTAGCTTTGGTTATTTGTTTTTCAGCAAAAGCAGAAAGCTCTTTAGCTTTGGCTTTGGTGGTTTTAATCTTTTCTTTTAAAAATAACTCTCTGGCCAAAGACTTTAAAAGTGCTCTTCTTTGACCTGTCTTTCTACTTAGCTTTCTTCCTTTTTTTCTTTTTTTCATGTTTTTTTTCTTTTGTTGATTTCTCTTCAGTTTTCTTTATTTTCTTTTCTGGAACAAGAGAAGGTTTTCCTTTATATGTCCGAGTAAATAAATTAAAGTGATTTAATAAAATCTCTGAAGCTTTAGAAAATGCCTCTTGAGGAGAAATTGTGCCATCAGTCTCAATCTCTAAAAATAATATATCAAAATCTGTACGCTTGCCTACCCTAATATTTTCTATCTTAAAAGACACTCTTTGAACAGGAGTAAAAATAGCATCCAAGAGAAGCACTCCCACTTCTAATTTTTCTTTCTTCATTGCCTCTTTTAGCACATATCCTATTCCTTTTTCAACCTTAATCTCTATTTCCAGACTTGCTTTTTTATCAGTCAAAGTAGCTATATGAGCTTCCTTATTAACCAAATCTAATTGGCTTGGTAGTTTAAAATCAGATCCTGAAACCTTTTTTTCGCCTTTTATTTTTAAAACCGCTTTTTGGGATTCCTTTGTAAAAATCTTAAATCTCAACTGTTTTAAATTGAGAAGGATATTAATTACATCCTCAAAGACATTAGGAATAGTTGAAAACTCATGAGAAACATTCTTTATCTTAACTTGAGTAATGGCTGCTCCTTCTAAAGAAGATAGTAAAACTCTTCTTAAAGAATTTCCAATTGTAACTCCATAGCCAGGATAAAGAGCCTCTATTTCAAAAGTGGCTTTATTTTTTTCTTTTTTAATAATTTTTAGTTTTTTGGGTAGTGAAATCATAGATTTCTTCAAAAACTTATAGAAATATACAACCTTCGGTTGCGAAATTTATAGTAAATTAATAATCAATATATTTCGCGAGCGAAGCAAGCAAATTTCAATAAATTTCTATATTATTTCTTTTTTTATTTTGAATAGAATTCGAAAATAGCTGACATCTCCACTGGTGGAGCTACTTCCTCTAAGGTGGGGATTCCAACTATTTTCCCTTCTAATTTATCAATGTTTAACTCCAGCCAACTAGGAATTTTTTGTTTTTTTATTAAAGCCCTGATTTCTTTCACAATCTCTTTTCCAGTTTTTTGAGGTTTCAAAAAGATAATGTCTCCTTTTTTTAACTGATGGGAAGGAATATTTATTGATCTTTTATTCACTATAAAAAAACCATGCGAGACTAACTGCCTGGCTTTAACTCTTGAAAGAGTAAAACCTAGTCTAAAAACGGTATTATCTAAACGAAACTCCAACCTCTGAATCAATAAGGATGGGGCGTCTTTCACCTTACCTCTTCTAGCTAATATCTTTTTTACATAATTCTTAAATTGTGTTTCCCTCAAATTATACCAATTTCTTAATTTTTGTTTTTCTCTCAATTCTTTTGCGTACTCAGAAGGACGTCTTTTCCTTCGCTTTTTTCTTTGACCGGGAGGATAAGGCCTCTTAATCATTGCGCATTTTGGTGAAAAACAACGCTCTCCTTTTAAAAAAAGTTTTTCACCTACTCTCCGGCAAATTTTACATCTTGAATTAATCATTAGCTTTTTACTAAATTATACCCTCCTTGGTTTTTTAAGCCGACAACCATTATGGGGAACAGGAGTTACATCTTTAATTGAAATTATATTCAAACCCCGAGCAGCCAAACTTCTTATTGCGGAATCTCTACCAGAACCTATGCCTTTAATAAAAATCTTAATTTTTTTAATTTTTAACTTATCTACTACCTGACTCATTGCGTCAGCCACCCTTGAAGCTGCAAAAGGTGTACCTTTTTTTGTACCTTTAAAACCAATTCTGCCAGCTGAAGTCCAGTATAAAACATTCCCTTCATTATCAGCCAAACTTAAAATTGTATTATTATAAGAGGAATAAATATAAATTCTCCCCTCTTTTACTTTTTGAGGAGTTGTTATTTTCACATCCTTCTTAACAGCTGCTTCTACTTTTTCTCTCTCTTTTAATAACTCTTCTTTAGTTTTTACGACAACACGTTTCTTACCCATAATTGTATAAGCGTTCCGCTTCTATTAATTACTTCGGGGTTGGAGGTAGTTTTCTTCCAGAGCCTACGGTTTTCCTTACATTCCCCCTTACTGTCCTGGTATTTGTTCTGGTTCTCTGACCCCTGACTGGTAATCCCTTAATGTGACGATGACCCCTCCATGTTCCAATATCTTTTAGCCTCTTAATTGCCATCATTTTCTCTCTTTTAACCTCTCCCTCCACTTTATAGTTTTTTTCAATTATTTCTTTTAAGCGGTTTATTTCATTTGGTGTAAGATCTTTAGCTTTGGTGGAAGGATTAATGCTAGCCTCAATAAGGATTTTATTACTCAAAGAAAGACCTATTCCATAAACATAGGTCAAAGCAATGGTTATTTGTTTTTGTTCTGGTATATTAACTCCAGCAATTCTAGGCATCTTATATTATGAAACTTGAAACTTGAAACTATATAAATATTTCAGGTTTCATGCTTCAGGAAGTTATCCTTGTCTTTGTTTGTGTCTTGGATTTTTATTACAAATTATATAAACCCGTCCTTTTCTTCTAACCACCTTGCAGTGTCGACACCTTTTTTTAACAGATGATTTTACTTTCATATATTGTAAAAGCAGATAAACGCGGATAGCTACGCGTGGAGTAAAGCGTTCCGCTTCTCTCTATTTATTCCTATATACTATCCTGCCTCTTGTTTCGTCATAGGGACTTAGTTCTACAGTTACTCTATCCCCTGTTAAAACTCTAATTCTATATATTCTTAGTTTTCCGGCAAGATGACATAAAGCCTCTTTTCCATCCTCTAACTCTATCCGAAAATGACCGCCTGGTAAAGCTTCTAAAACTATCCCTTGTTTTTTTATTTTATTTTTTTTCACCGATATTTGGTAATTGACTAATTTACCAGAAATTTGAATTTCAGTCAATCCTTAGGCAGGCTCAGAACAAACCTATTTTATTTTAACAAATCCGACCTAAAATCTAATCTATAATAGGATATTCAATCTCAATCTTATTTAAATCCTCAGGCATGCTTTTTACCCAAAATGCCCAAAATGGCCAAGGTTTAACTTCTCCTCTAAATTCTGCTTGTTGTCCCAGTAAAGACTCAGCTTCTGTTAACGATTTTCCAGATAATTCTTTTTTTAAAGATTGTAAATCAATATCGGGATAGACTATAACCGATAAATTCAAAGCAACAATAACTTTTCCAGATTCAAAATTAACAACTTGAGGAGTATAGTCTATATTTAAACTTTTCTCATAAAGCAACTTTTTTGCAGATGCAGGAATTCCAGAAGAAATAAATTCTTTTGCGAAATTCTTAACTTGTTCTTTTTTAAAAACAATAGTAATAACCTTTATCGTTACCCTTGAATTGAATTTCTCCAAAATATCCCCTTCTTGAGCTAAAGAAGATATTTCTATAATTTCTGTATCTAAAACATCTTCCAAAAAAATAAATTCATCTGTGATTTTACTTTCTAAAGCAGTTATAGCTTTATCCTTTACCTTATCGATTAAAGAACTTTGTGCATTTTCTATATCTTGGGCTGTAACCTTAAATGAATCTCCTCCTCCTTTCATTGCCTCAAAAGATTCTCCGTAATATTTAGTATATTTTGGGGTTCCCTTATAAGCTATAATAGAAAAATGAGAAGGACCAATATTATATTCTTCTCCCGGCTCGGCAGCTTCAACAAGAACGTCAACATAACTGGCAGTCATTTTACCATCTTTAATTTCAGCTCCGGGAACTAGAATTCTATTTTTTGATTTAAACAACTTTCCCTCAGAGGACACAAACCTTGTTCCTGCCAACCAATTCTCTGATTTTGTAGTGTATTCATTATAAAGTCTAATAATACCCTCTGTTCTCTTTAAGGTTTCACCAGAAGATGAAAAGGTTTCAGAAATAGTCTCCTCGGTCTCGAAAAAATAACCTGGAATAATTTCATTTTCAAAGTCGGGTTCTTTAACCCCGGTATCCAGTGTAATATTTGTTCTAACCTCAACTGTTTCTCTTTCCGGCCAAATTTTAACCTCAACTTTTAATATTTTGAAACCAGTTACGGCAGCTATTATCAAAAATAAAAGAACTAAAATCCAGACCCAGTTTACCTTAATTTTTTTGGGTAATTCTTCTTTTTTTTCTTCTTGCTCCTCAATTTGAGGTTTTTCCATTTCTTGAGGAGTAGGAATGAATTCTTCCGGTGGTAAAATATCCCGTATTTTATTTGCCATACTATGTGTACCCAGTAGAGAAATTTTAACTTGATAGACACCTACAAAGCTTTCTAGAGAAAACTCTGTCAAAATTCTTCTACTAAGTGTATTATATCAAAAAATCATTCAGTTTAAAACAAACTACCCCGTCCTAAAGGGACGGAGTATCCCCTCCCCGCCTTGGTGGGAAAAAAGGAAAGGATTAAAAATTAACATATTTTGTAACTACTCAAGAACTGCCCGAATCCTTCTCACTCCAGCTCCTGAAGATTCTTCTTTTTTAATTTTAAAACGTCCCAATTCTCCGGTACGCTTTACGTGAGGCCCTCCGCAAATCTCTTTTGAAAAAACTTTTCCTATGGAATTTTCAACAGAATAAACCGTCACTCTATCTGGATATTTATCCTTAAAAAAAGCCAAAGCGCCTGATTCTATAGCTTCTTGATGTGGCATTTCTTCCTTTTTAACCTCTAAATTCTCTTCTATTTTTTGATTGACTAAATCTTCAACCATTCTTAAGTCTTCTTTAGTTACTTTTTGGGGATGAGAAAAATCAAATCTTAAACGTTTAGGAGTGATATCAGAACCCATTTGTCTTACATGAGAACCCAAAACCTCTCTTAATGCCTGGTGAAGCAAATGAGTCGCGGTATGAAGTTTTGTAGCTTCAAAGGTAGCCTTCTCTCCAATTCCACCGAACTTTTTTTCAGCTCCAGCACGGGATATTTCTTGATGCTTCTTAATGGCCTTTCTAAACTCTATCTCTAAACTATCAGAAATCTTTACCTTTTCTTTTTTAGCTATTTCTTTACTAAATTCCAGCGGTACTCCATAACTTTCATATAAATCAAAAGCAACTTCGCCAGTAAGTTGGGGAATCCTGCGAATCAGCGAAATAGTTTTTCTAAATCCTTTATCCAAAGCCTTCTCAAACCTCTCTTCCTCCTTTTGAATCACTGTCAAGATATCTGTTTGAGCTGAACTCACTTCAGGATAAACGTCTTTATAAATTTCAATAATCTTTTTCGCCAAAGGAATCAAAAAATTACCTGGCAGATTAAGCATCTTTCCAAATCTTATAGCTCTCCTTAAAAGACGCCTTAGGATATAACCTTGTTCAACATTAGAAGGCAAAACACCATCTGCAGTTAAAAAAACTATTGCCCTGATATGGTCAGCTATTATTCTAAAAGTCTTCTTTTGTTGTTTATAATTTTTAGCAGAGAGTTTTTCTAATTCTTGTATTATTGGTAAAAATAAATCTGTCTCATAGGCTGAATCTTTGCCTTGTAATAAAGCTGTTAGTCTTTCAAATCCTACTCCTGTATCAACATTTTTTTGAGATAAAAGTTTGTAATTACTATTTTCATCTTTAAGATATTCCATAAAAACTAAATTCCACAATTCTACGAATCGCTTGCAGTCCTCACAATTGGGAGCACAATTCTTATTCTGACAACCAAATTCTTTACCCCTGTCATAAAATATCTCAGAACAAGGACCGCAAGGACCTGTATTTCCAACTGGCCCCCAAAAATTATCTTTAATCCCAAATTCTCTTATCCTTTCTTTTGGTATTCCGTTTTTTTGCCAAATATCAAAAGACTCTTTATCTTTTAGCACTCCTTTTTCACCCTTAAAAATAGTTGTCCAAAGCCTATCTTTTTTTAATCCCAAAACCTCAACTAAAAACTCCAAAGCATATTTCACAGCACCTTCTTTAAAATATCCTTTTTTGGGGTCCTGGCCGATTGACCAATTCCCTAACATTTCAAAAAAAGTATGATGGGTATCGTCTCCTACCTCATCAATATCACCTGTTCTAAAACACTTCTGAGAAGAAGCTAGGTGCCGGGATCCAAAGTCTACAAGAGGATTTTTTTCACCTTGTAAATATAAGGTAAATTGCTGCATTCCAGCTGTGGTAAACAAAACCGTGGAATCCTTGGGCAACAACGAAGAAGAAGGCGCAATTTTATGCCCCTTTTCTTTAAAGAAATTTAAGAATTTTTTTCTTAACTCTTTTGAGCTCATTAACTAGTATTTAGTATCTAGTATTAAGTATCTTAGGTGTAGCGATCAGCGACTGAAGAAGCTACGTAAGAGTCAGGTTTTATTTTTGGTTCAAAGCCATTTCCCCTGATTAAGCCAACCACCTCTTTTATCATATCTTTAGTGCCGCCGTTCTCTCCGATATCAGCGTGAATATAACAAAACCTGTAATTATAATTTTTAGTTTGACTATTAACTCTTTTCTCAAGCTTATCTTTAAAATGAAGAGCTAAGTCACAAGATATTAAAACTTCTTCTAAAATCCTTTCTTTCCAAGAATAGAATTTTCTGTTTTTATAATTAATCTTTTTAAGGAAAAACCTGCCCCCTTCTCCAGTTCTTAAAACAACGATTGCTACCGGGAAATGAGGAGTTGTTCCTGAAGAAGAATCACAACCAATGATAATGTCATAAAACTTATCAGTTTTTGATCCAATGTAATCTAAAATCTCATCAACAACTTGACCTAATTTTAGCTTGCCTCGAGTGGGGTTATAAAAATACCCTCCAAAGACAAAGTTTTTTTTCTCAGATGATAAACGCGATTGTATCATATTACTCACTATAACAAAAAATTATTAAAAAAATCAACCCTCCTAAGTTTTTTGGCTGATTGTTTTTAATAACTTAAATTAACCGTAGGTTGCCAAAAAATTTAGCGAGGGCGAGTTTAAATAAAAAGGTGTTTTACCATTACGGCTGAACACCTCGTTTTCTTTTTTTTGTTATAGAAATTATAATTGGCATTATTAAAATTGTCACCCTGAGAAGAGTGGCAACCCACCAAAGTAAAACAAGAAATCTAATCTTTAATAAATTAATTGCTTTATTAATTTTTCACACCTCTATCTATAATTTCATTGAATTTTTAAGGTTTTTTAACAATACCCCAATTTTCTCATTCTGTCAACCCAAAACTACTTAACCATTAATTTAACTATCTTCAAAAATTCTCTTGATTTTAAAGAAGCGCCCCCAATTAAAAGACCATGGAAACCAGACTCTTTAATATAACCCAAGGCATTTTTAGAATTAACACTGCCCCCATATAAAGTAGGATGATTTTTACCTAAAACTTTTTTCATCAGAACGTTAAATTCCTTTGCTTCCTTATAACCACACGCCTTACCTGTACCAATTGCCCAAATTGGCTCGAAAGCTACTATTATTTTCTTAATGTCTTTCCCTAAAATTTCTTTCATCCCTTTTTTAATCTGAGAAATCTTATCAATACATAAAATAGGTATTAATCCTATCTTTAAAGCCATCCTTAGTTTTTTATTAATCATTGTATCTGTCTCTTGGAAATACTTGCGCCTTTCTGAATGGCCAATAATTACATATTTACAACCCAAATTCTTTAACATTAAAGGAGAAATTTCACCTGAAAAAGCGCCTTTTTCTTCCCAAAAACAATTCTGGGCACCTAACTTGAAAGGTAAATCCTTAGATTCGAAACCTTGAAGATAAACAAAAGGTGGACATAAAACCACTTCCACCTTTTTTGTTTTTTTGACACTCCTGAAACCTCTCTTTATGGAATCAAAAAGACTCTTTGCTTGTTTTAAACCTCCCGGGTTCATCTTCCAATTACCTACAATGAATATTTTATTAAATGAAGGATTCATTTTTTTTCTAAATTTGTTTTTTTAAATACCTTGCTGCTTTTTCAGGCTCAATAGTGGAAATCTCCATTCTAGTGCCTATTTCAAAACCTGCAAAAGTAGCTGTTTTTGGCAAAATTGTCCAGTGGTAGTGATAATAAGAATATCCTTTGCCGTCACAAGGAGATGTATGAAGGTAAAAGTTATAAGCTGGATCAGATAACCCTTTATATAAAGCTCTCATAGCCGCCCCAAAAGCTTCAGCTAAATACCATTTTTTCTCTTCTCCGACCCTCTCAAAATAAGAAGAATGCTCTTTTGGAGAAATAATAACCTGGAAAGCTGATTTTGAAGCAAAAGGACAAACCGCCAAAAAATATTTGTTTTCGAAAACAATTCTCTTCTTAACTCTTCTTTCCCATTTATTCATTTCACAATAAATACATTTCTTATTTTTCTTAAAATATTTTCCAGAATTTGAAAGAGCGTTTTTTAAATCAACATCAATCAAAGGAGTTGTTATTATTTGAGAATGAGGATGGGGCTGAGAAGCTCCTGCCTCAAGTCCATGATTGTGAAATATTGAAACATAATTTACAAATTTTCTATTCATTAAATCCAGGTATCTTTTCTGATAAATATCAAAAACTTCCTTTATCTTCTTTGTGTTAAAATGAGGGAAATGTTTTTCGTGGTCTTTAGTTATAACCAATTCACAAAAACCAACAGCATTAATTTTCTGATAAAACTTTCCTTCTTTTTTTGCCTCCAAACTTTTATAAGGGAGGAGGGCCGGATATTTATTGGGAATTACAATTGTTGACCATTTTTTTGGAAAATCTCCCTTTTTAAAAGAAATCTCTTTACCATTAAAATAAGCTGAATTAGCTGGTTCTTGAGTTTCAATATTGCAAAAAGGACAGTCTTTCCTGGCTTTTTTAACTTTTACTCGTTTTTTCTTAAAGGCTTCAGGCTTCTTTCCCCTACCTGTGGCAATGATTACCCAATCCTTTGAAACTAAATCAAAACGTAACTCCGATGGAAACTTTACCTTTTTAATTTTTTTCATATATTCCCTTAATTATATTTAATCTTATTTTTAATAGATCCTTTCCCATATTTACCATATTTTTAAATTTTACTTTGCTTTCTGGATCATTTATCCAAGTAATAGGAATTTCTTTTATTTTATAGCCAAATTTTTTAGCAACTATTAATATCTCTGGATCAAAGGCAAAACGATTAATAATACACTTTGGAAAAACCTCTTTAACAGATTTTTCTGTAAATCCTTTAAATCCGCATTGTGTATCCCAAATCCCCCAAAGACCACAAAGAGCCTGAACCATTAAATTGAAAATATCGCCTATCCTTCTTCTAACCCAAGATTGGGGTACATCTAAAACAGCTCCCTTTATATCCCGGGAACCTATAACAATCTCATACCCTCTTTCAAACTCTGGCCACATCTTTTCTACCTGGTCAATTGAGGTTGAGTTATCGGCATCTGTAAAAACCCTGTACTTGCCTTTAGATTCCATCATCCCCTGTCTCACAACATAGCCCTTTCCATGATTTTTTTTGTTATCAATTAACCTTAAATTCTCAATTTCAGAAAAGAGATTTCTGACAACCTGAGCTGTATTATCTTTGGAACCATCGCTAACCACAACAATTTCCCAACTATAAGATTGAGTTTTCAGATACTTTTCAATTTCTTTTAGAGTTTTTGGTAATCTTTTTTCTTCGTTATAAGCTGGAATAATTACTGAAAGATAAATTTCTTCTGACATTACTACATTTTATCATAATTCCAAAATATATAAAAACTTTACAAATTACTGATTTAGGTCTATATAAGATAAGGAGGTGATTCTTTAAATGAAAGAACATTGGGAAGATAGTAGTTTTTTATTTTTAGTAGGGTTAGTGATAATGCCCGTCGCAATATTAGCGTCACTCGTAAGCAATGGATTTGTGTTTTTGTTTTTTCTCTCCATTTCAATGCTTTTTTCTTGTTTGGAATTATACGGCTAATATACTACTGGCTTTCAAAAACGACAAAAATTTAAAAATAGTTCTTCAAAAAAATATGTGCTTTGGCACATTTTTTTAAATAAAAAAAGGGCTCACAAATAGAATGATACCCTGGTTATTTCCCGAACGTTCTAGGCAGCATATATTCCTGCTGCTTTTTTAAATATCCTAATATTTTTTTAAACTTCCTTTTGTGTCTTATTTTTTTAATGACCGAAAAAATTTCATCCTTGAAAAAATATCCACGAAGCTTCATAATATCCTTTTTTTCAGTGCACCTATATTCCTTGTCATCTTTAGTCACTATTACCAGAACCGGTTTATCGTCAAAAAGACAATCAATCTTCTTTATAATATTCTCTATGTCAATCACCTTTTTTGTTTTTATTTTGTTCTCAAAAAAGAATACCACCTTAATTTAAAGCTGTCAATATCTGACAGCCCTTTTTGGTAATAGTTAAAGTATATTCAAAATGAGCAGACAAGGAACCGTCTTTTGTTTCAAAACCAAAGCCGTCTTTTGACCTCTTTATTTCATAGCCTCCCATAGTTAACATTGGCTCCAAGCAAAAACACATCCCCTCTTTAATTTCAGGACCTGTCTTTCTTTTGCCATAGTTTAATATTTGAGGCTCTTCATGTAGTTCTTTGCCAATTCCATGACCGCAAAGTTCTCTGACAACATTAAAACCCTGATCCTCAACGTATCTCTGGATTGTATTTGAAACATCACCAAAAGTATTTCCAACACGAGCTTTCTTAATTCCCCTTTTTAAAGCTTTTTTTGTAGCTTTCAAAAGACGCCTTGTTTCGAGCTCAATATCTCCTACAGCTAAAGTAACTGCCATATCGCTGTGAAAACCCTTATAAAGAATACCTAAATCTAAAGATATTATATCCCCTTCTTTTAAAATTCTTTTAGAGGGTAGAACATGAACAATCTCTTCATTAATTGATGTACACAAAGCAGCTGGATATCCTTCATGTCCTTTAAAAGAGGGTTTTACTTTATATTTAAAAATAAGACTCTCTGCGAGTCTGTCTAATTCTTTGGTGGTAATTCCAGCTTTCACTTTCTCTTTCAATTCTTCCATTATCTGAGCTAAAATCTTACCACCCTCTCTCATTATTTTAATCTCTATTTTTGACTTTATTCCAATCATTATCTTTTTCTAAAAAATTACCATAGGTTTCACCTATGGCAATTTTAGAAGGGTTATTTTATAGCTTTTAAAACGTCTTTGAAAACGTCTTCAATACTTTGTTCACCATTAATTTTTATTAATTCTCCTCTCTTTCTGTAAAATCTAATTGCCGGCATCACATCGGTTTTATACCAGGCTAATCGTTTCCTCACTCCTTCTATTCTGTCGTCTTTCCTGGTATATAAATCTCCCCCACATTTATCACATTTTTTAAGTTTTCTAAATGTACCAACAAAAGGAATAATCCTGCCACATTCTCTACACATCCTTCTATTAGTTAATCTCCTCATAACTTCTTTTGTCGAAACATCAATAAGAAGAACTTTTTTGTTCTTTTTCCACTCATACCAACTTAAAGCTTGCTCTACCATTTCTGCTTCCAAATCAGTTCTTGGACTGCCGTCTATAATCACACCCTTAAACCCTGGTTTTTTCTTAAACCTTTCAAATTCACCCATCCATATTTTAAAAATAACCGGTGTTGGAACCCTCTTCCCTTGATCTATTTCTTTTCCAATTTTAATTCCTGTAAAATCTCTTTTCTTTTTCCTAGTTCTTAATAAATCTCCACTTCCGACATACTCTAAATTAAACCTCTTTTTTAAAAATTTTGCCTGAGTACCCTTACCAGAGCCAGGAGGACCCAATATAATTATCACCTTGCCACTCTTGTTTTTTGCTTTTTGTTTTTTCATTTTTAAGAGTTTGAGAACCTTTTATAAAAGGAATCTACTAAAAACTATCGTAATCTCTCATTTCCAATTGAGATTGTATTTGTTTTACGGTTTCTAAAACCACTGAAACAATAATTATAATTGAAGTACCTCCAAGTAAAAAACTAAAAACAGTAAGTCTGGTTATCCCCTGGATAATTGAAGGCATTAAAGCAATCGAAGCTAAAAATAGAGCACCCATAGGTAAAATTCGATTCAAGACAAAGTTTAAATATTTTGCGGTGGATTGACCAGGCCTGATACCAGGAACAAAACCACCCATTTTCTTTAAGTTATCTGCTACTGAGTCTGGTTCAAAAGTAATTAAAGTATAAAAATAAGTAAAAACGAAAATTAAAATAAAGTTCAAAGCTCCATACAGCCAAGGGTTATTAAAAAAACCTGTAATATATTGGGCTACGTTCCCCAAAAAACCTTCAGAGCCTATAAAGAAATTAGCAATCATTGAAGGAAAAGTTAAAATTGATAAAGCAAAGATAATTGGAATTACTCCGGCTGGATTAACGCTTAATGGTAAATAAGTGGAAGAACCTCCATAAACCCTTCTCCCTCTCACTCTCTTTGCATAGGAAACTGGAATGTTCCTCCGGCCTTCATTAATCATAGTAACTGCAGCAATGACAAGTAAGGAAGTAGCAAAGAAAATTAAAAGAGCATAAAGGGGAATACTGGATTCCGGATCCTGATAGATAGCTATTAATTGAAGTATGTTTCTTGGAAAATCAGCAATAATTCCTGCAAAAATCAAAAGAGAGATACCATTGCCGATTCCCTTTTCTGAAATCAATTCTCCCAACCACATTAAAAAAAGACTTCCAGCTGTAATAGTAACAATTGAACTTATTTTAGCTAAAAGACTAAGGTCTCCAATCACTCCCTGTTCAGGACGAGAAAATATAGTGATCATTGCGAAAGCCTGCAAAAGGCCTAAAGGTACTGTTAGAATTCTACCATATTGTTCAAACTTTTTTTTCCCTTCTTCTCCTTCCTCTTTATACATTTCTTCAAGCCGAGGAAATATCATTGTCAATAATTGTAAAATTATGGTTGAGGTAATATAAGGGCCTACTCCCAACATAATAATAGAAAATCTTTCAAGAGCCCCGCCTGTAAAAACATTCATAACGCCCAATAATTGAAATTGTTCAAAAATCTCTTTTACTTTGGAGGCATCAATCCCAGGGATAGGGATGTTAGCCATTATCCTGATAATAATAAAGATGCCTAAAACAAAAAGGATTTTATTCCTTAGGTCTTTAATTTTAAATATCTGTATAACTTTTTGGTACCACATAACTACTTAATTGTTCCTCCTGCTTTTTTAATCTTTTCTTTAGCTGATTCTGAAAGTTGAAAACCCTCAACCGTCAACTTTTTGGTTAAGTCGCCTTGTCCTAAAATTTTTATTTCAGGCACTCTTCCTTTCATTTTACGGATTAATCCTTTTTCAATCAATATTTGAGGTGAAATTAAATCTCCTTTTTTAAAACTTTTTTCCAAATCCTTGATATTAATAACAACTGGCTTTTCCTGTCTTGACTTAAACCTATACCCTCTGAGCTTATGGTATTTTTTAATCAACTGGCGAATAGAAGGCACCGTTTTTCTGCCAGCTCTCGTCAACTGTCCCTTTACCCCCCTACCTGAATAAGTTCCTCTTTTGCCGCCTCGTCCAATTCGCTTTCTTTTACTTCTTTTATGTTTTGGTTTTATTTCGTGTAACAACATTAAAATAATCTAAAATTAATAATTGATAAAATATAATGTATTTTTACTTTTTAATTTTTTTCAGCTTTTTAAAAGCTTTAATTGTTGCCCTGGCATTATTAAGCTTATTACTAGTTCCTCCTAAAATCTTTGAAGATATATTTTTTATTCCAGCTAAAATACAAATAATCCTGACTGTTCCTCCAGCTACCAATCCTCTTCCTTTTCTCTGAGGTTTCAAGAGCACTTTAGCTGCTCCAAATTTAGCTTCAACCTGATGAGGAATGGTATCTTCAATAATTGGTACTTCAATTAAATGTTTCTTAGTTAATCTAGTTGCTTTCTTAATAGCTCTAGCAACATCTAAACCAGAAGCTACCCCTACACCTACTTTACCTTTTTTGTCTCCCACCACCATCACTGCTCTAAATCTTAATTGTTTACCTCCTTCCCGGGTATGAGAAACCCTGGCTAAATCTAAAAGTTTTGACTCAAACTCATCATCTTGATCTCTCCTAAAAAAAGTTCTTCTTCCTCTCCTTGCATTTCTTTGTATATTTTGATTCATTTTATTAAACCTTAATAATTAATTTAAAATTTTAATCCTCCATCTCGGGCTCCATCTGCTAAAGACTTTACTCTTCCGTGGTATTTATATCCTCCCCTGTCAAAAACAACCTCTTCTATCTTTAAATCTTTTGCTTTTTCTGCAATTAATTTTCCGACCTCAAAACCCAGGGCTAATTTCCTACTTCTCTTTATTTCCTTTGTCCCCTTTGCCACCTTTGTCCCCTTTGCCACCTTTGTCCCCTTTGCCACCTTTGTTCCCTTTATTTTCATTTTCACATCATTACTTACAGCTAAAATTTTATTCTTTTCATCATCAATTAATTGAGCATATATATGTTTGCTTGAACGAAAAACACAAAGACGAGGTCGTTTGCTGGTACCTGAAATCTTACCCCTCACCCTTCTGTGACGTCTATCTCTATTTTTTTGTTTTGTTTTCCTCTCCATTTAATTATTAATTATGTATTATTAATTAAAACTATCCTCCTCCAACTCCTCCTGTTGCTACTTTCTTGCCAGCTTTTCTCCGAACCATTTCACCTAAATACCTAATTCCTTTTCCTTTATAAGGTTCAGGAGGCCTCACTTTTCTTGTTTTTGCAGCTATTAAACCTACCAGTTCTTTATCTATGCCAGAAATAGTAATTATATTCTTTTCAACAGAAGTTTTAATGCTTTCTGGAATTTTCACTATAACAGAGTGGGTAAAGCCAACCATCAAAACTAAATCACCGTCTTCCATCTTAGCTTTATAGCCCAAACCCCTAATCTCTAACTTCTTTTCATACCCTTCTGTCACTCCCTTTACCATATTATATAAAAGAGATCTGGTTAACCCCCAAAAAGCTTTAGTTCTTTTACTTTCAATTTCAGGTTTTACAAAGATTTTTCCCTCTTTTAACTCAACCTTAATCTCAGGCCTAACTTCTCGAGAGAGTTCACCTTTTGGACCTTTTATTATTACCTTTCTACCATCTATATTTACCTTCACACTTTCCGGTATTTCAATTGGTTTTTTTCCTACACGAGACATAAATTTAATTTACCATACTTGACATATTACTTCTCCTCCGATGTTTTGTTTTCTAACTTCTTTATCAGTCATTAAGCCTTTTGAAGTTGAAATAATACTAATTCCATAACCGCTTCTTACAGGTTTTATTTCTCTCGCTCCGGCATAGATACGTTGTCCTGGTTTAGAAATTTTTTTTAAACCAGATATTACAGGTATCTTGTCTTCATACTTTAGTTTAATCTCTATAACTCTTTTAATCCCCCTGCCTTTTTTCTCAACTTTTTTCACAAAACCATTTTTCTCTAAAACCTTAGCAAGCTCAAGCTTAAATTTGGAAAAAGGAATCTTCACTGTTTCCTTTAAAACAACTTGGGCATTTCTTATTGATGTTAACATGTCAGCTATTGGATCCATGATTTTTACCAGCTACTTTTTTTAACTCCTGGTATTAGACCTTTATTAGCCATTTCTCTAAAGCAAATTCTGCATAAGCCAAACTTCCTCATAAAACCTCTCTTTCTTCCACATCTAAAACACCTTCGAATGATTCGAGTTTTAAACTTTGGTTTTTTCTTTGCTTTAGCAATTAAAGATTTTTTTGGCATGATTTCTAACTTTTAATAGGAAATCCTATTAATCTTAATAATTCTAATCCTTGTTCTCTATTTTGGGTGGTAGTGACTATTGTTATTTCCAGACTAAAAAACATTTTGGCTTTCTCGGGTAAAATTTCAGGAAAAGATATATGCTCTTTAATAGCTATGGTCAAATTCCCTCTTTTATCAATAGAATTAGGATTTATTCCTGCAAAATCTCTGGAACGAGGTAGAGCTATGTGAATTAATCTTTCTAAAAGGTCAAACATCTTTTTTCTTCTCAAAGTAACCATTATTCCAACAAGAGAACCTTTTCTAATCTTGAAACCTGCAATTGACTTTTTGGATTTAGTTAAAACAGGACGTTGACCAGTAATTAAAGTTAAACCGTTTGAAATGCTTTTTATAATCTTTTTTTCCTCATCAGAAGTTTTACCGGAAATCATTTTCCCGAAACCGACATTTAAGACTACTTTTTCAATAATAGGAACAGCCATTTTACTCTTATATTTAAACCTTTTCATCATGGCTGGAATTACTTCTTTTTTGTATTTTTCAGTTATAGCAATCATATTTCTCTACCGCATTTCTTACAGATACGGTATTTCTTGTTATTTATAATTTTACGGCCTACCCTAGTTGCCTTTCCGCATTTAGGACAAATTAACTTCACATTTGAAACATCTATTGGAAGAGGCACCTCAACAATTTGACCTTTCTCTCCCGTTCTTTTTGGTTTCTGATGTCTTTTCACCAAATTTACTCTCTCAACTACAATCTTTCTCTCTTTAGGAAAAGCCTTTAAAACTCCTCCCCTCTTATTCCGATACTTACCAGAAATTACTAAGATTTGGTCACCTTTTTTAATCTTCATACAATTTCTTTTGCTAAAGCTATAGCTTTTTCAAAACCTTTTTCTCTTATTTCCCGGGCTACAGGACCTAAAATTCTCCCTCCTTTTGGGTTCTTTGTTTTTCCTTCTAAAATAATACAGGCGTTATCATCAAACCTGATGTAAGAACCATCTTTCCTTCTATATTCTTTTTTCTGTCTTACAACCAAAGCCCTAACCACATCATGTTTTTTGATTTCTCTTCTGGGCTCTGCCTCTTTTACGGTCCCGACAATAACATCACCAATCCTGGCATAACGCTTTTTACTTCCACCTAAAACATGGAAGCATTGAAGAAGCTTTGCTCCACTATTGTCTACTACTTTTACCATTGATCTTAGTTGAATCATAAATGACAATTATATTTTCTTAATTACTCTCCATTTCTTGTCCTTGCTCAAAGGTCTGCACTCTTCAATCACAACCATCTCTCCCACTTTATACTCTTCTTTTTCATCGTGGGCTTTGTACTTTTTATGAATCTTGTATCTTTTTTTATACTTTGGATTTTTCTTTATTCTTTCTACCTCAACCACAACCGTCTTTTGCATTTTGTCTGAAATAACTTTACCTTTTAATTGTTTTTTTGACATAGTTATTAAAACCTAAAACCTTTTATTTTAATTGTGTTTCACTCTTCACGTTTCATGATTGTCAATATTCTGGCAATATCTCTTTTAGTTTCTCTAATCTCTCTAACATTCTTTAATTTTCCTGCAGCTAAACTAAAGCGTAAAACTCTTAAGTGTTCACTCTTATCCCTTACAAGTTTTTCTAATTCCGGCTTTGATTTTTTTTGTAGTTCAATTGCTTTCATTATTATCTCTTTATAAATTTAGTTTTAATAGGTAATTTATCTGAAGCCTTCCTAAAAGCTTCTTTTGCTATTTCTTCCTTTACTCCCTCTAATTCAAAAATAATTCTTCCAGGTTTAATGGGAAAAACATAATGAGAAAAAGAACCCTTTCCTCCACCCATGGTAAACTCTGTCCCTTTTGATGTCACAGGCTTGTCTGGAAAGATTCTAATCCAAAGTTTTCCGCCTTTCTTCAAATATCTCATAATTGCTCTTCTGGCAGCTTCAATTTGTCTAACTGTAATCCAAATAGTCCCTAAAGACTTTAAACCATAAGAACCGAAACTAAGCTTTGTTCCCCGAGTTGAAACACCTTTTGACCTTCCTTTAAATCTTTTTTTATATTTAAGTTTTTTTGGTCCCAATACTGCCATTTTACTTATGGTCTAGGACTCAGGGTATAGAGTTTTAGTTGTCTTACTAATACCCTAGACGCTAAACGCTAAACCTTAATATTAATCAAATCTTTCGCCTTTATATATCCAGACCTTAATACCCACAGCTCCATAACTACAAAAAGCTGTATCTTTAACATAATCAATATCAGCCCTTATGGTCTGTCTTGGAAGTAATCCTTGCTGCAACCATTCTCTTCTGGCAATAGAAATTCCATTTAAACGACCTGACACCTCAACCCTTGCTCCTTTTATTCCTCTCTGACCCATAATCTTACTTAAGGTACTTTTCAAAACTCTCCTATAGGGCATTCTTTTTTTAATTTGAGCGGCCATGAACTGAGCAACTAAAGAAGCTGAAGACCAGACGTTTTTAATCTCTCTAATTTCAACCTTTAATTCAGACTTTAATGATTTATTTTTTTTGGAATAAGTTTTTGTTTTTAAAATTTTTTGCCTTAATTCTCTTTTTAGCCTTTCAACGCCTTCTCCTGCCCGACCTATCACTAATCCTGGTCTGGCAGTAAAAATTATGACATTTACCTTACCGGGAAATCTTTCTATTTCAATTTCAGCCAACCCGAACCTTCCAGCTTTACTTTTTATAAATTCTCTAATTTCAAAATCTTCCTTCAAATGAAGGGCAAAATCTTTTTCGTAAAATCCACGAGAGCTCCAGTCTTTCATACCCCTTATTCTAAATATTTTTGGGTGAACCTTGTGTGTCATATTTTTGTACTAAATTGCTTTTCGTCTAAAAAACCTTCTAAATCTTCCTTCTCTTTTTGATCTAATTTTTTCTGATTTTGATCTTTTTTTCCTCCATTCAGCTCTGGCGGAGACGGATTCTTCTTCCTTTATCTTTTCTTGCTCTTTTTCCGCCAATTGACTGATTTCTTGCTTTTTCTCCTTTTCGGGCTCAATGGTTTTTTTCTCCTTTGACTGGCGGATTTTTCTCTTGCCCTCTGAAGCTTTAGCTTTGGATGGTTTCCTCACTTTTTTATCAATTTCATCTAAAACAACTGTGATATGAGAGGTTCTCTTTAAAATTACATCTGCTCTTCCTCGCGCTCGAGGAAAAGTTCTTTTATAACTTGGTCCTCCGTCAACAAAGATTTTGGAGATATAAATATTTTTTTTATCTAATTTTAAATCTTTCTCTACAGCATTAGCTAAGGCTTGATTTAAAAGTTTCAATACTGGTAAAGCAGCTTTCTTTTGAGTAAAATTCAAAATAATTTGAGCTTTCTCAAGCTTTTCTCCTCTAATTAAATTAACAACTAATCTTACTTTCCTTGGCGAAATTCTTAAATAACGTAATTTAGCAGTGGATAACATAATCGATTAGGGTTCATGGTTCAGGGTTTTAGTCATTTAGCTAATACCCTAGACGCTAAGAACCTAAATATTATTTTCCCGTGGGTTTTGGAATTGCTTTTTTCTCTATTTGCCTTTGCATTCTTCCACCGTGTCTTATAAATTTAGTTGTTGGAGAAAATTCACCAAGTTTGTGCCCAACCATAGTTTCTTTAGCCTTCACGGGAATAAATTCTTTTCCATTATGGACAAGAAAGGTAAAACCAACCATTTCTGGACTAATAACACAAGCTCTAGCCCATGTTTTAATAGGCTCTTCCTTGTTTCCCCTTAATCTATCTATCTTCTTTAATAGCTTTTTATCAATATATGGACCTTTTTTTAGACTTCTAGCCATAATATTTTATTATCGTTTTCTTTTTCTTCCTTTAATTATAAGTTTGTCCGTCCACTTTTTTCTTCTAGTCTTGACACCAAGAGCTGGTTTTCCCCAAGGAGTCTTTGGGTGTTTCATTCCAATCGGACTCCTTCCTGACCCTCCTCCGTGAGGATGGTCTATTGGATTCATAGCTGTTCCCCTGACAGTCGGCCGCCAACCCTTCAACCTTCTCCTTCCTGCTTTCTTTAAATTTTCAAATCGCTTTTTGGGGTTGGAAACCTGACCTACGGAAGCGAAACAATCTTTAAAAATCTTTCTGATTTCTCCTGAAGGCATCTTCAAATGACTATAACGTCCTTCATGAACTAAAATCTGAGAAGATGTTCCGGCTGACCTTACTATCTTTCCTCCTCTGCCTGGCTCTAATTCAATATTATAAACACCTGTTCCAGGAGGGATATTTTCTAATTTCATTCTATTGCCAATTTCTATCTCAGCTTTATCAGAACAAATTATCTCATCATTTTCTTTTAAACCAACTGGAGATAAAATGTATCTTTTGTCATTATCTTCATAAGAAATTAAAGCTATGAAAGCTGTCCTGTTTGGGTCATATTCTAAAGCTAAAACTTTTCCTTTGACATTTAACTTTTCCTGACCAAAATCTATAACTCTATAAAGTCTCTTTGCACCTCCTCCCCTATGACGAACAGTTAGTCTGCCAGCGCTATTTCTACCTGCTTTTTTCTTTAAAAACAAAAGTAGTTTTTTTTCTGGCTTCTTTTTACTTAATAATTTTCTTGATGAAAGCATAATTTTACACTGTTAACTCCTCAATCTTTTGTCCTTTCCCTATCCTGATAATGGCTTTTTTATAACCTTTTCTCCATCCTGACACCTTTCCCACTCTTCTGCTTTTTCTAGGAACTTTTATTATTTTAACACTTAAAACATCAACATTATATAATTGTTCAATTGTTTTTTTAATCTCAGTCTTATTAGAATTTAACAACACTCTAAAAGTATACTGATCTTTAGTTTGCAAATCTATGGCCTTCTCCGTAATATGAGGGGCTTGTATAATAAAAGAGTCAAATTTCTTGTCAGATTTTTTCTTTTTTCTTCCTTTGCCCTTCGAAACATTGACGAAGGAGGGTTTTTTCATTTTTTCTACCTCTTTTTTCTCCTCTGCCACCTTTATCTCTTTTACTATCTCTTTCTCTTTTACCACCTTTGTTTCTTTTGCCTCTCTGACAACTGGCGGACTTTCCTTTATCTCCTTTTTTTCTTTTTTTCTTTTTAAAAAGTCTAGTAAAGACATAATATTAGTATCTTGTATATAATTCTTTTACTTTTTTAAAAATGTTTTTTTTATTACTTCTATACTTTCTTTTGGCATAATTAAATATTTAAAAGAGACCAACTTCAAACAATTCAAATCTCTTGCCTGTATAATCTCTATATAAGGAATATTTCTTGCAGCTAAAATTATTTTCTTGTCAATCTCAGGCAAAGCAAGCAGTGACTTTTCCTTTTTTGAAGGAAGTTTATTAAAAATCTCAACTATCTTTTTTGTTTTCGCCTCTTCTAATCCCAATTGGTCAAGTATTATTAAAAACTTTCTTTTTGCCTTATCAGACAACAGCATAAAAAGAGCTAATCTTTTCATTTTCTTTGGAATCTTTTTCTCAAAGATTTTTTCTTTTCTTGGACCAAAAGTCACTCCTCCTCCTATCCAGATAGGAGACCTAATTGAACCATGTCTTGCCCTCCCTAGTCCTTTTTGACGCCAAGGTTTTCTTCCCCCACCTCTCACCTCACCCCTATCTTTTGTATGGGCTATTGATCTTCTCTTGTTTGCCATTTGGGAAGTGATAACTTGATAAATTAAATCAGTATTCAGCTTTTTGTTAAAAATCTCTTTTGGTAATGGTTCTTCCCCAACCTTCCCGCCTTTTTGGTCTAAAACTTCATATTTCATAATCCTTTACTCCTTAGTTAATTCCAAAAGGGTTCCTTTTCTTCCAGGAACCGCTCCTTTTACCATTAATAAATTATTCTCTGGGTCAACATTAACTATCTTCAGACTTTTAACCGTGACTCTTTCGGCCCCCATCCTTCCTGGCATTTTTTTTCCTTTTAACACTCTCGGAGGAATTGAGCCGCCTACAGATCCTATGGTTCTAACCTCATGTTTTGTTCCCCGGGTGCTTGGTCTTCCGGAAAATCCCCATCTTTTTACCCCTCCTGCAAAACCCTTACCTTTTGAAATTCCAGAAACTTTGATAATGTCCCCTTCCTTGAAAATTGATACATTAAATTCTTGTCCTACTTTGAATTCTTTAATATCTCCTTTGAATTCTCTAATATATTTGTAAGGTTTTTGTTTTTGTGTTTTCTTTATCTTTTTATCTTTTAATTTTTTAAATCCAATTTGAATAGATTGATATCCATCCCTTTCTTTCGTTTTAATCTGTAAGACCTTACAGGGACCAGATTCAACCACTGTTAAAGGAACTTGATTGCCTTGTTCATCAAAAATCTGAGACATTCCTACTTTTAGAGCTAATATAAACTTCATAAAACTGTTCTTTAAATTAAAGCCGGGCATAGCCCGGCTTTAAACCTCTAGCTATTTTGACTTAACTTACAAATTTATAAGATTTACTTTTAACATTAAATTAATTAAAAGAATTATTGCTGCTGCATCTTTATCTCAATATTTACTCCAGACGGTAAATTCAGATTTCTTAAAGCGTCAATCACTTTCATATTGGGCTCTAAAACATCAATCAGTCTTTTATGAACCCTGATCTCAAACTGTTCCCGACTGTCTTTGTGAATAAAAGTAGATCTGTTAACAGTATATTTATGAGTCTCTGTGGGTAAAGGAATGGGACCGGAAACTTTTACTCCAAAACGATTGGCTACTTCAACAATTTGCTTAGCAGAACTATCAATAACCTTATGGTCATAAGCCCGTAATTTGATACGGAGTTTTGGTTTGACTTCTTTGGCTGTATCTTTCTTTTTAACCATCTTTCACTCACTAGATTTTTAGGTTCTAGCGTTTTGGATTTAGTGAGATATTCAACTTTTAAAGTTATCTAAAAGCCTAGACTGTTTTATCTATTTAATTATTTTTATTACGACTCCGGCTCCTACCGTTTTTCCACCTTCTCTAATAGCAAACCTTTGTTTTTCTTCCATTGCAATTGGTGTCATTAATTTAATCACCAGATTGACAGTATCTCCTGGCATAACCATTTCCGTCCCTTGAGGTAATTCAACCCCACCAGTAACATCAGTGGTTCTAAAATAAAACTGAGGCTTATATCCTTTAAAGAAAGGGGTATGTCTTCCTCCTTCTTCTTTAGCTAAAATATAAACCTGACCTTCAAATTCACTGTGGGGAGTAATACTTCCTGGCTTGGCTAATACCTGGCCTCTTTCTACTTCTTCTTTCTTTGTTCCTCTCAATAAAACTCCAACATTTTCTCCTGCTCTTCCTTCATCTAAAATTTTATTAAACATCTCAATTGAAACTGCAGTTGTTTTTATAGTTGGTTTAATACCAACTAATTCTATCTCTTCATTAGCTTTGACAATCCCCCTTTCAATTCTACCTGTAGCTACTGTCCCTCTACCTGCAATTGAAAAAACATCCTCAATTGCCATCAAGAAAGGCTTGTCTGTTTCTCTGGAAGGCTCTTTAATATAATCATCAACAGCTTTAATTAATTCTACAATTGGTTTTGCAACCTCGTCGTCTGGAGATTTAGCATCTAAAGCTTTCAAAGCTGAACCTCTGATTATTGGAATTTCGTCTCCAGGATATTCATATTTTTTCAAAAGTTCTCTCAGTTCTGACTCAACCAAATCAATAATTTCAGGGTCATCAACCGCATCGCATTTGTTAATAAAAACTACCATTGAAAGAAGACCTACCTGCCTGGCCAAAAGTATATGTTCTCTTGTTTGAGGCATGGCTCCGTCAACAGCTGAAACAACTAAAATCGCCCCATCCATTTGGGCCGCTCCAGTAATCATGTTCTTAATGTAGTCAGCGTGTCCAGGGCAATCAATTAAGGCGTAGTGACGTTTTTCTGATTCATACTCAACGTGAGAAACAGAAATAGTCAAGCCTCTGGCTTTCTCTTCTGGTGCAGCATTTAAATCATCCACTCCAAAATCTGTAGCTGAAAGACCTTTTAGCCTACTAATCTTTAGAATAGCTGCTGTAGTGGTAGTTTTACCATGAGCAACATGACCAATAGTACCTATATTGACGTGAGGTTTTGTTCTCACAAATTTTTCTTTTTCTGCCATTTTCTCAAGGATCTATAGTTCAAGGTATAGCTTTTTAGTTATATTAATCACCTAGACCTTAGACGCTAAATCCTAATTTATTATATTTGTTATTTTATGTAATTTTTAAAAAGAAGTCAACTATTTACTTCTTTTTCCCCTCAATAATATCTTTTGCAATATTCTGAGGAACTTCTTGGTAACAATCAAATTCCATTGTAAACGTTCCTCTGCCTTCCGTCAAGCTCCTTAAAGTGGTGGCATAACCGAACATTTCAGATAAAGAAACGTTGGCATCAATAATCTTAAGATTTAACCTATCTTTTGCTTCTTTAATCTTCCCTCTTCTGGCTGATAAATCTCCAATAATATCTCCAAAGAAATCAGAAGGAACTACTACCTCCAACTTCATTATTGGTTCCAAAATTACAAGCTGAGCTTGTTTTGCAGCCGTTTGGAGTGCCATTGAAGCTGCAATCTTAAAAGCGAACTCTGAAGAATCAACTTCGTGAAAAGAGCCATCGTACAAGGTAACTGAAAAATCCACTAAAGGATAACCAGCCAAAATTCCTTTTTCCATAGCTTCCTTCACTCCTTTTTCAACTGCTGGAATATATTCTCTTGGTATTACTCCACCTTTTATTTTATTATTAAACTCAAAACCTTCTCCTCTTTTTTTAGGCTCTAATTCCAACCAAACATGCCCATACTGACCTCGTCCGCCTGACTGTCTGATGTATTTACCCTCAGCTTTAGCTGAATTTTTTATTGTCTCTTTGTAAGCAACCTGCGGTTTGCCAACACTACCTTCTATTTTAAATTCTCTTCTCATTCTATCAACAATAATCTCCAGGTGCAGTTCCCCCATACCAGAAATAATTGTCTCGCCTGTATCAGGGTCCCCTTTTATGGTAAAAGTAGGGTCTTCTTCAGATAACTTCTTTAAAGATAAATTCATTTTTTCCTCATCAATTTTATTCTTGGGTTCAATTCGAATAGAGATTACGGGCTCGGGAAAAATAATTTTTTCTAAAACAATAGGTTTATTCTCGTCGCAAAGAGTATGGCCTGTAGAAGTATTTTTCAAACCAACCGTAGAAGCAATGTCTCCAGCTAAAACTTCATCAATATCTTCTCTTTTATCAGCTCGCATCCTTAAAATTCTGCCTATCCTCTCTCTTTCTCCGCTAGAAGTATTTAAAATATAAGAACCTTTTTTCAATTGGCCTGAATAAACCCTGAAATAATTTAAAGTACCGACATAAGGATCAGTAGCAACCTTAAAAACTAAAGCTGAGAATGGCTCTGAGTCATCACTTTTTCTTTCAATAACTTCACCTGATTCAGGATTAGTTCCTTTTACAGAGGGAAGATCAAGAGGGTTGGGTAAATAATAAATTACCCCGTCCAAAAGCGGCTGAACTCCTTTGTTTTTTAAAGATGAACCACAAAATACTGGAATTAATTTATACTCTATCGTAGCTTTTCTCAAAGCTTTCTTTAGTTCATCAACAGAGATTTCTTTTTGATTTAAATATTTTTCTAAAAGATCTTGGTCTTCAGCAACAATCTTTTCTAATAATTTTTTTCTCCACTCTTTAGCTGTCTCTATCAAGTCAGAAGGAATATCTTCTTCTTTTAAAATTTCACCGCTTTCCCCTTCAAACTTAATAGCTTTCATTTTTAATAAATCAACAACACCTGTATGTTTTTCCTCTAAACCGATTGGTATTTGAACAGCCACTGCGTTGGGAGATAGCTTTTCCCAAATTGATTCTAAGCTTTTTTGAAAATCAGCTCCCATTCGGTCTAATTTATTTATAAAGCAAATCCTTGGAACATTGAATTTGTCTGCCTGACGCCAAACAGTTTCTGACTGAGGTTCCACTCCTGCTACTCCATCAAAAACAACAACTCCACCGTCAAGAACTCGTAAAGACCTCTGAACCTCAGCCGTAAAATCAATGTGTCCTGGAGTATCAATAATATTTATTTTGTATTCCTTTTCTCCTTTTTCTTTTAAATCTTTAGGCAACCAAAAACAGGTAATAGCAGCTGAAGTAATTGTAATTCCTCTCTCTCTTTCCTGGTCCATCCAGTCAGTGGTAGTTGTTCCATCATCAACACTCCCAATTTTATGGGTCATTCCAGTGTAAAATAAAATTCGCTCAGTAGTTGTGGTTTTACCAGCATCAATATGAGCGATAATTCCTATATTTCTATATTTTTCCAAAGGATATTTTCTCACAATTTCATTGTTTCATTATTACCAACGAAAATGAGCAAAAGCACGGTTAGCTTCTGCCATCTTATGGGTGTCCTCTTTCCTTTTTACTGCCCATCCTGTATTATTGGATGCACTTAGCAATTCTTCGGCCAATTTTTCTTTCATTGCTTTTCCTTTCTTTTGCTTTGCTGCCCGAATTATCCAGCGCAAAGCCAAAGTTAATTTCCTACCTCCTCTTACTTCTTTTGGAATCTGATAAGTAGCACCACCCACTCTCCTTGGCTTTACCTCCAAGACAGGACTAACATTTTCAATAGCCTTCTCAAAAACCTCTACTGGCTCTTTCTTTGTCTTTTCCTTTATAATGTCAAAAGCGCCATAAACAATCTTTCTGGCAATAGTTTTTTTACCTTTCCTCATTATATAATTAATTAATTTAGCAACAGTAGCGTTGTTATAAATAATATCAGGTTCAATTATTCTTTTTTTTGCTTTCTTTTTCCTAGCCATATCTCTAAATAATAATGAATAATTAATAATATAAAAGTTTATTAATTATGTTTTATTAATTCTAAATTAAGTGATAGCACTTTATTTCTTATGTTTTGTGCCGTATTTTGAACGTTGTTGTTTCCTTTCTTCAACTCCCCCTGCATCTAACACTCCTCTCACCACTTTGTAGTTTACTCCTGGTAAATCCTTTACCCTTCCTCCCCTGATTAAAACAACTGAGTGCTCTTGTAAATTATGACCTTCTCCAGGAATATAAGCAGTCACCTCCTGGCCATTACTTAAACGAACCCTGACTACCTTTCTTAAGGCTGAATGGGGTTTCTTTGGAGTCATTGTAAAAACTTTAATACAAACTCCTCTTTTAAAAGGAGAAGGATGTCTTGATCTTCTATTTTTCAAAACATTAAAGCCGAACTTAAAAACAGACGCTTTTTTTCGCTTCTTTTTCTTTTTTCTTCCTTTTTTGATTAATTGATTAATTGTTGGCATAATTGAATTTTAAATCAATTAAGCGCGGGGCGCTTAATTGAACAGATTAACACGGAAAAAACTGAAAGTCAATCTTCAACAGAGTTTATCCTGAACAAACCTGAAGGATTCAGGACAAAATCCTTCTAAAGACCTAAAACTAAAGCATAAAGAAACTCAGCAGTAAAAAAAACTAAATTGCCACCACCGAATAGAAAAAATATCATAAGAAGTAAAAGACTATATCTTCTTAGAAAAGTCTTAATATTAGACATTCTCTCTGGTAAAAAAGCAAAAAGAACATGATGGCCATCAAGTGGCGGAATAGGGATTAAATTAAATATTCCCAAAAGAAAATTATAAATAACAATAATAGAAAAAAGTGTCAAAACAGCTGCAGATAAATATTCAGAGAAAAATCTGAGTGATAAACCAAAAAATACAGCAACTAAGAAATTAGCTGCGGGCCCTGCTATAGAAACCTTTAAATTTCCCCACTTTTGGTCTCTGAAATTATAGGGGTTGATTGGTACGGGTTTTGCCCATGCAAACATTGGCAAGCCACTCCACCACAAAAACATAGGTACAAGGACAGAACCAACAAGGTCTAAATGTTTCAAGGGGTTGAGGGTTAATCTGCCGGCATCCTTTGCTGTAGGATCTCCTAAAGACAAGGCTATGCTGCCGTGAGCAACTTCGTGGATAGCTATAGAAAAAAGTAAGACAACTAATGTAAAAATAGTAATTATAATATCCATGATTAAAAAATTATACCACATATTGTAAAATTCAAAAAACTTTAGTAGTATTATTTTATTATGGCAAAAGAATGTAAAGTCTGTGGAAAAACTTCACAAAAATTTAGAAAACTAAATAAACTAAGAGGAAAGTATAATCCTAGTACTAAAATAAGAAGATACCCAAATCTACAATGGGCTCGGATTCCCCTTGAAATAAATCATAAAAAGTTCAAAGAATTTGCAGGTAAAAGAATATTAGCTTGCACAAGGTGTATTAAAACCCTTTCTAAGAGAAGCTAATTCCGTCTCGGGGTGTAGTATACCGGTTTATTATACAGGGCTGGGGGTCCTGCGAACGGGGTTCGATTCCCCGCACCCCGACCAGAAAAACGCCTTCATCCAAGGTGTTTTTTTCATTGACAATTATTGTTAGTTTTGTATATTCAACTTAGTTAAGATCTGTTTCAAAAAATCAAAAGGAGGTGGTAAAAGTGGAACAGATTTATTTGAAAAATAAAAAAAGGATACCAACAGAGGAGAAATACTCTGGAAATAAAAAAAGCCCTCAAATAAACTTTAGAGAATATTGTAATGGTTTAATAGAAGAAAAAAGCATAAAAGCTTTCAAAGCCAAGATAAAAGAAGAAATCTTTACAGAAGAGAAAAAAGGGGAAACAACTAAGACAAGTATCAAAAGACTAGCATTTGAATCTTTAAATACTCTTTTAAATGAGAGGCAAGTCATAATAGAAGACAGAAAAACAAAACGTTATTATATAATGGAAATAAAAAGATTGACCGGTCAACCTTCTGGCAATAAAGGATTACAAACAATATACAATAACTTTAAGATCAAAAAACTGCGTAAAGGTTTTAATCTAAGAGATCTCCAAATAATTCTCGCACGTCCAAATTTCCTGTTTTTGTCTACTCCTCAAGGAGCAATTAAAGGAATACTAAAAATAAACTGTAAGGAAGATTGGAAAGAAGATAAACTACATCATTGGGATCTATATTTCTCAGTTAAAAAAGAAAAAAGACAGAAAGATAAGTTGTTCGAGAATATCGAAAAATTTAGTAAACAAGAAATTTCTATTGCTTCATAACAATAATTTGCGGATAATTCACAATCCGCTTTTTTTTATAATCTTCCTATAATCTTAAAAAACGCCGCAATACGGCGTTCTTTAAAACCCTGCCCTTCTGAAAAAATATCCTGAAAGATTCCAGGTGGGTGTCTAAGATGTATCCCACGGGACACATTCATGTCAGACTCCCAAAAATAAAACTTATACGGGATTTTAACAGAAAGAACAAGGCTATTTTATTTTATATCCGACCATAAAACTTTGTCAATGTTTGCTTTAGGCAAAAATCATTAAAGGTTAAAAACTTCATGCAGCTGTTTTATCAGAGAAACAATAATAGGTGGAGGTAATAAGCTGTAAGAAGGAACTCCTTCATCATCTTTTATAACCCATGGCCTTTCTTTTACTTTTACTTTTTTTTCTTTTTTATCCAATTCAAGAATATATTCTGGAGTTATCTCATAATCATCAACCAGATTTTCAGCTTCTTTTACTGGAATAGAATTTCTTAACAAAACCTTTGGAATTCCATAGAGGGAAAGAGATTGTTTAATTAGTTTATCGTCTAATTTTAATCTTTTTCTTATAGGTTTTATCCCAAACTCATCTCCTTCTTTTGAAATCATCTTAGCTTTCCTACATTTTGGATTATCACACATTAAGTAAAACTCTTTGGCTTTGTTATTAAAACCAATACTTGAGGTTGGAAGCAACTTTAAATTCCTTGAAGTCTGACAAATAGGACAAATTCTTCTCCATTTAATTCTCTCATCAATTACTTTTTCTGGAACATCAATTAGTATAAAAACATCTGGGTCGTCTCGATGACCAACCAAATCTCTGAAAAACAAAGAAAAATCTATCTGGCCCAAATCTCTTGGAAAACCATCCACAAAGAGAGTCTTCCTTTCCATTTTTTCCATTTCTCTTTTAACCAAAGTTAAAATTAACTCTGTAGGTAAAAGAACTTTTGTGCTTCTGCTTTCCAAGCGGGAGATAATCTCTTCTATAGAGACCCTTCCCCTATAATTTCTTTTTAAAAAATCAAACAACAACTCTCTCTGTTTTTTATTTGCCAACTCCTTGTCTACTTTCCGAATCATGTCCCCTATAGAAAAATGCTCTATTTTTTCAGGACCTAAAATATTAGCTAACATTTTTGAATAAGTGCCTTTTCCCGAGTTTTTCTTTCCTAACAAATAAGCAATAAAAGTGTTTTCTTTTAAAAATTCTTTTAACTCTTCTATCTCTTCTCCTGCTTTGGCTTTAAAATATTTTTCCCTTTCTTTAGGGTTTATTAAATCAAATTTCTTATTAAGTCCTTTTATTTTTGTTTTAAAAAGAGGAAATTGCATTTTATTGTTTAATATTTATGTTTTTTCCGTTGGAGATGATTTTTATGTCGCCTTCCGTGTCAGTTCTTAAAACTGTTATACCATATTTGTCCAAAGTTTCCAAAACTTCCTGATGTGGATGACCGTATGTATTGTCTTTTCCAGCAGATATTACAGCTACCTCAGGACTCACTTTCTCTAAAAACTCTTCAGCAGAGGAAGTTTTGCTACCGTGATGGCCAACTTTTAAAACATCAGAATCAATTTCTAATCCCCTATTCACTATCTCTCTTTCAGTTGATTTATAAAGGTCGCCAGTAAACAAAAAAGAGTTATCCTTAAAGACTAAACGAAGCACAATTGAACTATTATTAGTGTTTTTAACTTCTTTTCCTTCTAAAGATTCAAAAGGATGCAATACTTCAAAAAACACTTCTGGAGTTATTATTTTTTGACCTATTTTGGCTATCTTTACTTTCACGTCTTCCTCTTTAATGAATCTTTCCCATTCTTCATGTTCTCCAGTGTCTCTTAGCACTCCTGTCCATAAAATATAATCTACTTCATATCTTTTTAAAACTTCAATCAAGCCAGCTATATGATCATGTTCCGGGTGGGTCAAAACTACCAAATCAATTGTCCTGTCCCAAAAAGGCATTTCATTTCCTAACTTCTCCAAAACAGCAGAAGACGGACCTCCGTCAATTAGGATTTGATAACCTTTTGGAGTTTCAATAAAAATACTGTCACCCTGTCCTATGTCAAAAAAGACAACTTCAAGAGATTGGGATTTGGTTAGATCATAAACAACTGCCCAGGCATAAATATTGGCTACTATTAAAACTCCAGAAATTAAAAAAATATGTTTTCTTTCAAATTTCATCATTTTTAAATTATATCATAAACCACGCCAAGGCGGGGCTCGGGCTACTAAGCTTTAGTCTTCCGGGAATAGTTATTGACAAATTATCACTGATAATATCTAATTATGGTAGTTCTTAAGGTGGTGAAGATGGAAAGAAAAAAAATGATAGATATAATAACGGCTTGTGAGTTTTGTGGCGAAGATTTCCCGCCAGAGTTTTTAAAAGAAAAAGGTGGTATGGCAAAAGACAGGATAAAGTGGTCCAAAGACATAGAGTATAAAGGAAATGTAAATGTCTACTGTAAGTGTCCCCTTTGTAAAAGAAAAACAGTAGTTGGGACACTGATACTAGAAGAACCAAAAGAACCACCTATACAATTCTCTATATAATTTTTTTTATTATTATAAGGTGGAGAGAAGAAAAATCTCCTCTTTTTTTATTTTAAAGTTTGAATCTGCCTCTCTTTACAAATTTTTAATATTATTGTATGAAGGTAAGAGAATAGACCTTTAAATAAAAATAAATTAAAAGAAAGGGTGAGGTTAAAAAATGTCATTAGCTGTTTTACTTAATGCTTTAAGCATGTTTACTGTCATTTTATTCTTTCCAGAGTTGATTTTCCTTGATGTTATAATGGATGGAAAAGATAAAAAGAGGGCAAAGTGGATTATAATTGTTTTTGGACTACTGGTATTACCTGCAAATATTGCAAGGTTATTTTGGGGCGAAAGCTCGCTTTCTCAAGGCTTGATTGCTGTATCATTCACCGTCACACTCACTATATTTGGCATCTTTTGTCTTAATAGTTATAATTGGCTCAAAGAATATCTTGAATGGAAAAGAGATATAAAAAAAGATAAGAAAGATTATTTCATCTTTACTTAAAATTAAAATCTTTTTGCAAAAAAAGCTCATTTATGAGCTATTTTTTTTGACAAGGGTCCTTGAGTAACTTATAAAGAAAGTGGCAGGTTAAGAATATAATAAAAAAGGTGAGGTATTAAAATGGTATTCAGAGATCTCCAAGGTAAGAGATTAACAACAGAGGAGATTTTAAAAAAACGAAAGGAGGAAAATGGAGTCTCTATAATAACTAGAAACGGTTGGATACGCCGGGTACACAAAAACAACACTCTTGTCCAAAAGTGTTTAAAATGTAGTTTTCCAGCAATGGAATACCGATTGGAGATATGCAATGGAGAAACGATTCTGTCTTTAGGCTGTCCTTATTGCTTTGCTACGGAAAAAATAAGAAACAAGAGAATTATAAAAATCCTCCTCAACCGAGAAGAGGAAAATAAAGAAACACAACCTCCCCTCTTCGATGAAGTAATGGTGTAATAAACACCATCTTTTTTTTGTTTTATTATTACCTTAATTTTATAATTACCACTTTACAACAAACTCATGATAATCATCGCCTCTAAAAGTGCATTTTGTTTCTTCACATTCCACAGGAGAATTAACCACCATTTTAATTATATTAGCAAAATAACCCTCAAGAAGCTGGCAATGAATCGGGTGAAGGGCAAAGTTCTCAACTTTTATAATTCCGTATCTATTCTCGTCACTCATCTCCGGTATTGTTAAATCTCCTACTGTATAATACTTTCTCCACATCTTTGGGGCTTGCTTAGCAAGCATATTGACGGAGCCAAAATATTGCATGAAAAGTTTAACAATTAAAGATATCTTGGTTTGAAATGCACCCATCTCCTTAATCTTTTCCTTGTCAAAGTTAAAAAGTTCTTTAATAACCAAGAGCTCCACTCCTCTAAATCCTAGTGGAAAAAAATCCATTGGCTTTACTTCTTTGTATTTTATCGGGCAACCAACCTCTGCCATCTTTTCTTCTAATCTATTTAATCCTTCTTCTCCTTTTTCTTTAAGGATAAATTCTCCATCAGCCTGAAATGAAACTCCTCTGGTTTCTCCTTTAATCTCCATTAATTTTTTAGCAAGCTCTCTTGTAATGGTTTCTTCCATAGTTTATCCCTTTAAATGTCTCTTTTAGTATTTTACCAAAAGAATCTTTAAAATACTAATATTTAAAATTTCAGTTAAAACAAAACGCCAGCCCATTCGAGCTGGCGTTTCCAAAAGATTTCCGGAAATCTTCGAATTTAGGCCTTGCCTAAAATTCTGAACATTGTCGTTCCGCAAACCGGACATTTTCCTTTAGCAGCTCTTCTCTTAACTCCACCTTTTCCCTTCATTTCCACCTCTTTCATGTCTAACATGGTCTGCTTTTTTTTACATTTTACACAATATGCTATTGTTTCCATGAATAATTTTGTTTTAAGTTAGATTTCCAAACACGACCTTTGATTTTAAGCTATTTTAATATTCTATCTTATTTTTAATAAAAATGGTAGTCAATAGCCAGATATTCACAAGCTAAGCTCATTTGATATCCCTTGCATTGCTTTTAAGACAATCCCGATAAACTCTTCCAAAGACAAGTTTAGGTACTCCTGGCATTTCCCTATAATTTCTCTATCTGCTCCCCTTGCAAAGGCTTTTTCCTTAAAACGCTTTAAAACATTTCCTGTTTCCAACTCATTTATCTTTTTAGAAGGTAAAACCAATACTGAAGCTACTATCAATCCTGTTAAAGGGTCAACGCAAAAGAGAGCTTTAGCTAACAAGGTTTCGGGATCTGCCCCGTGAGCTTCATTATGAGTTAAAACAGCATTATAAATTTCTTCGCTAAACCCCAACCCCTTTAATATTTCAGCTCCTCTTTTTGAGTGTAAATTCATTTCATTTTTTACTAACTCATAATCAATATCATGCAAAAGCCCACAAACTGCCCATTTTTCAATATCCTCGCCAAAATGTTCAGCCAAAGCTTTCATTGCAGCCTCTACTGCCAGACTGTGTTTAATCAAGTTTTGGTTTTTTAAATTCTCTTTTAACAACTGGAGAGCTTCTTCTCTGTTCATAATTTTAATATTATATCAAACTTAGTGTTTAAAGCAAAAAAAATCAAGTTTTTAAAATTTGATATTAATTACGACATAGATATAAAAATTGCCCTCAAGGGCAATTTTGGTTTCAGAGAAAACTACAAATATCTTGAATTATAGAAAAAGAGGGAGAAAAATCAAAGCTACCTTACCAATTAATTTTATCAAAATATCTATTGCCGGACCCGAAGTGTCTTTAAAAGGATCTCCTACGGTATCACCAATTACTGCTGCCTTGTGAGCTGGAGACCCCTTTCCCCCTAAATTTCCAGCTTCAATATATTTTTTAGCATTATCCCAGGCTCCTCCAGCATTGGCCATGGTTAGGGCAAGTGGAAAACCGCTAATTAAACCTCCAGCTAAAATTCCAGCTAAGCCTTCTACTCCTAAGAAAAATCCAGCCAAAATTGGAACTAAAATGATTAAAATTCCAGGAAGCATCATCTCTTTTAGGGATATTTTTGTAATAAGGTCAATACATCTTCCGTAATCAGGTTTTACCCTTCCCTCCTTTAAACCAGGAGTCTCTCTAAATTGTCTTCTTACTTCTTCAACTGTTTTTAATCCTCCCCTGCTCACCCCTTTCATTAATAAAGAAGAAAACAAAAACGGAAGCATGGATCCAATGAAAAGGCCAGCAATCACTCTGGGGTCTGAAAGATTGACTATATTCAAGTGAGCAGCTTGAAAAAAAGCAGCCAACCAAGCTAGGGAAACTAAACCAGCTGAACCAATAGCAAACCCTTTTCCAGCCGCAGCAGTGGTATTGCCTACTGCATCTAAGGCATCTGTTTTTTGACGCACTTCCTCTGGTAAACCAGCCATCTCAGAAATTCCAGCCGCATTATCAACAATTGGACCATAGCAATCAGCAGAAAGATTAATTCCCAAAACTCCCAAAATTCCAATTGAGGCAATAGCAATTCCATAAAGACCCCCAAAATTATAGGTTAAAACCGTAGCCACTGCCACTCCTAAAATTGGCAAAAAGATACTTTCAATTCCAACTGCCAGTCCTTCAATGATCAAAATTGAGGCTCCGGTCTGGGAAGACTTGGCAATACTTAAAACCGGTGGTTTGTCTCCGGCGGTATAATATTCACTAACCTTGCCAATTAAAAAACCAACTGCCAAACCGATTAAGTAACTATAAAAAAGATTAATTTGACCAAAAAATCTGGAAATTATGAAATAAGCAGCAATAACCATTAAGACATTAGCTATCAAAATTCCTCTTCCCATGGCCTTTTGGATTTCGTCTACCTGTTTCTTAAATTCAGCTCTTTCTATTTCTTTGGAAACCTTAATAAAAAAACTGCCTATAATTGAGCTTAAAATTCCTGCCGAAGCTAAAATTAGTGGCAAGAAAACCCCCTTTTCTCCATAGATAGTCCAGCCAATAACTATTGAAGCTATAATTGCTGAAACATACGTTTCAAAAAGGTCAGAACCCAT
>Ga0209976_10000129_pt1 | contig 50916 bp, 50 predicted proteins | sample SumtaG_FD_182806 | JGI IMG/M metagenome (GOLD analysis project Ga0209976, IMG submission 182806) | Deep subsurface microbial communities from Indian Ocean to uncover new lineages of life (NeLLi) - Sumatra_00157 metaG (SPAdes) (version 2) | ecosystem: Environmental > Aquatic > Marine > Oceanic >... | reverse complement strand
CTACAAAAATTCTCATCATGAAAGAAAAGCGTGAATATGGTTCATTTTTATCTATGATGCATGATTTAGAAAAAGGGCAAATTCCTGGTGTAACTATAGAGAGACGGCCAGAATTTGTTTTTAAAAAATCCCCTGAGAGTATAAAATCTGTTAAACTTGATGGTACTCCCGAGCAAAGAGAGGAAACCACGGAAACCAGGATAATACAGTGGTTAACACAAGTGAAAGCACATAGGGCTTCTGTATTGAAGGAGGAACCAAAAAAAATTACTGAATCTGTCAAATTCATTAAATTTGATAAAGAAGGTTCAATAATAAAATCCGAAGAACAACCTCAAATTGAAAGTACTACCACATCAGAAGATATTAATATAGAACCTGAGGAATCTGATCTTCACACTCAAGTTAGAGAAGCGGCATATTATCTTTCTTTAAAAAAATATACGTATGACGAACTTTGCTGGCTTTTGAGTGAGCAAATTCAAAAAATAAATCTGATTGTCCCTTCAATTGAAGATATAAGAAAGAAGGCTGAAGAGGTATTCCGATCGGGCTGTACATATGATGAACTCTGCTGGCTTAACTCTGAGATGGAATTCTTAATCAAGAAAAGCTTTCTGGAAGAAAAGCGTAAAGATTTTAATTATTGAACGAAATATGTTATTATAGTAATACTCCCGATACTTACAAAAATTGTAGTTGATAGTATTGCTATATATAATTTAGGGACTTTTTTAGCAATTATGGCACCTAGGAAGACTCCCATCCAAGCTAAAGTTATAAGGGCTAAAAATGAGCCGATCCATACTTCTAAGGGAGCAGAAGAACTAGATGTTAGAGTAATAGTTAATATTTGAGTTTTATCTCCTAATTCCATGATAAAAATAAATAATAATCCAGCGAGATAGGCATTGTTTTTTAATTTGGATAATTTGGATAATTTAGAAGTAATTTCTTCACTTGATTCATTTTTTGCTAAACTGTTATTAGTGCTTTCATTATTCACCTTCTTTTTCTGCCTTTCCTGGTACAGTTTCTTAATTTTGGCCACCCCTAACAATCCAATAACAGTAAAAAGAATTCCAGAGAATAGAGTAATAATTGAGAGATCTATATACTGAGAGATAAACATTCCAATAAATACCCCAAGAGTTACAATCAAAGCAAAACCCAGAGTTGCTCCTATGCCAACCTTATATGACTTCTCGTGTTCCAAGGTTAAATTGAATACAATAAGTTGAGTTTTATCCCCAAGCTCTCCAAGGAATAATATTCCATATGCGATTAAAAGTGTTATCCAATCCATATTAAACAAAACTTTTCATGAAAAATAAGATTTATTGATCAATTTAAGAAATTAAATTTGTTTTAATTAGGTTTTTTATTATCTCAAGATTTTACATTACAACTCACCAAAGTGTTGTATGAAAAAAATTAATCAAGAAAAAGGTAAATATGGATGACTATTTTAGGAATAGATTACGATAAATGTACAAATTGTAAGAACTGTTTATATTCATGTTATTATATAAGAAATGATAAGGAGCAAAATAAAGTAATTTTTGATGATCCCTTAAACTTATGTAGTATGTGTGGGCATTGCGTTGCTAAATGTTCTACTGATGCTTTTATGCATGAAGATTTTGGGGAACAAATCGAATTCCTCGATGATCAAGAACCATATTCTATGATTTCTTATGATAGGATACATAATTTTATGAGTGCCAAAAGATCATTGAGACAGTATAAAAGTAAGAAAATTCCAAAAGAACTATTGAGAAAAGTTATAAATTCTATGAGTTATGCCGCAACGGGGGGGAATGCTCGTAGATTAAAGTGCATCGTTATTTCTGATGAGGAAAAAATCAAACAACTTTCAGATTCTATTGTAGATAGAATGCTTTCAGATCCATCAACAACAGAAGGATACAAAAAAGGATTAACTCTTATGAGAGAACGGGGAAGGGATCCTATTTTTTATAAAGCCCCTCATGTAATCGCTCTTTATTCGGATAATAATTTTGATGCTATGAATGCCACTATCGCCTTTACAACAGGAATGTTAAGTGCTCAATCTTTAGGTCTAGGATCTTGCTGGATTGGAATGGCCCACATGTTTTTGAACATTGATAAAGAATATAAAACAGAAAAACTCGGTATTGAGGGGAGAGTATGGGGGGTAATAATTATTGGTTATCCTGCTGTGAAGTTTTATAGAATTCCTCCCCGTCCTTTCATCCCGACTATAGGTTTAGATGAACTTGATTAGGTTATAACATAAAGGGTTTTTAACTTTTTTTTTATTAAATAAATTGAAGGGAAATTTTGATAGTAAAAATATTATAATAAAAATGTGAGATATTTATTTTAGCCACAACAGCTATCGCCTTGTGGATTTTTAGAGCGAGCACGCGCATCCCATAAACAACCACAACCCTTGCGTTCTTGCAAAAGGACTGCCATAGCAGGACAATTACGTTTGCATGCACTACATTCCGTACATCTTTCTGGTTCGACAATTTCAAATTTCCCATTACTATTTGACTGTGGGATCCCAAATGGACAAACTTCGCCACAGATTCCACAACCCGTGCATAAACCTTGATCAATAGATATTTTTGGAAGCTCTATTTGTATAGTTATCGAAGATGGTTTTAATGTTATTTTAATCACACCTTTTTTTATTTCCTAATTGTATAAAGATTTTTTTCATATTTATGTAATACTATAATTTAAAATAAAATAATTCCACTAAGCATTAATATTACCCCAATGATTAATAAGGGGAGATGAATTTTCCTAAAAGTGGGATATTCTTCCTGAATTTCCCCAGGGCTGGTTGCCATGGTGTACCCACTAAAGCTCATTGTAAAAAAGAAGGCAAGCCAGAAGTAGAAACAAGCATTCCAGAAAATTAAATAAAGTGAACTATGCAATAACCATGTAATCCCCCCTAAAAGCATTGTATTAAGGATCCCGAAGAAAATTCCCTTCTTTACAAAACATCTAGTAAAATTCGATAAAGGAAATAAGAGCATTATTAGAGCATTTGTTAGAATGATCCAAAGCCATATTTCACCAATCCTCCAAAATTTACTAATCCAAAATGGATGAATAAAGCTTAACACGGAGAGAAGAACGAGCAAGCCAATGGTAGGCCATAAAAAGATTTTTCGAAGTAGAAAAGTGGTATGCGTTATAAATGCCCTTAATCTATGAGAACTTGTAAATCTTGCGAGTTTCCATTTATCAGGTTTTTTAGCAGGACGATCTTTTAAAAATTGTGGTAAGTCTTTTGCCCAAACAGGCCCATATAGCAGATTAAAAGGAAAATTTGGTGCTTCACTAGAGATTAAGGGGGCAGCAACACCTCCTGCTGAAAGTTGTGGAAGAATTAGGGTTTTTCTCGTAGTAACTTTTTCAATTCCTGATGTCTCAACAGCCTCGATAAGTTGTTTGTTCCCAAAATCATCTCCTCGTGCTGCACACCACACATTTATACCTCTAGAATCCACACACAACACCCACGCGTCTACTCCCTTCAAAGCTCGCATGACTCTAATATAGGTATAAAGATAGTTCGCTGTTGCGATTACTGGTGATCTCTCATCTGGTTGTCCTGATTGATAAATTCCCGGTTCGATTGGTATATGATCTGCTTGCCCGGTAAAAATACATTTATAAATTTGCATTTGACCTTTAAATCCTTTGAATCTTCTTGGAGCTGGTCGATAGTAACCAGGTTCATTTTCAGCACTCTTAACAACTTTTTCTAGTTCTAGTGCTTGAATAGATCCATGCTTCCATTTTTCTTTAACCACTATCTTAAACCCTATAGGTTCAAGATAATTAGTAAACCATTTTACACGAGAAGTGCTTGGAAGTCGAAGTCTTCTAAGCTTTTTCTTATACCACCATCGTTTTATGCCAAACACTATCTTCCAAAAACCCGAAGGAACAAATTCAGCACCGATAATTAATTTTCCATTTTGCTTTAATTTTTTCCAGGCATTTCTAAGAAATATTTGTTGTTCAAATGGTCTTAGTTCAGAGAGCATAAAAGTGCTCACTATAATGTCTTTAGAACTCTCTTCACCGGGCATTTCTGTAACAGTTCCTATTTGATATGTTAATTTCACTTCTTTTTCAGTAGGGTAATTCTTCATAGCAGTGTTAATCATTTGAAAATTTCTATCTATTGCTATTACTTCATTCCCCTTTAAAGCCATGTTAGCAGCAAGAACACCCGTGCCACATCCTACTTCCAGAATTGAATTAGAGGTCCCAATTTGTTCTATAATCCAATCTTTAACTTTGATATTAACTCCTTTGGTTAGAGCTGTAAATTTTTCGTCATACGTGTCCGGTTCTTGTTCTAACTTTCGCATAAAAGTAACAGCGATGATAATCCCCCCTTTAAGATGGTAATCGAATTTATTTATTTTTTTAAACTAGAACAGCTGATAAAATTATTTTAAAATAGATACAAATTTATTAATTTTATAAATATTCTACGTTATTTAAAAATTGTAATTAACTTTGAAAAAAGTTTCAATATCTCATTCTTAATTGCCAGCTGATAAAAATTAGATTAATTATAGCGGAAAGATTTAAATACTCAAAATCATAGACTCTCATAAATTATTTAAAAACAACATTAAAGCTAAAAGGTAATATAAATGAGTAATGAGTTAACAAGTGAAGAGAAATTTTGGGGTAAGAAACTAAAAGAACATTGGAAAGCATTAGCAATAGCCATAATAGGGGCAGTATTAGCCATAATAGGGGCAGTATTAGTTTTGAATGTGTATATTTCAACATCTGATATTGGAACTCAGGGAACAGCAACTATTGATTTATGGACCTTGGATTGGATCGTTGGCTTTCTTATACAATATACCGGTTGGACATTATTAATTGTAGGGGTACCATCACTATTATTTTTCGGATTAGGAGGATATCTATGGTATCGTGGTTTATCAGAAGAAGAAAAGCAAGAGTTTAAGGAACGAGAAAAAAAAGACAAACCACGTAGGAAAGAAAAGTACGGTGGTGGTGGTGGTGGTGGATTCGGTATGTTTTTTGCCTACTGCATTTTCCATCTATTAAATGGAACTAATAATATACAATTTGGGAGTATATCATATAGATTTTGGATAGATACTTGGTTTTCGACTCTTGGGTGGTTGTTTATTTTCTTTGGAATTCCAGTGATAGCTATTCTTATAGTTGTGTATTTTGCTTATTGGAGAAAAAAATCAGAATAAAAAATTCAAAATTTTAAATCCCTTTTCTTTTTTTTATACAATTAAATATAACCTTGACAATATTTTGAAATTAGATGTTTTATTGTTTAATAGAAAATATTTATCATAAATGAATAAATAAAAAAAATAAAAAAAAATTGTGAGTTAAAATGGTTGAAGAAAAAGCAGAAGATATGCGTATTTGGGCTGGTTTTTTTCCAGGCACTTCATTTGCAGATGGAAAATGTTATCTGGCTCCTGGATTTGGGAATTCTTGTGTATTTGAAACAGAGGAAGGTTTAGTTGTGTTTGATTTTCCGTTAAGGCAATTAGCAAAAAGAACCTTCAATTCAGTAAGAAGTTTTACAGATAAACCCATTAAGTATGTTATATATTCACATGGTCATTTTGATCACGCATTTGGTTATGGTCCATTTTTAGAAGAGATAAAAGAGAAGGAATGGGAAATGCCAGAGGTAATTGCTCATGAGAATTGCATAAGAAGGTTTGAAAAATATAAAACTCTTGATAAATATCATAATTGGTTAAATAAAATGCAATTTGCTTCTATAAGAGGAAGAGGGCAGGGTTCGGTTATTTCTCCTCATGAGATTCTACAACCTTCAATAATTCTCAAAGGAAATGATAGCTATTACAGTTTTGAATTAGGTAAAACAGAGTTTGAGATTTATCATGATATGGGGGAAACTGATGATTCATTATGGTTATGGGTACCTGAGAAAAAAACTTTATGTGCTGGGGATTTAGTGATGGCTGGATTTCCCAACGTAGGTAATCCCTATAAAGTTCAAAGATATCCAAATGACTTAGCTTTAGCTATGGAAAAGATGGTGGAAAAGGAGGCGGAGTTGTTAGTGCCTGGGCATGGGAGATTAATTGAAGGTAAAGAGAAGGTTAATGAAGCCTTATCAATCCGAGCAGAAGCAATGCATTTTGTGCATGATGAGGTTGTGAAAAGATTAAATGAAGGGAAATGGTTTGAGCAAATATACCATGAGATGATGGAGATTTTCCCGAAAAAATTAAAGAATAGCAAAATTTTGATAGAAATTTATGGGTGCTATCGTTTTGCTGTACATGCCGCTTACCGTCTTTATCATGGGTGGTACAATAGTGGAAATCCTACAGATCTTTTTCCATCAAAATCAGGTGATATCGCAAAAGAATTTTTGAAGATTAATACGAAAGAATCATATTTAGAGCATGGGAAGACTCTTTATGATGCAGGAAAAAAACAATTAGCTTTACACATCCTTGATGTTATTATAAATGGAAGAGAAGACGAAAATGATATAACACTATTTGAAGCTCTTAATTTAAAGCATAAAATTTTAAAAGAGAAACAAAAAGAAGAAACTTCATTCATTGCTTCGAATATAATAAACAATAACGCTCTTCAGATTAAAGAAAGGATAAAAGAATTAAAGAATACCTAAATGTTGAAGTAAAAAAAAAGATTTTTTAATAAATTCAGAAGATTAAACTGCAAGTTTTTGGAGCAAATAAGCAAAATTTTTACCTAAATTCTTAAAAGTGTTAATTCCTTCTACGTCATTTTCCATACCAGCTGCACTCTGTACATTAGGGTTAACTCCAAGGTTCCAATAGCTTGATCCGACGAGGAACATCTGACTAATTAAGAAGAAGTAATTAAGGCTAGAAAATACATGAGCAGCCCCTGCTCTCCTTACCGCTACTACTGAAGCCCCAACTTTATGTTTTAATAGTTCTCCATTAACTTTACTAACTAAACCAGCTCTTTCTATCAAGGCTTTCATACGTGTAGTAGTATCGGCAAAATAGGTAGGTGAGCCTAATATAATACCATCAGCATCAATCATTTTTGCTAAGTATTCATTTAATTTGTCAGTTTTGACTGAGCATTGTTTGTCTTTATTCATTGCGCAGCGATAGCAAGAAATACATCCTTGGATTTTATCCATACCCATCCATACATATTCCACATCAACTCCAGCAGCCTTTAATTCATCCATCACGATATTCAAACAAAATCGCGTATTTCCTTCGTCCCTAGGGCTTCCATTAAATACTACAACTTTCATTATAATTACCTAAATTATAACCAACAGTTAAATTTGCAGTTTTTTTAGTACATAGGCGTAATTTCTACCCAGATTCTGAAAAGTTCGGATCCCTTCTTCATCTTCTAAGACTTCACCCGGTTTTCTTCCAATTCCTACATTCCAATACGTAGAGCCTACAACAATCATTTCTTTGATTAGAAAGAAATAATTTATACTTGAAAAGACATGATTCGCCCCTGCACGCCTAACAGCCACTACAGCAGCGCCCAATTTATTTTTTAATAATCTTCCAGTAGAATATCCTACCCGCTCAATTAAAGCTTTAGTAGCTACGGTTAAATCTGAAAAATAAGTGGGGGAACCAATTATTATTCCATCAGACTCAAGTATTTTTTGAATATACTCGTTCATATTATCCCCTTGAATAGTACATTTTTGATCACCGTTTACCCTGCATTCATTACATGCAATGCACCCTTGTAACTTCTCTCTACCAATCCAGATATATTCACATTCAATTCCAGCAGCTTTCAATTCTTCCATTACAAAATTTAAACAATGATATGTATTTCCCTTTTTTCGAGGGCTCCCATTAAAAAGAACAACCTTCATTTAAACCATCCTCAAACCGTAATTTTATGATTATTTTTCATTAATTATGACTTTGTTATTAATCTTTTCCAATCTTTTTGGGAAAATTTAGGTATTTTTAGGGGATGATTTTCAAAATAAATTTATTATAAAAAATCATTTTTCTCCTTGTTAAAAATTATTAATAAATGATTAACCTTGGAATTTAGACCAGAATTGCTAGTCCCAGTTCAAGACTGGAATTCATTAGAATTTGTTAAAGGCTTAGCTGATGCAATATATTTCGGCATTCAAAATTACAACATGAGAATCAAAGCTAAAAATTTTGACCGAAATGATTTAAAACGAGTTGTTGATTTCTGTCACAATCTGGATCCTCCTATAAGAACGTATTTAACGACAAACATCTTAATTTATGATTCTGAACTGCAAGAATTAAAAAATATAATATCTGAAGCGAAAGAATCTGGAATTGACGCGATAATTGCTCATGATATTGCTGCAATTAAAATTGCAAAAAAAAATAATATGGAATTTCACATCTCAACTCAAGCAAATGTTTCAAACATTGAAGCTGCACAATTTTTTGAAGAATTTGGTGCTGAGAGAATAATATTAGCAAGGGAATTATCCCTTAAGCAAATAGGGTTGATCAAACGTTCATTATCTAAAACTAAGATTGAGTGTTTTATCCATGGTTCTATGTGTACTTCGATTTCAGGGAGATGTTATTTTTCTGCTACAATCAGTAATTCTGAACGAGATTCTGCCAATCGAGGAAATTGTACCCAACCTTGCAGGAGAGAATGGCGAGTATTTGATGACGAAAGTAATGAATTCATATATGATGGTCAAATGTTTTTAAATGCAAAGGATCTATGTATGATAGAATATATTCCCGAACTTATTGAAACAAAAATCGATGCACTCAAAATTGAGGGAAGGATGAAAGATCCTTTGTATATTAAAACAGTCTGTGAATGTTATAAAGAGGCATTAGATGCCTATTTCGATAAGACCTACAATAAGGAGAAGGTACAGAATTGGCTAAAAAAACTTTCAAGTGTTTTTAATCGCGGTTTTCATACTGGTTTTTATTTTCATCGTCCTACAATAGAAGATATAGAACTAAAGAAAAGAGGAAATATATCACGCTACAAGAAACATTATATAGGGAAAATCCTTTCTTATGACAAAATTAGCAAATCTGCAAATGTTTTACTTGAAAGCCTTGAGGTTCCATTAAAATTAGGAGATGAGATAATTATTGAAGGATCAACAACTTACATAATTGAAACAATAAAGAAAATGATTTTCAAAGGAGATAAAATAAAAAGCATAGCAAGAAAGAGGTCCAATGATCCCGTTAAATTTAATTTACGCCTAAATAAAGAAGTTAAATTGAACGATAAAATTTATATTATTTCGAAAACAGAACTTTTTTGAAGGGTATTCTCATCAATTCTTTAAGATCATAATGAACTTTGAAAATAAGAGAAAACGGTTAATTGAACGTCTGAGCGAGAGGGATGTTCTTAATAAAACGGAAGTAATGGAAGCGATGTTAAGAGTTCCAAGACATCTATTTATTCCAAAGGCTGCGGAATCTTCAGCTTATATGGACACACCCTTATCTATTGGATGTAATCAAACAATCAGCGCACCTCATATGAATGCAATGATGTGTGAATATCTTGAATTAAAAGAAGGGGATAAAATTCTTGAAATTGGTACGGGTTCGGGATACCATGCTGCTCTTTGTGCAGAATTAGTTGCTCCTAAAGAAACAAATAATCCGGGACATGTGTATTCAATAGAACGACATGAAGAACTCGTTAAGACTGCGAGAGAGAGTCTTAAAGAAACGGGATATAGCGATAGAGTTACAGTAATACATGGTGATGGCACCATGGGCTATCCTAAAGAAGCTCCTTATGATAAGATCTTAGTAACCGCAGCCTCTCCAAAGAAAATCCCTCCACCATTACGAGATCAACTAAATGAGGGGGGAATTCTCTGTATTCCAGCGGGATCTATTGATTATAAACAAGATTTATATGTTATACAAAAACACGGTGACAATTTTGAATCCAAAAAAATAACAGGGGTTCGGTTTGTACCACTAATTGGTAAATATGGATTTGAATCTTAGAATCTTGTGTTTCTAGGATTCTTTCAATTTATTTCTAAGCTTTTTTTCTTTTAAACGTTGTCGAGTTTTGGTTACATGTTGGGATCGTTTAATACATTTTTTTAGATGTTTGTCACAACAATTCCAGCTTGAACAGTCGTTAGGAGTTTTATATCTCGTCATGATTTATCAACTATTTTTAAATTATTTCATCTTATGATCTAATAGATGGTATAAAATTCAAATATTAGAAAGTTCGAATTATTAAATAGCAAGGAATTAGATGAAATGAATTACAATTAATAACTACTAATTACTTCAAAGTTATATTTTCTAAATTAAAACAATTATAGTGAAAAAAAGATTATTTCTCCAAACGCTTTTTTAATTTTTCTTCCATCAATTTTTTACGGATATTTTTGATGTGTATATTGTTTTCAATATTATTCTTTAAAGAATAATTATTATATCTCCAGCCATTTCGTTTTCCATTGTGATTAGTATCCATGGTTGTCGAAAACTATATTTTTATGCGTTTTTATTTATCATTAGGCTCTTTATATATTTAAATATGGTTGAATCAGAAGATATTACTTTTGATTATCAGCAATAGAGTAATTTTTAGGAAAGTATAAATATTAGATAGTCTTTATTTTGAGGTTAAATTCAAAGCTTTTCTCGATTTTGAAAAGAGGAGTAACGTTAAATCCTTGATAAATCTCTTTGTAGCCCTCATCTGTGTAAACATAGGCTATTATTGGAAATTTAACAATTTTTACAGATGTTGAATCATTAATTATATCAACTTCTACGTGTAAGTCGTATGATTCATCAAAGACTTTAAATTTAGTACCTTTGTATTCAGATGGCTCCAAAAGATTGTTTTCACCATTATCTCTTAATTCCTCTTGGTAACTTTCCCATTGAAACTTATTAGTATCTCCGTTAAAGAAGAATGGGAGATCTACTGCTAGGTTTAAGTTCTTAATAATTCTCCCTAGAATTTTTTCATTCCCTGGAATTTCCTCAAAATTTATCCGAATTCGAACCTCAATCTCGTTATCTTCGACATAGATATCTTTTGTAATTCGAACCGGATTTCTAATATCAGTTTCGGTATCTTTCACACTCCCAACTTTTTCCATCTCTAGAATAGCTATTTTTCCTTCCTTTTCACTACTCGTGACTCGAAATCCACCATTAACAAAATCTCCAAATTCGTAATATGTATCTGATTGGAGTTGATCAAGTGATACATCATCATGCAAAAACCTAAGTCTTAACATGCTCCTTCTAAATCTATCAACTAATACCTCTTTATTGGCTAACTTTTTGCTATCGTGATATGCTTCTGGCCATCTTGTTAATGTATTTAATAAATTATATGATTTTGGTTTGTAGTCTAGTTCAAAAATAGTGCCTCCATCATTTGGATTTAGGTAAAGGTTATAGATGTCAGATTCAATTATATATTCTGTTTTGCTGTCTTTAATAAAGTCAACAGGGGTGATATATATATAAGATGTTAGATTTGGGTTAACCATTGCATTTATAGTATCTATTATCTTCTCAGCATTTATTAAATGTGAATAAACAGAAAATCTTAAGAATTGCAAATAAACACCCCCAAATAAGCCATGCCAATAACAATCATTACATTGGGATTTATATATTTCATCCCATGCTTCATTAATTTTTCTTAAAATTATAGAGACGACACTATTTTCTTGCACTTTTAGAAGGTTTTCTTCCGTTGAAATGAGTTTATCTCTAACATATAACATTTTTTTATGCATATTATTGGATTCGGGATATTTTATTAGAAAATATCTCCAAAATCCTCCCTTTAAAAACTGGTATATTTCCTTTTTTGTCTCATCTTCCTTCAGATCCTTTCTAATTTTTTTAAAGTTCTTGCGAATCGATGTAGGTAACACCCATTCTTCCATCTTGTCATAACTGGCTGTAGGAAGATATATTAAACTTTTTGCGGGGAAAGTTTCCATATATTCAGTTAGTGTAGTTGATATTATCCAAGAATTACTTCTGACTTGTTCTAAAAAGGCAGGTATAAACGGGGTACCATTATCACCGTCTTGATGCCCTTCTCCCTCTACATAACAAATTTCATGGGTTGTCCCCCATGCACCCATTTTTTCGGCATCAGATATTAATAAAGCGATTCGATCACCTTCTTCATTAGTAATTTTCTTTAAATAATCTATAGAGTAATAAGTTGGTTTCCATGGGGTTAAATACCTAAGTTCTTCATTAATTGGGAAAATTCTTAAGGTTTTTCCCTCATCCTCAGTAACATAGGTATAAAGGGTATTCTCTTCAGTAATTCCGGTTGATCTGAAATGATTATCATCAACAATCACATACTTAAGACCAACATCATTTAAAAAAGAGGGATAATCTGGTTCCCAAACTCGTTCTGATAACCAGGCCCCTTTCACTTCTAATTCAAATTCCCTTCGAATTAAATCAGATAATTTTTTCATTTGAGCTATTTTGTCTCTATAAGGTATTATAGCAAAAATTGGTTCATAATACCCACCACCTATTATTTCTATTTGATTCCTTCTAGCCATGATCTTTAATTTATCGATAAATTCATGTTTATTCTTTAGAAGCCACTCTAGTAAATTACCCGAAAAGTGCAAAGTTACCTTTACCTCTGGAAATTGGTAAATACTATCAATTAAAGGTTCATATGATTTTTTATATACGTCTTCGAAGACCCACGGGAAATTGTCAACTGGTTGGTGGAAATGAAAGACTATAGGTAAATGTATTCTTTTTTCACTCAATTTTATCACCCTACTTTGATGTAGTAGTTAAATATAAGTAAAAGATTTTCACTTATAAAAGATAACTAATTATTATAATTATACTGAAAAATGTGGTTTTTATGATTACATCCTTCGATAAAGATTTAATTCAGGGAGTCTGTAATTCAAACGAATTTAAAGGTTGGCTCCTTTCAAGAAGATGGTTTGGAGATAAATCAGCGCTTTCAAATCTAGAGTTTACACTCTTAATTAATTATTTTGAATTAATCTCAGACAGGATTTTATTGAATATTGTCGAGGTTAAGACTTCTGATTATTCTAAAACTTACTTTCTTCCATTGATATATTATAAAAAAATTGAAGAAATTTTAGAACCTTCTGAAAAAACAAGAGAAAATATAATTAATCTCACTGAAAACACCTTCAGTAAGAAGTTAGTCATGACTGTTGATAATAGAGAAGAGATTTTCACTTTGAATTTATTAGAAGCAGAATTTTGTCTATTTTACTGGAGAAGAATGCTATTTGATGCAAAGGTTTCAGAGAAATTTCCATCAATGAGCATGGAATTAAATTTATTTTCTAAACAGTTTGAAGATGAGAGTAGTATGAGGAAAGTTCAAAATTTAATAGAGGCAGGATTATCTCCAGAGAGGTATGAGTTTACAATAAAACAACTTGGTAAGGGAAATACTACTAATATATTATTTATGTTGAATATACGTAACAAGCGATCTCCAGATCAACCCTCTTATTCCTATGTATTAAAATCTTATAAGAATTATTCAGTGAGTTTAGAACCTTCAATGTTATTTGTCTTGGTTAAAAATAAGTTCCCAAATGCCCCAAAAATATATGGAACAATAAAAATTCGTGATAAAGAAACAATTGGCATAATTGAGAGCGTTCCTAATGTTGGAAATTTGGGTGATATATATTGGAATGAACTGAATTTAATGATTAATAATACATTTAAAGGCGTGAATAGTGATTTTTCTAAATACAGTGAAAAATCACAAATCTCTAAATTAATTAATGATAATTGTGTTGAAACTATAAAAATTTCTTCAGATATAGGAAATTTCGTTAGAGAATTACATAAATCCTTAGTTTTACCTGAAGCAGAACAATACAATTTAGAATCTGTGGATAGTAAGATTTATCTTAACAATTACACTGAATTCTTAAATTCAATGATTTCAGAGTTACTAGGTCATATGACTCACCAACCTGAAAGTGCATTTTTTAATCTCCCCAAAATTAGCTCGATTTTAATCGATATAAAAGATATCATCGAAAAATTTCGTGTAGAGTTTAAAGAAACAAAAATTGACATCCAACCAGTTCATCAAGATTTGCATATGGAACAAATTTTATATGATAAGGTAGAGAGCAAATATAATTTCTATTTTATAGATTTCGAAGGAGACCCTCAACTCTCCTTAGATGATAAAAAAGGGAAATTTCCAGTTGAAAAAGACTTAGCATCATTCCTAAGGGCTTTAAGTTATATAAAATTTAATAATTTGCTCAAATTTATTGAAAAACACATTGCCCGGAAAGATAAATACGTAGTTCCAGAGGAAATACTTTATAACTTATACTTTAGAAGAGCTGCTAGACCACTTGTAAAAGTACTTGATATTATCAAAAATATTCTAAACATTTGGGAATTAAAACTTATAGGAAAAATATTAAAGAATTTAAACCTTAGTCATGTTTTAATAACTTATTTCTATATCGAAAGAGCACTTCATGAATTAAAGTATGAAATTTTATTCCGACCGAATAAGATAATTGTTCCAGTGTTAGGATTAAAGGAAATTGTAGAAAAAAATTAATTTTTTTCCATTACTCTTTTTTTTTAAGTTTCAACAAATTAGAATAAACCAAATGCATTTAATTGATCAGGGATTAAGGATCTTCTCCAGGCAATTCGGATAATTTTCCAAATTCAAATGCATAGTGTGATGCTGAACGTTCTTCCGCTGGATTGATATCTTTTTTATATTGTGCTCTAAGACTTTTGTTATTCGATAATGTCTCTTCAGTAAATCTTGTATTGTATTTAGATTTAGATTCATGATTGATTAATTTGTAGACAAATGCTTCGACAAATTTTTTTGATCCAAATTTCTTAGAAAACAAAATATATTTATCTTCATCAATGAGTTTTGGGAAGAATCCTAAATTTTCACATAAATCGAGTTTATAATTAAGATTATTAATTTTTCCTTGTAATCTTGCTATATCATTAATAAATCTAGCTGTTTTTATCCCTAGTTCCATTTGATCTACTTCTTCTATATTATCGATAAGTTTTCTAAAGAAACTCCTTTTTACAATAATACAATCTCTGTCATTTAGTGTTTTTATTGAACTTTTCTGCTTGATAATAAATCTTGACATTTCTAAATAATTTCTTATTAGATCAGCTTTAGAAGTTCCTAATTTTTTCTTGAGTTTGTCAATAACACTATTTAACTCTTCATCAATTCTGACAGTTATGACACTTGTCGAATTTTTTTCCTTATTCTTATTATTGGGAGAATTTTTCTTCGTTTCTGAAGATTTTTGAGAAGTTTTTTGACTCATCTACATTATCCTCATATAATATTGGAAGTAACATTTGTAACTCTTTGAATATTATTGTAATATAAGTAACTTTAGTATAATAATGCTTGTGTAATTATACTTAGTACAAAGTTTATATTTACTTAAAGACCAATTTAAATGAATAGATTAATAGATTTCTTAATAATCTTAAGGTTTAAGTTTATTACTAAGAGTGGAATAATAAAATTATTAGAATATTAGAAAATTCCTTGGAAAGATTATTACACATTATAAAAATATTAAAGATATACAGTTTTAAAGATTATGCACTGATTTTCACTATATTTCTAAAAATATGTTCAATTTTGTAACTTCAATTTTGAAGATGTATAAAATAGCAGATTAGAATCCCAAAATAGCAAATTCTCTACTTACTATTAAAATCAATCAAAAATTATTATAAAAATGATCGGTTAAACATCTGTCCATAATATTGGCGATATAATGAATTTCATCAGAATTAATAGCCAATTATAAGGATTCATATAAAAAATTTGCGATTTAAGTCTTAAATACTTAGAGTTTTGGAATTATACTTTCCTTAAGATTATAGTTTTATTAAATGGTTAATTGTACAAAAGGATGTTTAAATAAAGCAAATTAATTTTCTAATTTTTTCTTATAGATTTCCACATCAAATGTAACTTTTGAAATGATTGTATTAAATCTTTTACAAATGAATACTGACAAAATTGCCAAACATTCAAAAATTAGATTGATAAATATTATATTCTTGAAAAAACATAATCCTATTGCAATCGAAAGCAAAATTTTATTAAGGGTTGAATAAAAAGTCATGGAAATTCCTCAAACTGGAATATTGGAAGTTAATTTGGAAAGTAATTCTGAAACTTTATCAATAGAATCAGATGATCAAATTGAAAAGATTGTTAAAGCTCTATCTTCAAAAACACGGCGGAATATTTTGCAACTTATCCAGGAAGAACCAATGGATGTTTCAAATATTGCTTCTAGTTTAAGTATGACAGAAGCTAATATATCAGCTCAGGTTAAAAAGCTAGAAGGGGCGGGGTTAATCTTTTGCTCATATTCATCTGGAGATCACGGAGTTCGTAAAATCAGTAGCATTAGGTTTAATAAATTAATTATTAAATTCTAATAATTCTATTTTTTTAAGATTAAGTTCCTACAAGGAGTAAAATTAAGATTTAATTTCTTCTTTAAATCCGATATCTGACAGATTTATTAATTGGATGAAAAGGTTTTAAGAGAATTTTGAAAGGGTCAAAATTCTATTTTTTTCCTAAAGCAATCATTTTCGATTCGGGTTCTTTTCTCAATTTAATAAGAGACAAAATTCCAAAAATAGGACCTAAAACTAAAAAAGTAAAACCAAAAGTCCAACCTATCAATTCTACAATGATTGGTAAAAGCCAAATTGTAATATTTGAAATAGCAAAACCAATTGCTGTTTGAACTGCTAAAGTTGTTCCAATGTATGCCGGATCTGATAATTCTGAAATCATCGCGGAATATTGTGGTGAATCTGGAACTACAGTAAGCCCCCAAATAACAGCAATAACTAGTGCTAAAACCAGATTTTGCAGGAAGAATCCGATTATTAATGAACAAGCGCCACTAATTGCTGACATTAAAATATTAAACTTTGTTCTTCCAATGTTATCAGCAATTTTACCCCCAATTATATTTCCTAAAGCCCCGCTTATATATATTAAAAAAGTTACTAAAGAGAAAAAAATAATAACATCCATCCCAGGGTTTGTGTTAGAATGAACTGCTTGTAAAAACTTGGGAATCCAAACCCAAAATGCGTATAACTCCCACATATGCCCAAAATAGGCATAATTAGCATACCTAACAGATTTCTTACTAAAAAGTGCTTTAATATTTGAAAATTGAAATTTTGCTCCTTTTACCAAATGAGGTCCTTCTTGAATGAATATATATACTAAGAGGGAGCCAATTAAAGCTAGTACAGATGATAGGCTTAATAATAAACGCCAATTTGGAAGCCCTGTTAAATTGAATATATATGGTAAGCCCGATCCTGAGGTTAATGCGCCTAATAATATTCCTATAGCAAATCCTCGATTTCTTTTGTACCACGATGATATTAACTTCATAGAGGTTGGATAAACTCCTGCTAAGAAGAATCCCGTTATAAATCTAAATAGGACAAATATAGGGAAATTGGGGGAAAAAGCTGCAAGAAGGTTTCCTAAGGCAGCTAGAAAAGCATTGAAACTAAAAAAAAGGGGTGTTTTAAATATATCAGGTAAATTAAAAACTGAATAGATAAGACCACCTAGTACAAATCCAATAATCAAAATAATACTTAATAGGGCAAGGTTTGACTGATTGAGATTCCATAGATTTATTAATTGAGGAGTGATTGCATTAGCAGAAAACCATACAGTGACAGAAAATAATAGAGAAATGGAAATAATTATTAATATTAAGGGTTTAGATTTCTTGGTGAGTTTGATATTCATTTATGATTAAGTTCAATATTTCTTATTCTACTTTTTGTTAGTAATTCTTGAATTTAAACTGATGGCTAATAATTCCGAATTTATATTATTTTAATGATTAGTTTAATATGTTCTAAAATAAATTTTAATGATTATTTCATTTACAATAAAAGGATACCGATCATTAGGAGATGAAAAAAATTACAAAACAATTTAATGATAAAGTTGCTGTTATAACAGGCGCTGCAAGTGGGATTGGGTTTGGAATTGCAAAAAGGGCGATTAAAGAAGGTATGAAAGTGGTTATAGCTGATATTGATCAAGAAGCATTAATCTCGGCAGAATATAATTTAAAAAATCTGGGGAATAATATAATATCTATACCTACGGACGTTTCGAAAGCTGATAGCCTTGAAAAATTAGCTCAAGAGACCATAGATACTTTCGGTAAAGTACAATTATTATGTAATAATGCAGGTGTTTTTCTCAACGGAGTTTTATGGGAACAATCCTTAGCAGAATGGGAATCAGTTATAAATGTAAATCTATGGGGTGTCATCCATGGAATTCGAACATTTGTTCCAATTATGCTAGAACAGGATGAAAACTGCCATATTATTAATGTTGCCTCAACAGCAGGTATAACCTCTTCTGAACATTATGATGGTATTTATAATTTAAGCAAGCACGGGGTAGTAGCAATTTCCGAAGCTTTATCAAATGAATTAACTGCTTTAAATTCAAAAATAAAGGTTTCAGTTCTTTGTCCGAGTCTTGTAAAAACAAACCTAATAAATAGTAGAAAAAAGTTTACTGAAGCAATACAAAATCGAGATATCAAATTTGAAAAATCTTTAGAAAACATAACTCGAGAACATCCAGAAGCAGAACTCGCTCTAAACAGGTGGATGGAGTGGTGGAATCAAGGGATTTCCCCGGATAAAGTTGGTGAGATAGTATTTAAAGCTATCAAAGATAGTGTATTTTATATATTAACAGATACCGGTCCTGTATTGAGAAAAATGGTAGAAAACAGAATGAAAAGAATTCTCAAAGCATTCGATCAAAATAAAAAATATATTTAATAAGTTTTAATCCAATTTTAATCTGCAACCTTTATGACTTCTTTTTTATTTTTCGATAATGGAGGAATTTCTTTTTCTTTTTCAGATTGTTCAGATTTTTTTTCGATAAGTAAAGGTTTTCCTTCCTTTGCTCTTTCCATTATTTCTTTCATCTCATCAGAAATGATACTTTGAGTCATTCCCATATTACGCAACATTTCTAACCCACTTACTATCACTGATTTTATAAATTGAGGAATATTTTTAAACATCCAATTGAATTTACCAAACGGATTAACATATCTTATTAATAGCGTTTTAAGCCACCCTTTACTAAGGTAATAAGCAGAGTATGCCTCTGCTACTAATCTATACATTTCTATGTTAGTTAATTGTTCAGTTCTCATCATAGGATGGAATAGATTATAGTGCTTGAAATTATTGCTCGTAATCATCCCTTTTTCTTTCATTTCGTTGTAAAATTCGGTACCTGGAAAGGCTGTAATAGGTGTCATTTGTACAAACGTCATTTTAAGTGACCTTGCATATTGAATGTTTTGTCTTACCATAGTTTTTGTTTCACCGGGAAAACCTAGAATTACACCTCCAAAGATAGAAATACCACGATCTGTTAACAATGAAACAACTTTTCGCGCTTTTTCAGGAGTTGTATTCCGTTTATTCATCGCATCAAGGCTCTGTTGATGAACCGATTCAATACCAAGAAAAACTTGTCTCATTCCCGCTTTGTGCATTAAATCAATTAACCACTGATTACGATATAATGTATCAACTCGCGATTGGCAAGAAAGATATATCTTGTTCTGAACCCCTGAACGAATAATCGTATCAAGAATTTCTTTGGTTCGCTTTACTTTTATGGTAAAATTATCTTCACAAAAAAAGATAAAATCATTTTTCCAATCAATATCATAAATTTCTTGCATAATTCTTTTTGTTGATTTCGTACGATAAGTAATAGGCCTATCTGAATTCCTCCACATTTTTATTATGCAACAAAATTTACAATTATGAGGACAACCACGTGAGGTTTCCAGTTGTGCCACTCGTGCTCCTAAATAAACATACTTTCTATCATCTAAAAGATCTCGTCGAGGCATAGGGAAGTTATCCAAATTGAGCTCTAATCTTCGTTCTTTATTATGAATTACCTGTCCCTCTTTATTTTTGTATGAAACACCATCAATATTTTTTAATACTTTATGATCTCTATTTCCATCAATGTAACTTATCAATTCTTGAAAAGTGTTTTCACCTTCACCCCGGATTGCATAATCCACAGCAGGGTGTTTTGCTACAGAATCAGGTGCTAGAGTCGGTTGATACCCCCCCATTACTGTGGTGCAACCATGTTCCTTAGCCATTTGAGCAACCTCAAAGGCATGAGAGATTTGAGGTGTCATACTTGTTATAGCGACTATATCTGTCTTATTTAATTGGTTGCGAAATTTCTTTTCTCTATATTTCTGAACTTTAAAGTCAAAAAGTTTAGCGCCATGATCAGGAACCATAGCTGCAATTGAAATAAGGTTTAATGGTGGACCCTTAATAATCGCATCAAGACCTGATTTGAGACGTGAAGGGTTGACATATAATATCTCCAATGTTTATTTCCCCATATTTTTCCGTTATTTTATTTAGGTAGAAAAATTATATAACTTATAGAATAGAAAAAGCGTATGCATATATACTTTGTTATTTCTATATAGTCATATTATTAGGGTAGGGTGCTTGAAACACCCATTAGAAATCTACTAAATTTTAAATCTTAAATATTCATTTCGTTGAATTTGCTACAATTTTTAATATACTAATTCCATGTAGCCATTTACTTTTGTAGCTTACATTACTTTTTTGTATATAATTAACATTCAAATAAGAGAAGTTGTAACTGAAGGGTTAAAAGTTGAGGATATTTTCATTTAAAATATTCAAGGAGCGTATTTTTTATATTTTCAAAATGCCCAAGATGGACTTTTTGGATCTCATCAAAAACTTCTCTGATTCCCACTTTTTCTATTCTTTCAGTGATTTTAAAATAAGGTGTATTCTTTAACTTCTTAAAAAGTGCTTTATTTTTTTGAATGCTTTCTAATAAATATTCATTTGGATTCACCTGGCTAATTCCTACCATCCCCTGAATTATCGCGATTAGCATAGTATCAAATGTAATTCTCAATATTATTTCGTGATCAAAGTCTCTTGTTTGAGGGAGTAAATACGATTTAAGGAGAGAAATTGATTGTTTAAACTGTTGAAGAGAATTGATACTTAGAGTTTTTATTTGTTCATTATATTCTCGGTTCTCAGATGCTCGTAAACAAAGTGCGGCAACGGTTTGATATTCGGCAATAAAATGAATAAATCGAGCTTTTGCATTAAGCATTGTATCTTTAGACTTTTCTTCATCAATCAGATCTCCTAAATTATCTAAAGCTTTTTTAAAATTGGCGGCTATATTCTTAAAGATTTTAGCAGAATCTTCAAATTCCTTACGAGAAAGCATGTTTAATGCACTACTTTCTTCCTTTTCGTAAAGTTCATCAAACTTATTTATTTTCATAACTGCTCTGATTATCAAATTTTTGCCTAAATCTTTTTTAATTGGCGAACGTTCAAAAGATTGACCAGCTTTTAAGAGTAACATTGAACTCAGATTAACATATTCTTCAGGATCAACCTCATTTAAGTAATCAGAAGATCTCTGCCAGCATTCTCCAGCAGTTTCCCAATCTCGCATCTTGTATGATATATTACCCAGCTGAATTAATAGTTTAGCGGAAACTTCATATAATTTTAATTCTTCGGTTTTTCTAATGATTGACTTTAATCTATAGGTTGCCTGAATATTGTTTTTAAATTGTGAAATTATTTGGGCAATCCTTACATAGAGTTCATCTAATTTAATATAACTACCGAGATCAAGATAAATTTGAGCAGCTTTCTCGTAAAAATTAATAGCTTCTTCTCCTTCATTATTATCTGCTAAATTCTCAGCCTTATCGATTAACTGGATGGCTTCAATTTCTTTATCTTCTCTATCATAATTGTTAATCATTGTTTCTCTCCAGACAAATGGTGAATGAAATTTTATTTCCAATTTGTATAGACTTAATTTAAATATTAAAACTTTAGTATAAATAGCTTTTCCTTAATTATTCTTATACTTTTCAGACAAATTATTGATAGGAAGTTAGAATATTGCTATTAAAATAACTTCAAATTTCGACTCTTTACTATTTTCTTGAATTCTGTAGCTTGATAAGCTGAAGAAAATGATTCTTTTGCATCTTCAATAGCACCATAGAAAATAAAGTTTGAAAGCCATGAAGCGATAAACATTATACTAGCTCTTCTATAACGTGTATGAAATTTAATATTTAGTCGAGGTGACGAATATTGAAAAAGAAAAAGATTTGAAGCAGCGCCAACAGGGAGCTTTAGTGCTGTACTTACTAATTGCTGGGTTTCTAACACATGAGCTAAGCTCTCTAAATTGATAATTCCTCCATCAATCCAGATTTTTTCAACACCAAGCTTCTTTAGTCCATCTAAAATACTGATATTATTAGGCTGGTTCTTCGCGGTTATATATTCAAATCTTTGAGTAGAAGTCATGTTTTCCGAACCTAATATTAATACAACACAAGATTTTATTTTGTGTTTTTCGAAAATCTCTAATTCTTGCTTATTTTTGAGACTTGAAATTGTATTGTAGATGTATTGGTTTGTGTTAATTCCATTTTCTCCCAGATATTCTATTCCAGCAATTCTTGATTCCAGATTACCTCCTAAAACCAAAGGAGGTTCAAAATTATCCAGATAAAACTCAAGATATTTTAGCATAGAATTTGGAGTAGTTGCAGATATTTCTACTAAACTAGGCACCTTGTATTTCTTTGATAATGATATCTGGTTATCAATACGTTTTTTAGCTTTTTGAATATCAAAAATTTCAGGATCTTTCCGATCTACTAGTGTTTGACCTTGATAAAACATAGTTCCAATCAATAAGGGTGGTAGGTCAAAATTTCCACGCCCTAGTTTAATATCTCCATAGGAATAATATTTAATATCGTCCATTTTTAGATCAAATTTTACATATTTTACTTATTTTAAGATTCAAAAATTATTTAATTTGTTTGATTTGTCAAGGATGAAAATTTCTTTTCTCTTTTCAATAATACCTTAAAGTCAGCCTTTCTGATGATAAATTCCCTTTTTGAATTACTTATTTTAAATAGGAGTTAAATGTATGAAGACTATTAATTATTTAATTATTAAGGATTAAAAACTAGAAAATTCAAAACTGAAAATTGAATGAAATAAATCGTGAAGAAATAACACAAGTTAATGTAGCAGCATATTATCTCGCCCAAAAAGGTTATACTTGTGATAGATTATGTTGGATGCTTGCTGAAAGACAATTACTAATCCAAAAAGACCCCCGATATAATGAACAAGCTAGAATAAAAGAAAAAGCAGCAGAAATTTTTTTTTCAGGAGCACCGTATGATGTATTGTGTTATTTGATCTCGGAAATAGATATTAAGATGAGATAAGGAAACAGTTAAAGTTGATTAGACCAGATTGTTTTTATCTTTGGGAATCCCAAGAATAAGATCTACAAGATTTCCTTAAGAAATTAATTAGATTTTTTCTTAGGAATTTGTTTGGTTTTAATTTCTAATAACATCTTTATGTGGTTTAATTAAATCAATAAAGATGCAATTTAACATCACAAGTTTTACAATAGCTTCCCGGAAGTTTCTTAAAACAATCTTCATGGTAAAGAGTATTACATTCGAGATTACCACATTGAACTGCAGGCTGTCCTTTCTCAAATATATAATGACATACCGGGCAAGCATTAAATAGTTGATCTTCTCCAAGATACGCTACATCTTCTATATCTTTTGCAGGGAAGATTTCAGGTTTTTTTTGAGATTCTTCTCTTGAATTTCGAGTAAGAACACGTAATTTTTGTATTTGAGTAACCTCGGTTGGAATTTTTAACAAATAGAAACAGTGTGGGCACCTAGCTGTACCTGATCTTTTCACAATACGATCTTTTTGAGAATCTGCCCAAGCAGCTAAGCAATGTATATGAAATGGAGTAGTACAATTGGGACAATAACGTCCTGTTACATAGAAAGTTCCTTTAGTATATGGATTTATATCAGAAAAGCAAATTGAGCATTTTTTATAATCTCCTTTTCCCCTTAAATGTTTTAGTTGTTGTTCTTGATCCATTGTTAGATCTTGAACTCTCAATAAATCTGCAGCGATTTTTCGGAGGAATGCTGGATTTTTACTTACCGTATCTTTTTTATCCCCATATCTTTTATAATTATCATCAGCAATTTCAAGAGCTGATCTTGTTAAACTCTCAGAATCATTTGTATAAAAATATCTGCCACCTGTTTTATCACTTATCATTTTTAATATGTTTTTTTGTCCTATATCCCCTACTAAAAATGTATCGATTTTTACATTTAACCCTTGCGCTAGGCCTGCCATTTTTAGAGGATCTACAGCAGAGTTCATGATTTTACCATCAGAAATCAATAGAATTCTTGGAGTTTTTGCACCAATTTTACGTAATTCTGCTATAACAGTTTTGATTGCTAAAGCTAAACCTTCACCCAAGGCAGAATACCCCCCGCATTTAACTGAATCTAATGCATCATTAAGTTGAGTGATTTCACCTGAAGATGTAAAATCTAAAATTTTTTCTGCTGTATCAGAAAATCTTATAAGAGCAAATGAACTTAAACCATCAACTTCAAAACGGTTGTTAATTAATTCTTTGATCGCACTTATGGAACTAAATAATCGATTAGGTGTGAAATCTTTTCTGTACATCGATCTTGAAGCATCCAAACAAACTACAATATTTTCAGGAACTCTTTGCTCAGCCATTTTATTATAGCATTTAAAATGATTTGTATTAGGAAAATTATCTAAAATCCTTTACTAATTAGTCTATTTTTTATACAGTAACAAATTATTAGTCTTACAACTTTAATAGAAATAATAAAATTTAATAATATGTTATTTAACTATTAAAATTAAGAAGAAAAGTAAAAAGATAAATCTAAACCAATCTGATCCCAAATGTCAGATCAAAATAGTAAAAGTGTAATATTAAAGGATTTCTTTAAAAGAAATGTTCTTATTGGTGAAATTGAGGAGGTTTTGAGATTTAAACCAGATTCACTAATAGGTGTTGACAAAATCAGTTCTGAACAATTAGTTTCTAATGGTATAAGTACCGTTGGAGATTTAGCTAATTTATCTGTTGCAAATCTTCCTGAAATTAGAAATGTACTCCCCTCAATGTTTCAAAAATGGGTAAAAATAGCTCAAGTAATTCAAAGAAATATTAAAGAACAACTTAAAAAACATAAAAAGATTTTACTTACGGGGCTTGATAATGGGGGGAAAACATCCATCTTAGCAGTAGTTCAAGATAAATTTTCAATTATTAAATCTCTTCTACCTACAAGAGGGGTAAAAAGAGAAAAACTAGATTTCTTTGGATTTCCGATAATTTCATGGGACTTAGGGGGCCAAGTACAATACAGGGAGAAACTTTATTTCAATCGACCAGAATTGTTTTTTACTGAAGCAGACATAATACTCTATGTTGTAGATTCACAAGATCCAGACAGATTTCCAGAGGCAGCCAACTATTTTAGAGAAGTGTTGAGGAATTTAGTAGAATTAAAGGAAAATCCCGCTATTTTGATTGTTCTAAGCAAAAGTGATCAAGATATCCGTAAATCGCTCCAATGGCAGCAGAATGCAATTACTGTAAGGAATAAATTTAACAATGTTGCAAAAGAATTCGACCAGTTTAACTGTGATTTCTGTGATACAACTGTATTCCAAAGAGAGACAATAATGCAAATGTTTAGTATAGCTTTGAAGAAAGTTTCGGAAACTTCGGAAATAATAGAAAATATTTTAGAAGATTTCTCCCAACAAGTAGATGGAAAAGCAGCTAGCCTTGTATCCATGGATGGTTTGATATTTGGAAGTTATACGAATACTGACACCGATGAGATGCTCGTGAATAATACAGCTTTACTTCTACAAACCTTATCTAACTTTTATAACTCTATCGGATTAATTCGTGAAAAATCGATGAGTCTTGATCTACCTCTAAATGGTTTTACAATCCGAGGTGAAAAATTATTTGAATATTCTGATCTTCAAATTCCTGTATATTTATGGGCTCTTGTTGAAAAGCCTGAAAAGTTAGAAGGAAAATTAGATTATTTCAAAGAACAATTACTCCCCTTAATTAATCTTTTCCTTTAAATTTAATATTTAGAAGAAAAATCAATTATCTTTTTCTTGTTTTTTATCAAATTTTATCAATTCAATTTTGACGTAAAATGTATACATTTACGTAATTTCCCGAAATTTCTCTAATTGATATGTCAGTATGTTTAAGATATTCCTCTGGATTAATAAAATCTATTTTATATCCATACTTTTTATATTCTTCTTCGATTTGTTTCTTAGACCACTCAATAACAATAATCTTCCCTCCTGGTTTAAGAACTCTTATACATTCTTTAAGAGCAATTTCTCTATTTTTAATATGTTGGAGAGAATCATATAAAAATATAGCGTTAAAAGTCTTATTACCAAAAGGTAAATTTTGAGCATCAAAAAATTGAAATTCTATCTTATCAAAGACACCAAGTGATTTTGCAGATTCTTTCCAATCACCCCAGGCTTTACAATCATGATTTTCATGATGCTGGCAATGATGAGGTTCATGATGCTCATTATCATGGTTTTGATTCTCATGGTCCCATTTATTGTGGTCTGGATCAGCTTTTGGTTCACCTGTTAGTACGTTGAACCCATTTAGAGCTAGTAAGCTTGACATCGCTCCAATGCCAGTACCTATGTCTAAAATTTTACAATCTTTATTTAAATTAAGTTTTTTAATATTTTCATCTATAATTTCAGCATCATCGGCGAATTCACCGAAGATTTGCTTAAATTTTTTTAAATTCATAAATATTCAACTCCTTGGCACATTAAATGTGTAATCAAGGATTTACCACTGAACCAAAAATTGAACAGAAATTTACAGTTTGCCGTTTCTCCATTTTAAGTAAATCAATTCCATTTAAAGAAATTTTCTTAAACACATTAATCTTTGGATTCATAGTATCTTTTGGAAGACTCTATATTTTCTAGGTTGTCTAACTGCGTAAGTATCTTCATTATGGTTTTTATTAATTATAATCTAAATAGTTAAAATTAAGGCAATAATCATAAGTTTTAAATCAAAATAGAATTGAGAAAAAAGGTATGTAATTGAAATATGACGAATCGAATAAATATTGAAGTTTTTAAGGAAACAATTGAAAAAGGTAAGAAAGATAGTTCTAGTTATTTGAAAACCTTAGAAATTGAAGGTAAATGGAGATTAGACGATGATAGTGGTCCACAATTTGAAACGAAATTAAAAACAGAAAAAGCAGGAGAAATTCTTGTTCAATCGGATGAAACTATAATTTTAGGTGGTGGGGGAACTGCCCCAAATCCTGTCCAATATTGTATTGGAGGATTATTAGCATGTTATTCTGCTACTTATGTAAAATGGGCTTCTATGGAAGGAATTTCGCTAAAAAGTTTTAAGATCAGAAGTACCGCTGACATGGATCTATCAGCAGCCTTAGGACTTTCAGAAAATCCCCCCTTAAATAATTTGAGGATTGAATTAGAGATTGAGAGTGATGAATCATTAGAAAAACTCTTAGAAATAAATGAAATCGCTAAAAAACGCTGCCCCGGGTATTATTGCCTAACTCATGGAATTATCCCACAAATTGACATAAATAAAAATTAAAGCTTGAAAAAAGGTAAAGTATATGACACGAATCTTAAATGGAGTTAGCTAATTATTGAAAGGGTGGGAGGGCTTGCTCAAAGATTTAACAAGGAGATTTGCTAAAAATTTACTAAAAAACTAAAGATACTTAACTTTTTAATAATAAATTTCCTATATCTAAACATGACAAATTTTAAAAATGCAATTTTATTCTCTTTATTGCTAACTATTTCCATATATCTTGGAACCTTTACCCCCGTAGTAGGTTTCTTTTTCTTACATCGATTTTCCAAAACCAATCCCGACAATAGTAATTTGACCTCAAAAAGTCTTAGTGCAATGAATGATTTTGCTATTCCCTCTTTCGGATTCTAATACTTTAATTTTTTTAAATCTAAAAATCTTAATAAGAACATGAAAAAAGAGTCAAAGAGAGTCCTTAATAGTGTTTGATATTAAGGAGTGCTTATTCATTCACAAGATTTCCTTGTTTAAAACCATAATACTCGGTATTGGCTCTACTATTGGGTCTGGTATTTTCATCCTCTTATCTCCTAGTGTTAATATAGCGGGGCCTGGAATTATTCTTGCATTCATTTTTAACGCAGTTATCGCGTTAATTATTGCAGGTAATTATGCTGAGGGTGCAATTAATGAAAATTTTTTTAAAAATAAATAAAATAATGTAAAAATTAGGTTGTAATAATAATAGATTGCTAAAGTTTAGCCACAATATTACTAAATGTTTCATTTAACTTATCGGCTCGGGGATCTGTGGGATCCGGAAATTGGATAATCATTTTATTCATGGCATATGTAAAGCTTGTATTAGCATCAGGATCCATAACTACTATTGATCCACCGTATCCATTCCCATAAAATGAACGAGGATTTGGGCCTAAATTTCTTTCTTTACTATTAAGACCAAAACCTAAACCATGACGTACTGGATAAAGGACGACTAAATCAATATCATAAATTTGCTCTTCTAAAGCCTTTTCAATAGTGTTTGAAGATAATAATCGTATTCCATCAAGTTCACCACCACAAGCTATAGCAGTTGCAATTTTGGCTATAGATCGCGCATTCCCATGGCCATTTGCGGCAGGTATTTCCGCAGCACGCCAAGCTCGAGAGTTTAACATTAATGCATCAACTTGGGTTAACAGGCGTCACATGTGGTATATTTAATCACGAAGGTACGTGGGAATTTGATCCAGTAAAAGTTATGGCAACTCTGAACTCCGATTTTCCAAATGCCCCATTTCCATGGAGGAAATTTAGTTTTTTAAATTTAAGAGATTATAGGGCAGGCGGTCTTGGTAAGTTTGACGCCCTTCCTAATCGACTCAATGATTACTATGACACAAATTTGATTCAAGAACTTAAGGACAACGGTATCGAAGCCAATGAAGAGGATTTGACCGCCCTAACACGGAATCGGGAAGGAAGAATAATATGGATAGAAGAAGATAGATTCAAACATATTGTCGATCGCCACGCCGGAGAATTCAAATATACATTTGGTATAGAAGACAACGCCATGACTATAGGTAATTTTATTTTTTATGCTATCAAAAACTATCCTATCCATAAAATTCTAACAGAAGTCTCGCAAGAAAAAAAAATTTATGTATATCGAATTCTAAGACAAGGTCAGACAAATTATTTACATATTATAATCCTTGATATTGGATGGATTGTTACGGCATATCCTTCTTGGCGCGATACTTAGAATTTCCACACACTACTTACATTTAAATTAGAATCTTTCTTTTTTTTTATTGAACTTGGTGTTTTTATATTGAAAGTCTTTATCTCAGATATTACTTTTAAAAGTAAGTATGGTTATTCTCATTATTATGTATTAGTTGGGGAGCTCCAAAGTGGTTTGGAGATTTATATCAACAATTATGACTATGATCTTCAGAGATATATAGGCCACTATGTTGAGATGTTATTATGTGTTTTACGATCGCCCTACTTAGAGAGAGGAATGAAGCCCCAACTATTTTTGTCAGGAGAATATTATTCGCTGGAACTTATTGATGAGTTGTTAAAAGGGAGAGGTCAGAGTCCAAGAACCAACGAAAGAGAGCTTACATTAGTCGGGGAGTATATTGATTCCTACGTTATCCCTGAAGAATGGGTTCCCCTCATAAAGTCGAGATTTTTTGAAGATTTGCTGAAAAGCCCCTCGGCCCTTAAGACAGAAGATGGGATATTTATTCTAAATCCTATTCATTTAGAAAAGCGAATTCCTTTTGAGGAATTTCCTCAGGAGGTAACGATAGCTACTGGGTGCATTGATTTAGCAGCATGGCGCCCACTTTGATTGGATATATTTAGGTATTAAGTTTTGTTTATTAAAAAGAACATACGAAATTAAGTAATTGAGACTTTGAAAAGCTTTAGGATTAACAAGTATATTACATTGTTATTAAATGATGGTAAAACTGAGATTCATGTTAACAATGAGTTATTTCTATTGTGTAAAAAATTAATATTACAGTTAAATAAGTCTGATATTGATTTCTCTGATGATATTGGGTCAGTAGACGAGTTTGTAGAAAAAAACAGTCTTTTAAGCAATGATCTGGAGGTTATCCCACCCGAATTAGAGTTTTGGGGTCATTGTTCTAATTTACAAGTTTGGGTGGAGCATAATTACGATACACGTTTGTTACATAGTAGTTTGTCTTTTCCATTATTAAAAAAGTTAGCTGATGTTGGAGATTCCAGAGCACGAGCGGTTTTAAAAGAAGAGATACTGAATAAGTTGGAGATAGGGAGTGATAACATATTTAAGTTTCTACTGGAGAATCAATACTTACATTACTTTACACAAGAAGAAGTATCTTATATATACGAGGATAATATTTCTAAATATAAATCCCCGAAATTAATATTATCATTTTTACGGCTTCTTTCAACTCAAGGTGTTCCTGCTGCTCTTTCCCATTATAAGACGCTTGTAAAGGAATTACTTTTGTCGCAAAGTTACACAGAGAAAAAGGAATTGTTATTTCATGATAGTGATGTTCTTTCGAAGAAAGATCTTGTTTATCTTCTCAATAAAATTAAATCTATGAAAGCCACAAATGAAGAAAAAGGTATTAAATTTGATGTAATGGACACAATCTTAGCCAGTTTACAATTTCAATATGATTACGATCTCAGTCTTCTTGATGTGGCTAAGATGCTTCTAGTCGACGAGGAACAAGGTGATTTTATCCATATTATTGAATCTTCTGAATTTCCGTATATCGAACTCAATTTTCAGGCTGATGAAGTTCGACGCAGATATTGGAATAGGCAACTTTACTTTAACTTCTCTGAGGGTCATGTAAAGAGTATTGAAATTCTGTACGATCTCGATAATTTGGAAGCATTTCATGATAATTTAGACAGATTAAAGACTTTTGCTCAATTAAAGTGCTTAAACTTCATATTCTTAGGAAAGAGCAAATATAATTTTAAAGGCAGGCTATCTACGCTAAACTCTTTAGAGAAAATCAATATATACCATTTCTAGTTCAATATGATATGAACTAATATTAATACATAAGAAGAACTAAGTTCACACTTGAGTGAATATTTTAAGGATTATTACTATATAATTACGCTTTTTTAATTCTAAACAAATACATATTTTTACATAAATCGATTGAATTTTGCTTTATTAAGCATGTAAGAATTAATTTTTAAATAAAGAAAAAAAAAGAAAAAGATAACAATTTTTTGTTTAAGTTCTACACATTCTTTTTAGTAAAGTCGGGTCTACGATTTCTTTTGGTTTCCAGCCTTTTTCTTTGAGATATTCATGTATCTCAGTTTTCATGTTGATTGGGATATCGGCTTCGAGTCTTATGAATTTTTCTAAGTCGTTTGGAAATTGAACTCCTTTATATTTTCGTTCTAAATCAATCCAATGTGAGAGCTTTATCATTCGACCCTTTGAGTTGTCGGCGGGACGGAGTGCAAGTTTAGCAACCAAACAAATAGCTTGTTCAATGCTCTCTGCGGTGGTAAGTAAATGTTCTGGTCCGGGACCTACAATATGTCCTTCACTTCCATCTCGGGCATTATAAACTTTCCATGTTTCCTCATCATCAGCCCTACTAAGATACATACGACGATACTCAGCACCGTGTGGCCCAATAACAGCGGGAACACCTAATCCGTTAGCCATGCTAGCAATACTTGCTGCTTTCTGAGAATAAGCACCCCAAGCAACACCAACAGCGCCAACTCTGTTCAATATATAATCAGCAATCTCTTCAAAATTGCCTCGTAATGGTCTTCGAGCGAATATATTTGCCACTTTTGTGGCGGCTCCCAATATCCATGCGTTTGCAACACATGAGCCAACGTTAACCAAACCCCCACGATCAAAATCACCTGGGAATCTTTCATACAGAGTTTTACCTTCTTCGTCTTTAACAAGACCTACATCCATAGCAGCGCAACCACTCATACAAACTATATAGTTTCGGATTAGGAATTCTTCTGCCATTGTGTATAATTCTCGAATATCGTGGGCATAGTTTGAACAACCTATAATTGCGACAATACCAGGAATCTCGCCTAAAACGATTGGAGCCCCAACATTCCTTATTTCTGTATCTAAAATTGGTCCACGTCCTGATCTACAATTATATTTCTCAGTTCTGATGTATTCTCTCGCTGCATACATGATTAGGGTTAACGGAGAAACTTCCTTCATGCAATCAGCTTCGCATCTTCCACACCCTAAGCACTGATCAAAAAGACTTGAAAGTAGGGAAAAATCACCATCTTTAGCCAAACCTACCGCTTCTACAAGATGTAAGTCGTTTGGGCAATTTCTTTGGCAATTTCCACAGCCGTTACAATTCATTGCCATATCAATGCATTCTTGTTCGTCTGGAACACCACTTTTACCTTTTCTAATGGGTTTGATCTTTATAGCAGTTTCGGCAGCAACAGCACCTGCTTTTATTGGATCTAAGATTAGAACTCCGTCTAATTTTCCACTCACTAAATCATCAACGATTTCATTGATAGGATCCCCCGTTCTATCTTTTAATCCACCCATAACCTTTTCATTAGTTGTAATGTAAGGTGCACCTACTTTCTTTGCCTCTTCATAAGTCTGTAAAACTACACATTGTTCGTCGACCATTACAACATCAGCTAAACCAGAACGAATGCAATGTAATTGTCTTGAATAGGATCCAATGATCTTTGCTCCGTCATAGTATCTTGTTAGATCGTGAGCTGTACAACAAATAGCTCCAACATCTATTTGACTTTCAAAACCTTTTTCGCGGATGTAATCTACTAACTCAACTCCTGGTGCGACATTATGTCCAATCATTAAAATTGTTGCTTTTTCCGTGTCTAATGTACCCATACCCAGTTCTACAATAGGTGCTTCAGGATCACCGACAGGCATCCCATATGCCGCAATCTGAATTGCGTCAGATACTTCCATTCCTACTGCATCACACATTCCTGCTAAAAAGCTTTTTGATTCAAAATCTCTATGATTTGATTCTTGTCCAGTGTGACCAGCAGCTAATAATTGTGTTATCTGGTAATGCACCCAGTCCATCGCAATCTCCAAATCATCTAAGGTTTCTGGTTTAATTCCAACAATTAATCGAGTCAAAGGCATCTCTACCGCAATGTTATTCCCAAAGTTTAGGGGAACATTCCCGTACTTCCCTCTAAGCCAATGAAGTAGATGATCACCATGAGCCGAGTGGCAAGCAGCACCTATACAGCACGCAATCTCTACTATTCGAGCGTTCTGAGTTTGCATATTTATTCCGCATGCACCTGTTCTGCCCTTGGAAAGATTGCATTTGCCATATGTACATTAACCCTTGTAAGAGCTATGTCTCACAAGTTAAGCAACACATATCGCAAATTGGCATATAGGTTGGTTCATACCGATCCATGAGCGTGAAAAACCAATTTCTTAGTGTGGGTATATGGGGCATAGGGTTTTACCCAAGAAAGAGAGATTCTCTCTTGTGAGGTCCCATAGGCTCCCATTCAGTCTCATCTCCGTAAGAAATCTTACCCGTGGTCAGTTCAAATCCCTTGATTATACCAAGGGGTCCCTTGTATTCATCTATTTTAATTTTAGCGCCTCTCTTTTCCATATTTTTTATTCACATCAAATTTATTTTTAAATTTAATTTTTAAATCTTATGTGCTATAATTAATCCCTAAAAATAAAAGCTATTGATTATCATTTAAAACGATTACTTGAAATTTGGTTTTAGAGATTTAGTGTGAAACTTCACACTTTCAATATATAAACTTGAATATAGAAAATATAAGGATCAAACTTCAAAGTTAACTCCTTGGTTTTCAAAAAAAAAAAAATAATGAATACAAATCAAACAAAAAGAATTCAAAAATTTCGAGTTCTATTTATTACGAAGGTGAAAGTACGATCTCCATAGAACTTACGTTATTTTCACGACCATCTTCACTCTTAAGTTGCTCCGTAGAAATCTTAATGTCTTTATATTGCGCTCCTTTCAAAAAACGATTTTTTAAAATCTCGCAAATATCGACAGCGTGAGAAATCGCTCTACCACGAGCTTTAACGGTACAATCTTCTCCTTTGTTCAAAATCATCATTACTGCCATTACATAATTCATCGTAGGACGACGCCCAACGAATACTGCATTCTCTTGACCAGCTTCTTTTTTAGCCATTTTCAATTATCTCTGAATTGTAATTTTTTTATTCTCTATGTTAATAATTTATTTTATGTAATATGATTTAAATTGTTGTGGATTACAGAGCTATTTGTAAGTCTTTTGGTACTCACCTATTTTACACTATCTTTGAATAAGGATATTTCATTAGAACATCCTACTTCTTATCCAAACCTTTCTATAAATAACTTTAACTATATGTATCTGCAATATTGAACTCAAAATTAGAAGCTTATAATTCAATAATTAAAATTTTAGAATAATTTTCAAGAGAAATAAATTTAGAAATACTGAGTATGCTTAAAGAGTAGATAGAAAATCAGAAACCGTTTCATCAGAATCTTCATCTACTAAACTATCGTCGATTTGATCACCAATGAAATTAAATTTGTACGTGCATTTCTCTGCGTCTAACAATATACACCCAATCTCTTCACCTTCAACATCCATTAGTAAAGCGTCAAATATACCATTGAATATTCCCTGGTATAGTAAACATAGGTTTTTACTCATTACGTTGTTGTGCTCTTCACTAGCAAGAGAATCTTCTACTTCAATTATAACATGGTCTTTCTTAAATATACCTTTCAATTCTCCAAAACCCATTAGCTCTATTGCTTCAAGTGACCCTAAGAATACTTCTTTTTTTATTGCTACAGTTTCACCACTCCAATCTTTGTTGGAGAAGAATTTTTCCATGAAAGTTTTTCCTATAGACTTTCCTACCCAAATAAGTATATCATCTGCATTTGTGCCCGCAAATTCAGAAAATTCAATCAAATCAATTGGTCTTAGCATTAACAACCTAAAATCTTTCTTTTTATCACCAAAATATAGTTGCCCTTCCTTCTCATCGACATTTATTTGTAGATCCTTTTTCAATCTTTTCTCCATAATTCTCCCTAATCCTATAGTTACTGAGATAAAATAATTCTTGAAGAAGATGTTAGTTCTTATAATAGAAATTTAAATGGCTAGATATTTAAATTTAATGTTTGAATAATGTAAGGTTAAATTTTATTAGAACTAAGGTTAAATATTGTTTATTTCTTCACAATCGAAGCTTCAAGGTGAGTTCAGGTGTCCAATAAATCAAAGATTGTTTGAAATGTTGATCCAATATTAAAATTTGTTTTTACTGAAGTAAATATAAATTTCCATTTTCTATTCTTAATCTTTTCAAAATTAAAAAAAGTTATAACTTCTTCCTTTAAATTCTGGAGTTGAGAACTGTTATTACCATTAGGTTGTACAATTAAATCAATTTTATTTCCTAATATCAACAATGGGACAGAATTTAATTGAATATTGTTCAATATTCCCCAAAGCTCTTTCTTAGATTCTTCAAATCTACGTTGATTGGCAATATCTAACATATAAACAATGATATTGGAATCTTGAAGGCCATTAAGCCACTTGCTTCGAAATATTTGCTGTCCAGGCATATCCCAAAATGCTAATAATCCATCTTCTTCTGATTGAATATATTGTATGTCAAATTTTTTTGTAGGAGTGAATAAATTATCACTGAATTCTCCTGTTTTTAATCTATGGACAAAACTTGATTTGCCAACCTCGTCCACCCCAAATAGGAAAACCTTGAAGAAAGAATCTCTCTGAAAGTGATATTCAAATTCTGGAGGTTTTTCTACAACCTCATCCCCAAACCTTCGCACATCGATAAATATTGAGATCAAGAAATTATCTATCTCAGTATCATCTTCAATAAAATAACTTGAGCCTTTATTTAACAATTCTGTCAAAAACTCTTCGAATACATCTTTATAATCATAAGGATTGTCTTCATCATCAAAGATTAGGCCTACAATAATATTTTCATCTATACAAGAGGTATAAATATTGAGACCATTAATGTATTGAGCAACGGGTTTATCAATGGTGTACTGAATAGAGTTTTTACACATAATTGTGTTAGTATTTAATGAAGGTGAAGAGATCTCATCAGATTTTCCTTTATCATGACCTTTTATAATGTTATTTACGAGGATTTTATTATCAGCATTGATTATTTCATTCGGATAGCAATAAATATTGAGATCTTCTAGATCTTGGAGTTTTTTGCCCTTAAATAAAAAAATGTTGTTTAACAATTAAATTTCCAAAACTCTTAATTCCTATATGGTTGAAAATAAAATTTACTTAAAAAAAGTTTTGAATCTTGCCATTTTTGTACTCTTTTAAAGTTTTTGGTTTAGTTAATAAAAGACAAGTATCTCATTGCTATTTATAAATGTACTAAAAGGAAATTCAAAAAAATTATACTCGTGGCAATTAATCTTTTTTTTCTTCCTCAGTATCTTCTGGAGAATTGTCGATTGGTTCAAGATTAGATTTATCACCCAAATTTTCACTGGGATCTTCACCTATTTCTTTTTTTTGCTCTGTAATTGGTTGTTGACTAGAATCTGTTCCAGCTTTTTCCCCTACAGGAGTTTCACAGATAGGACATTTGCTCCAGCCTGATCTTAAAGCATAACCGCATTTTGCACATTCTTTCATCTCCTTATCTGCTTCCCATTCAGGAATATCTAAACCACCTTGTCGTTTTCGGGCTAATTCCTGTAAATCGTCTTCTTTCCAAACTTCCATGCCTTCCGGTAAACCTATTCCACGCTCACCAGTGAACTTGGTTAATTCATCCTCTGTCCATTCCGGCATACTTGGCTGAGATTCCATTCTTTTTTGAGCTTCAGAAGCTAGATCTTCAGCAGTCCACACTTTAAGTTCTTGACCACCTGGAGACCTCACACCACCAGATTGTTGAGGTGCCGTTTGCGTTGGATTAGGTTGGGGCGGAGTAGGTGGTGGAGTCGGGACATTACAACATTCAGCAGAAAATCTCAGGAGAGCTTCAAAACATACTGTGAACTGATTTGGATCTTTACCTTCATCAACAACCAGTAAAAAAGTTGTTTTTTCTGCAGGTTGAGGAACTGCTATACTGAATACAGCGATTTCTGAAGAGAGTCGATTTGATTCGATACTAGAAGAAACTCTTTCTAAGGCATTTACAAGTTCATCATCTTTCATTAGGAAATCACAGATTGGATCTCCATGTCTTTGATACCCTTCATGATATTTAGCGAGGTGATTCCTTGTCACTGTAGAATCAAAAGAATTGATAATAGCACTCACATAAGAATAAATCTGTGATTTCGGACCTTTTTTGGATTCATCGAGTTTGAAACCTCCTAAATCTACAGTACCCATTACAGGGGCAAATAAGGGTTTCTCACCCCCCATTTTTCCAAAAATTGTCGGTCTTGAAATAACACACTTAATTTCTCCATAGTAGGCTATTGCATTATCTAACAGCTCTACTTTCTTGTCAAAGACTATACGAGGGACAGATCGAAATATAACATCAACCCATGGCATTTCTTTTACTGGAATTATCACTACACATGTTTTTTCAATTAAGTCCCGTAATTTTTTTACATAAGATTTCAATTCTTTCTTGAGATCATCATATTGTTCGTTTTCTAATTCCTCAGTAGCCCGATTTTCGAGTTCTTTGAATTTTTCCTCATTTGCTTTAATGCTTCCCCCAAACGATTTTAAGCTGCCAATGACATTATTTTGCAGAATAGCAGTTGCTTTATCTATCATTTGTTTCTGAAAGTTAGTGAGGTCTTGTTCTTCACTTGATACTAAATAATCCTCAGGATCAAATTCTAATTTATTCACGAAAATTTGAAATAATTTCTCTTCTGACAATTTCTATCCCTTTTAATCGTCAATTATTTTGATTAATTGATATTTATAAATATAATATATTACTACTTTAAAAATACAATTATGAAAATAGCAACCAACTTAGAAGATAGGCGAGATAAGAACATTACTGTATGTTTTATTTCAAATATACCTGAACCAGCGAAAGAGTATATTGTAGATAAATTGAAGCCTTTTGAAAATATTAATGTTATATTTTCAACAAAAGCATCAGAAAGAAGTCTATCAGAACTTGTCTCAAATGCAGATATTTTAGTAGGATGGCGCCCCTCAGAGAAGTTATTCTCTGAAGCTTTAAAATTGAAGTTATTCATAAATCCTGGAGCAGGCGTACAACATTTATTAGAGCTTTTCAGGAAAGAGAACGAAAAAAGAAAAGTTTTGCTTATTAATGGACATGGAAATTCTTATTTTGTAGCTCAGCATGCTGTAGCTCTTTTATTAACACTTATGAATAAGATTATTCCTCACCACAAATGGATGCAAGAAGGAAAGTGGAGAACAGGGGATAAAGATGCAATTTCTACACCACTTAGATTCAAAAAGGTTGGTTTCCTTGGGTATGGGGCTATAAACCAAAAAATCCACCGATTTCTACAGGGATTTGAGATTGAGTTCGCAGTTTTAAGGAAAAATTGGAATAAACAGAATTCAAATATGGTAACTGAAGCAGAGAAATTTGAGTTTTCACAGCTCCCAGAGTTTTTAAAAAATATTGATATCCTTTTTGTGGGTGTCCCTTTAACATCCCTAACAAAAGATTTAATAAAGAAAAAAGAGTTAGAATTTTTAGGGAAGAACGGACTAATTATAAATATAGCTCGGGGTGAAGTAATAAATGAGAAAAGCCTTTACGATTCTCTCAAAGAAAATATCATAGCCGGAGCTGCTATTGATGTTTGGTATAATTATACTCCAAAAAGTGATAAAGAAGGAAGAAAATACCCTTTTAATTTTCCATTTCACAAACTTGATAATATCATACTCTCACCACATCGGGGATATTCTCCCTTTAATGATTTGTTAAGATGGGATGAAATTCTTGAAAATATTAAGAGAATGGCTATGAATCGTACTGATTTTATCAATATTGTTAATTTGGATGAGGAATACTAAGGAATAATTTCAAAATCATTAAGAAAAATAACACCAAAGATTTCATCCGAGCTTTAGTATAATTTAGTTTTTAGTTAGATAATTATTTATTTGAATTGAAAATTTGTTTAATATTATTTAAATAAATAAACATTTTTTATTTATTTGTTGCTTTTCTCTTTGTTTGTTTTTTTTTAACCAATTAAAATAAAGAATTTTCAAACAAATATATATAATAATAAAACTTTAAACATGTCTTTAAATTTGAGGAGTATAGCAACATTTAAAAAATTAATGGATTAATAAACATTTTGGTATTGGAAAAACATGACAAAATAGTCTATCTTAAAATATATTAATGCGGTAAAAAAAAATGTTTATATATTATCATATCATAATTGATATTATAAAAAAAATTGTGATTTAAGGCGATTGTTTTTTAGTAAGGCAGGTTAATTAATGCCGGATTTTAATTTTGAATGAGGATATATGATATGAAAATAGTCACTGTTAACATACCAGAATCTTATCTTGAGAGTATTAAGAGGTTAATTGGGGAGAATGGATTATACCCATCTAGGTCTGAACTAATTCGTTGTGCGGTTCGTGAATTCTTGATTAAAGAACTAAGAAGAGCGAACGAAATTATTAAATATAAAGAAGTAAGTATTGAGAAAATTGATGATAAGAACTTTGTGCGGGTACCTATTGAGAAAATTGATGAAAATAATGAACCTGTTCGAGAGTTCAAAACGTATAAAATAGTTAAGAGACTTGAGTATTAAACCTTTCCACGGATTATTTGGTTAGAAATTGCCAAACTTTCCTCCTTTTCTTTTTTTTTGTTTTTTTGAAGTCTTTTTTTTTTAATTTAAGTAAGGAGATATTTCAGTAAGAAATAAATAAGATTATAGCATTAAATTCTACGATATATTAATGATTGTATCAAAAATGGAGGTTATTTTTCATTCCTATCATAAATAAAGACATGAATAAGGAAACATACAAAACGAAGTTTATGGAATGGGGGATTATCAATAAAGAAAATTGGGATGGGAAAACCACATATGATTTACCAATTAAGCGATGGGATCCACTCTCAACAGTAAAGATTTCTTCAGAAGATTTTGGTCTTCGAGAAGGTCGAATAAGGTATTATGGTCATTATTCATATATATCTCCTATACGAGGCACAAGGCCCAAAGGATTTAAGACAAAGGAGGAAGAAAAAGAATTCTATGATTGTTCAAAAAAGGAAACGAAAAAGCATTTGGATGTATTTTCTTCCGTTACAGAGGGAGAACAAGTTTATGATGATTTGGGAATGCCAATTGGTGATGGATTTACAGTTATAATTAGTCAAGATGAGATGAGACGAGACAATCCTTTTTTAGAAACACCCCACCAGATTGAAAGATTAGCAGAGGAAAGTAAAGCCCTTACTTTAATTAATAGATATCCCTCAATGGCACGGACTGTAGATTCTGAAGTTGAACAAGATATAAAAGATAAATTACCCCCTCAATTGAAACTTTCTAGAGGTATCAATCTAGTTACCATCTCACGACATTTTTATCCTTCTTTGTGTTTTAATCAAATCCCAACCAATGTGATTGCAGGCATTTTTCTTTCTATGAAAGCAGCAATACTCTACTGCGTTGAAGAGGCAATAAATAAAGATTATTACGATATTCCATGCATGCCATTTTTTAATATAGGGAAAAAAGTTGGTGGTTCTCAACCAAGAATTCACAGTCAAACCTATATTGATTTAAATATGGATGGTCATGGAAGCCGATTGGAAGGGTATCTCGAAGCTATTAAAGAAATGAGTGGAGACTGTCATATTTGCCGAACTACTCACGGAGATACAGACCGCATCATATTAAAAACTGAATTCTGGACCTTTTACAATACAGGAAGTCCTGTAAGAAATTATCACATCAGATTCCATCCAACTGAGCATATTAGAAGATTTTCTCAGCTGAAGATAAATCAAATCGAAGATCTCTCTCAAGCTCTTAAAAAAATATTTCAAGCATTAGATGATATAGATATAGACCAAAATCGTAATATATTGTTTAATTGTTGTCCATATGGTTATGATGCCGATTTTCATATGTTTGCGGATATCATCCCACATGAGATTATCGGAGGTGCTGAAATGGCAGATGATATGCGGGTTGCTAGAAAATTACCACATATAGCTGCTGCGGAAATTCGAAAATCTTTAGAGAAATATCTTAATTAAATCGCATATCCAAATTCTTTGAAATATCTAAATAATCTAAAACCATAGGCACACCACCTTCTTTTAATTTAATTTAATAAGTTTTAAATTCCAATTAAAATTACATTTAAATCGACTAAATTTTATATATTAAGTGAATACATTTTTGAGAGATTAGTTTTGAGAGATTGGTCTGCAATTATCCTTGCTGGTGGTAAAGGGAAGCGTTTGATGCCTTTGACTTCTTTAATTCCAAAACCGCTAGTAAAGGTAACCAATGTACCTATGATAGATTATTCAATTGCACATCTAGCTTATGCTGGGATTAAACACATTGTTGTCGCGCTAGCTTATAAGGGGCAATTGTTGAAAGATTATTTGAAAAAAACTTGGACACGTGATAGATTGGGTGATATAGAACTGGAATGCGAGATTCAAGACAGTAAAGGGACAGCAGATGCATACAGATTATTAACAGGTTTAGTAGATTCTGACAATGTAGTTGTATCTATGGGCGACTTAGTCACTAATCTCCCTATGAAAGAATTTATGGCATTCCACTCAGAAAAGGATGGGATAGCCACTATATCAATGAAAACTGTTGAGAGTCATATTTCTCAATATGGCGTAGTTCTATTAGATAAAAACCGTAAAATTTACCTCTTTTTAGAAAAACCCGCTCCTATGGAGTTATACGTAAGTAGTATGTCTCAAAGGGCTGATTTATTTCTTCACACTAATATAATAAATACAGGAATCTATTGTTTTAAGAAAGAGATCGGGAATATTCTCCATGAAACAAACTTAATGGATTTTGGAGGTGAGGTTTTTCCATATCTTCTTGAAAATCAGTATAATCTTTATGGGTTTGTTAGGAATTATTATTGGATGGATGCTGGAAATTCTACAACATACTTATGGGCAAATTGGGATTTATTACGAAAATATGCATGGCCAATTTTGCCGAACGGTGTAGAATATGATGGGGTTTATGTTATGGGAGTAATTGATTCTGGACAAAATATAATTATTGATAAACCGACCTGCTTTGGAGAATTTGTCCAGTTAGAAAATCGCGTACGAATTAAAGAACTTTCTTCAATTGGACAAAATGTTATAATTGGGGAAGATAGTATGATTGAAAAGAGTGTTTTATGGGATAACATAAAGATTGGAGCTGGTTGTATAATTACACAGAGTATAATTTGTAATGATTGTGAAATTGGTGATAATGTAGTTTTAGAAAGAGCAGTAGTCGCTCCAAATTGTAAGATTAGTAGTAATTCTCAAATTAGAAATCAAGCACTAGAAATAGGATCAATTCTTTAATTTTATTTGATATATTGAGATTTCTAATTGCGATAAGATATAATATTTATATTCTGAAAAGTAATTAATATTATCATGTCACCATATTGTATAAATTGTGGATCTGAAATCGAAGAAACTTGGAATGCATGCCCTAATTGTGGGAAAGTTTTAAGAGAAACACGAGTTCTTCAACAATCAGCAATACCACAACCTCAATCGCAACCTCAACAAGCACCGCAACCCAACCAAGTACAACCATATCAAAAAGGATATTCTTCGGGTGGGGGAAATACTTATGGTATCGTAGCTTTAGTTTGTGGTTTAGTTGGTTTATTCGGTGCTTTATATTTCTTTGGAATTGTTTTAGGAATAATAGCTATAGTAATGGGTGGCATAGGTTTAAGTAGAGATGATAATAATTCTATGGCAGTTATCGGGTTAATTCTAGGAATTATTGACTTCGTGTGTTGTATTTTATATTTTTTCATAATCTTATTTTTTGCATCGTTTTTCTCATATGGATTATGGTAGATAACTTAATTCATAGAAAAAACAGTCAAAATGCATTTAAAAAAGGTTTTCTAGAAGAACTTCTGAGTATTGAAAATTAATTGATATTATAGGTGAAGCAAATAGAATATAGTGATAAAAACGATGGTAATAAGGAATTTAGATTAAACTATAGTTCTCAACAAAAACCGGGAAAAGTAAAGAAATTTTTTTTGTATGGTAAAAGTTTTCTCCCCTTTTTTTTGAGTCATCACCCCGAGTGCGAAAGCTTCAAAGATCATACATTAAAGTGTGGTAAAGTAAATCTATGTATAGGGTGTTTTATTGGTTATCCAACTGCGTTAGTTACACTTTTTCTTATTAGGATTTCAAATTTGCACTTCTTGTTCAATTCTCAAATCTCGTTAATTTTAAGTATCCTTTTTATTGGAAGTTTTTTCTTAAGTCCATTAAATTTGACAAAATACAAAAAAATAAAAATACTCCAAAAATTTCTAATAGGAATTGGTTCAGCATTATTATTCAATTGGATAATGGAGCGACCTTACTCCTTCAATATAAATTTTAGAACAGCTTTTTTTGTTTTTTATATTCAGGTAGTATTATTAAATATATATCATGCGTATGGTATTCTTAACTCTTGTTATAAGTGCGAAACACCATTTAGTTGGGGTAAATGTGCTGGTTTTTGTAATATAAGAGTTAGGATGGAGAATAACAGCTTAAGTAATTTTCTCTTAAAATTTGAAAATTTTTCATGCAGATTATTGGAAAAAAGAGAAGAGGGAGAAAGAAATTGATTTATTTATTAGATTTAGCATTCAAGATTAACAACCTAGAATATTCTCATAAAATAGTTATTAATAATAAGCATTTTGCATTAGTTTACTAGCAATGAGCTTAGGTTATTTTGGCTTAATCCTACATGGACATATTCCATGGTGTAAAAAGTCAGGAGTTTGGCCTGCTGGGGAAGAATGGCTAATGGAAGCAATGAATGAGACATATATTCCTATGCTGAATGTTTTACGGGAATTGAAAGAAGATGGGATAAAGACAGCAATTACCATAAACATTACGCCAATATTAGCTGAACAATTAGCAGATGAGTATATGAAACAGAGGTTTTCAGAGTATATGGAATCTCTAATCTCAAGAGCAAGAATCGACATTAAAAGATTTGAAAATCACCCTAAAAGAAAAATAATAGCAGAATTTCATTTAGGAAATTTTGAGCATGTATTAGAGACTTTTTATCATAATTATTATCGAGACATTTTAGGGTCTTTCAAATGGCTCCAAGACGAAAAAATGATTGAATTGATAACTTGCGGAGCAACTCACGGTTTTCTACCCCTTTTTGAGAGTGATTCGGGGATTTTTTCTCAAATTCAATTAGCTGTAGACACTCATAAAAAATATTTCAAACAAGATCCTAAAGGAATTTGGCTTCCCGAATGTGCTTATAGACCCAAAGAATATAGAAGTGGGGAAGTTCGGGAAAGTATTGATTATTGGTTGAATAATTCTGGTATTGAATATTTTTTTGTCGATTCCCATGGAATTATTGATGCCGAGATTCTTCAACAGAATAATGAAATTGGGTTAAGAACGAGTTATGGTTATAAATTAAATACTAATATTTCGGTTTTTGGGAGAAATAAAGCGATTAGTAGACAAGTATGGGATGCTAAAATTGGTTACCCAGGAAATGAATTTTATAGAGAATTTCATATGAAAGATCACGAGTCTGGTTTACATTATCATCGAATTACTGACAAATCTTTACCTCAAAATGAAAAGGAATTATATAATATAGAAAACGCAAATAAAACAGTTGATTCTAATGCTTCTCATTTTATTACATTAATATCAAGGGAGTTAAAACAGGCATCCGAGTTGTTTATTCATGAAGGAATTATAATTTCACCCTTTGATTTTGAATTGTTTGGGCATTGGTGGGCCGAAGGAATTAATTGGTTAAAATCTATTATTAAATTAATTTATCAGGAGGAAGAAATCGGGATGATTACTATGTCTGATTTCGTGTCTCAATATAAGGATAACTTCTCAATCATTAAAATGAAAGAAAGTAGCTGGGGAGAAGGTGGTGATTTTAGGGTCTGGAAAAATCCTGAACATAGTTGGATATGGTCATATATCAATGGATCAGTAAGAGAATTTGAAGAAGTTTTAGCAAAAAACCCAACTCCTAATGATTGGGAAACTCGAATCATAAAACAAATTGCTCGTGAATTATTACTAATGGAGGGAAGTGATTGGCCTTTTCTTCTCTATACAGAACAAGCAAAAGAGTACGCAAATCAAAGATTTCATCATCATCATCAAAGATTTCTTAAATTAATATGGGTGGCAAAAAATTTTAATGAAACAAATCTAATTAGTCTAAGAGAGTTAGAAGAAATTGAAGATATTGATTCTTGCTTTCAAGATGTAAATGTTGAATACTTCAAAAAAAGAAAAAATTAAGATTCATCTAATTACAAGAACATCACAAGGTGCATTTTTCATGACACTTTCTGCTACCGAACCTAAAAATATTTGGCTTAGTTTAGAATGTATTCCCTTAAGACCAATCACAACAAGATCGAAGTTCTTCTTAGGAACAATTCTTTGGATATAATCCTCAGGGTAGTCTTTTGTAATCAATTGAGCTTTTACAGGAATTTTTAATTCTTTAAATATGGCTTTTTTTTCAGCTAATATGCTTTCCCCCGTATGTTGAATCTCAAATGCGCTAAGTCTTTTTATATTAGAATTTTCCTCTCCTTTTATTAACACGGGAGTAGAAGTGGAGGTTCCGCTAAAATAGGCATCAGAAGTATAAGGAACTACCCATCCGTGAGAAGGAGGAGAAACTTTTTCTAACCAATGCTTAATGGAATGGAATATAAAAATCTGACTACCCCACTTTTTATAAAAGCCTATGATTATTGAAGTCCCTCTATTAATATGGGAAGAACCGTCTGTAGCTATTAAAATTTTCTTATACATACTAATTTTCTCTAATTTATTTTTTATAAAAGTTAACCAATTTTAATTTTTAAAGTTATCTTTAATTTATTCAGGTAACATGATTTTACAATTTAAGTTATTAGAGCCAAATTAATGAACTATAATTAGTTTTATCGAGTTTTAGTTTTTAAATTTACTTTCTTTAATTTATAATTTTAAAACGAGATCGGGCTATTTTGGTTGTTAAAGCTTATCTGAAAAGTCAGTTTTTGGTTTTTAAGGATAAATGATTTATAATTTTTTATAATCACCTTTATGTATTATTCTTGGTTTTTAATACAATAGTAATTGTAATTATTTGAGATGATAAAACTATTTTTGACAAGATTTTAATTGGAATAGATGAGTCAGAAGAATCATTGAGAGCTGCCAAACGAGTAATAGAAATTCAAAAGGATTCAGAAGTAGAAGGGGAAATAATTGCATTTCACTCAATTATTCATCATGATTCCGAATCTGACATTGCTGATCATAAGAAAAAAGTTTTTGATGAGATTGAAAAATTGTTTAAAGAAGTTAATCTTTCGATTGAAACGAGAATGATTCTTGAACAAAAACCAGAAGATTACATCATAGATATTGTTGAAAAAGAGAATTTTAATCTAGTAGTTCTCGGTTATAGTGGAACACATGGATTTATAAAGCGTAGATTATTAGGTTCTATCCCAACAGAAGTGATGAATAACGTTAAATGCGACGTTTTAATAGTAAAATAAATCACCACGATTTCTAAACTAAAACCATCACAATTTTTTTTGTTTAAAAACACTATATTAGATCAGTTTGAATTAAATAAAGAAGGATACGATTTTTCTATATTAGTTGTTATTTCGTCCATTACATTAAGTAGTATAAAATTATCATGCACATTGGCATTTTCTAATATATAATTTAAAAGATCATTCGCAATTTTCTTATCTTTTACAGTAACCTCTTCTCTTTTTGATTCAAACAGTATTTCGAATTCCTCTTTTAGCCATTCCATTTCTAAAACTAAATTTTCTTCCAAAATATCGTGATAATTAAGTCTATCTGTCATTTAAATACTTCAACTCCATAAACATATTATAAACGTCTTTTTTCCTTATGTAGAATGAATTGAGTTAACTATTTATAATTTTTATAGACCAATTTTTGAATATTCTTTGTTAGCAAAGTCTTTTAAGTTAAAGTAACTTCTTAATTTTCATTAATTTTATCAAGCAAGTCAGGTTGTCGAATTAAAGGATTTCCCTTTCTTAGAAGCGTACATAAAAGAGATTTTCGTTTCTAATTAACTTTTTTACCTCACCTAATTCTCAATTGAAATTTTACTTATTAAGGATTTCAGAAAATGTGTTAATAATGTAAAATGAGCAAGTAACGAATTTGAATCTTAATGAATAAAATTTTAAATAGATGGGTATTAGATAAAATTGTTAACCATTTATAAAAAATCTAAAGGGATGAAAGATGATATTCCAAGACTTTGGTCAACTTGACTTTATCTTAATTGCAATATTGGTTGTTGTTGGTATTATTATATTTTCTATAGTCGTAACACTTCTGAGAGGATTTAAAACTGTAAAAGAATACAACCGTCTGATAATTTTTCGTTTCGGACGATATAAAAGAACTATTGGTCCAGGAATTGTATTTGTACTACCATTGATTGAAACGTCGGTTATTACTGATTTACGTATAAAAACTTTAGACATTGCTAAACAGGATATTATAACTAAAGACAATATACCTGTGACAGTTGATACGAGTGTATTTTACAAAATAATAAATCCAGAATTTGCTATTACTAAAATTGAGAACCTAATGAGGGCAGTATTTAACTATGTTCAAGGAGCTTTAAGAGATGTTATTGGTAGCATGGCTTTAGATGCTATCCTAACTCAGAGGGAAAGAGTTTCACTGGAAATCAGAAAAGTTGTTGATGAAGAAACTCGAGAATGGGGCATACAAATAAGCCAAATTAAAATACAACAAATCGAATTGCCAGAATCTATGAAACGAGCAATGGCAGTTGAGGCTGAAAAAGAACGTGAAAAGCGTGCTACAATTATAGCATCAGAAGGGGAACTTGAATCCGCTAAAAATATGGCAAAAGCAGCAGAAATTCTAGCCAATAATCCGACAGCAATCCAATTAAGAACGTTACAGACAATTTTAGATATTTCCCATGAACCTTCTCAAAAAATTGTTATTTTCATGCCGTCTGATATCGGAAGCGCACTTAAAAAATTTATAAGTTAATTAATTCTCTAATTTTTTTTTCTCTAACTTATTTTTTAGCCAAGGATTTCAAAAAACTTTGTTAATATTATCCCATTCTTCCAAAACGCTGTCATTAGGAATTGAGTTTAAGCAATATCTGGAAGAATAGATAAGGAAAAATCTTCAAAATTATTTTTTTTCTTTATATAGATTTGACATTTTTTGTCGTAAAACTCAAAATACTAAAATAAAAGTGAAATAAAATGACCATCAGGCATAACCAAAGTTTTTTTGTACAATCCACAAGGATGACTACAAGAGATAACACTACTAAGATACAGGGAAGGATTGCTGAAGAGACTGAAAAAGCTGTGCTTCTTAAATTAGAAAGTGGGGATGAAAATTGGTTCCCAAAATCTACGATCAAATCACATTATTCTCCTGAAAAGGAAATTTCCCAAATCTTCCTCATTGATTCGTGGATACTTGAAAGAATTAAGATTGCATAATAATTTTTAATTGCAGAAAACTGAGTGAAGTTAAAAATTATTTTTTTTAAATTCTAAGATTCTCTACTTCTTTTGAAAGTAATTCCACTTTTGGTATTATTTTATAATTATGTGTCCCAATATCTCCTAAAGAGATTAACCTTTTAGCTTTTTTTACTATTATTATGCTAGTTATGGTTGTAACGATAATTATTAAATAGATTAGATTATATCCTGGAATTTTAGGATCTTCCTCAGTCTCATTAATTGGAGGTGATGGAGGTGATGGAGGTGGTGGTGGGGGCGAAGGTTCCTCGAAGGTGTAAAATTGGCAATCTCCATTATCAAAAAGATCATTATTTTGACATGAATCGCCTATTACTATACAATATTGGCTATTCAATAATGAATTCTCTCTAATTGTATTAAAATTGCTATTTTCTTCAAGAAAAATTCCATATCTGCTGTTATTTTGAATTATATTTTTATAGATTAAGTTGTCATTAGCTTTCGATAAAGAGATTCCATCTTCATTATCTCGAATAATATTCTCAGATATTTCATTACGATTGCTATATCCTACTCTTACCCCTTCATAATAATTCGATTCAATTTCATTTCCAGTTATTACGGTCATATTACTTGAGTAATGCTCGATTCCTGCCCATTTATTATTTTTTATAAAATTTCCTGATATCTCTATATCCGAATTAGAGCTCATAGAGATACCAGAGCCGTTATTATAATGTATTAAATTATTGTAGACCGAGATTTTTGAGCTCTTATGTATTGCTATCCCATGGTATTCGTTGTTTGTAATTTCAGAATAAATTAAAAATCCATTAGATACGTTAAATAAGTATACTCCTATACCTAAAGTATATCCTGACGAATGGATATAACTATTGGTTATAATAAAAAAAACATCTGAATTAAAAATTCTAATACAATTAGAATTCTTAGAAGAAATAAATATATCTTTAATAACATATGGATCAACTGAAGTTCCTGAACCAGTTAACCATGGACTTTCCGAAGAAATTTTATCCCAATCATGCTCAGGATCGGAATTGTTTATAAAAATTGGGGAATCGGTGAGGTTGTAGACTACAGAATTATACAAGTCTTCATCAATAATATTTACCTCAAGGTTTATCAAGTTGCTATCCCACATAAATAAGTTGGGACAAATTATAATACTAATCACCACACTTATTAAACATGCCTTTTTAAAACTAATCATTTTTCCTTACCTTAATTTTTATTTAACTTAGATCTAAAATTACCCATGAAAGATCCAAAATACCACTTTTTGTCTTCATAATATTAGAATTCCTTATAAACAAAAAATGACAAAAATTTTAAAAAAAAGGGATAGTAAAGATTTTTTAACTTATTATTAGACTCTTTGGTTTCGAAATTCTTTCCTAAAATGATTAAAAGATGGTAACTAATATAGTAAAAATTATAAATTGCATACTACTTAAATTTAAATTTTAATTCTTCAATATTAATTTTCGGAGTTTTATTTTGAGGGTGTTTATTTCAGATATTATTGATGTAAAAAGTAAGCACGAAATAATCCCTGATTACTTTTGGGTGATTGGACAGCTTAAGAGCGGTTTAAAAATTTATATCAACAGCTATTTCTATGATCTTAAAGAACATATTGGTCAACATGTTAAAATGTTATTGTGTGTTCTAAGATCTCCCTACTTGGAG
>Ga0209976_10000127_pt1 | contig 51387 bp, 66 predicted proteins | sample SumtaG_FD_182806 | JGI IMG/M metagenome (GOLD analysis project Ga0209976, IMG submission 182806) | Deep subsurface microbial communities from Indian Ocean to uncover new lineages of life (NeLLi) - Sumatra_00157 metaG (SPAdes) (version 2) | ecosystem: Environmental > Aquatic > Marine > Oceanic >... | reverse complement strand
GGGTCGAACTCGTAGAACTGGAGCTCATTGTTGCGGTAGACGGCGACCCGCGGCCGGCCGTCCGGATCGGTCCGCGGCTGGAGCGCGGGCGAGAAGAAGGCGACCATTTCCTCGAGCAGCGCCTGATCGCCGCCCTCCTGTACCGCTGTGATCGCCTCTTCGAGCTGCTCGGCGTCCGGGCTCTTGCTGGCGGTCCGACCCAGCTCGCTCTTGACGCGCTGCAGCAGGTTGTCCAGGTCGGTCCGGAAAGCGACGGCTTGGTGGCGTGGGATCCGCTCGACGAACGCACCGAGGCCGGGGATCGTGTTGGCCATGGAGATCAGGTGCTCGACGATGAGCGCCTGCTGGGCCGACTGCACCATCTTGACCGCGTTGTTCACCGTGGTTTCGAGCGGCGCCACGATCCGCCGACTGCTCCCGCGGAGGCTCTTGATGATGTCCGCGCCGTCGATCGAGCCCTGCGTGCGGTGGTACGCGCTCGTAATCGTGTCAAGTTCCCGGGCGAGCGGCATGTAGTGGCCCGGGTCGGCCTCTCGGATACGCTGGACCATGTGCGCCATGCTCGGCGACGCCTGGGCCAGATAGTCCAGAACCCCCTCGTTCCAGCGGTAGAAGATCGAGGCGGCTCGCTTGAAATCCCGTAGCTCCGGGTCTCTGTACTTGTTCTGAAGCTCCTGCATCAGCCCGTCGACCTGCGGCATGGTCACCCCAGCGTCGCGGCCCCCGGGGTGCCTCGGCGTGGGCCGGGACAGCGCCCTTGCCCGCTGTCCGTGCAGAAAGCTCACCCAGTCGGAGAGCATATCCTGGCCCTTGATGATCGTGTTGATTGTCTCCAGGGCCTCGATCCCTGTGCGCTGGCCAACTAGGTCAGTCATCCCTTTCTTGGCCCACGCCTCGACGATCCCCTGCGAGGAGCCACGGAACGTCGACGCGATATCGAACAGGTCGGTGCCGCGGAGCCGCTTGTCGACGCCGCCGGCTCGGACGTACGCGGTGTCCATGAACTGCTGGAGCGGGACCAGCGACTCGAACCACGTCCGCTTCATCCAGGGCAGCGCCTTGTACTTGAGATCGCGAGCCGCCTTCTTGGCTTTTTCGGCGAGCGAACTTGGATCCACTCTCGACCGCTCGATCTGCTGACTGGCGGTCATGGCCTGCCAGCGCTCGACTAGTTTCGTGGCCCGTTCGAGCGCTTTGCGGCCCTTGGGATGCTGGCCGAGCACCGTCGTATCGAAGTAGTCGTAGAAATTGGGGGCCAGGAGCTTGGCCTCGTCCCGGTTCTCGACCCAGAGCCGCACGAACTCCGCGAACCCCTCGCGCTGGTACCCCCCAGTGGGCACCTTCTCGCCGTACAGCGCCTTGCCGAGTGCGACCAGCTCAGACTTGGCGTTAGCGTCCTTGACTGACCGGAAAAATCTCCTGTTGCTCTTGTCGACGAACGAGTTACCCCAGACCAATGCCTCCAGGGCGTGGGCGACCTCATGGGCGGCGGTCGCGAAGTCGTCGGAGTTCCGAACGCGAGTCACCTCGTAGGGACTGATGAAGTATCCGAGCACCTGGCGGCTGAAGACGCCTTTCTTGATGCGCGATACCTGTTGCATCGAGCTGCTTCGGAACGCGAGCAGCACGTCCTCCAGGGCGTGGAATATGTCGGTTACAGACGTCGTACGCAGCTTTTTGTGGTTCTCTGGTACCGGACTCGGGTCGGGTCCGCCGATCGGATTGATCGTGCTTCCGGACGCACCACTGTATGGCGGGAGCAGCGATTGGTTGATCGAACCGGTAGTCGGAGGCGACTGGCTGGCCGGATCGTCGCCGTAGCCTTTCAGTGGCGCGTCGAACAGTCCAAGCTGGCCCGATTCTTGGTCGATCTTTCGCTGCCTGGCCCCGGCTTTGGACGCCTCAACATCCTCGCCGAACTTCAAATTTTCCTCGCCTAATTTTAACTGGCGCCCGGCAGTGCCCGCTTTCGACTCGCCCTCTTCCCGCTGGCCAAGCAGATCGGCCTCTGCCGGCGGAAGGCCCTTCGTCATTTCCTCGGTTACGGACTCCGGAACCTCGCTTTTGATGGCCTCAAGGGCGTTTCTGACGTTCTGAGCGTCTTCCGGGCGGCCCTGCTTCACTCGGGCGATCATGGCGCCCTCGTCCACGATCGTACCCAGCGACTTGGCCGCGGCCGTGATGGCCGCCGAGCTCTCGTTCGCCTTGTTGACGACCAGTGCCCGCTGGAACGCTTCGACCATTTGGGCCTGCTGCTGCTTCGTGAACCGAGGAGCCGGCGTGAACGGCACCTCGGCGGCCTCTGAGAGCCCCGGGTTCTGGGAGGCGCCAGCATCCACCCGATAGCCGCGATTGCCCAGAGGCGCCTCCTGTGACTCCGTGGGCAACCCTGAGACGGAATCTACGACCTCGTCCAGGTGCCGGAACGGGAAGGGTCCGCGTACGTTCTCGCCGTTGGCGTCCGACAGGTATGCCTCGTACCCCTCCTGGGTCTGGAATACGTCGAATCGCTGGCCCTCCGAGTCGCTGGTAAAGACCAGCGCCTCGTTCTGCGGTCCGAACTTGTGGCGGCTCGCCTGCTCCCTGTTGAATTCGGCGATCTTCCGCGCGATACCCAAATCGACGATTCCGGACACTTCCCGGTCGGTCTTCGCCGACTGGACGAAGCTGCCGGCGTCGTAGCTGATGACGAAATCCGGCCCCACCACCAGTTCCGGCTCACCCTCGCCGTCGACCAGTTCGATCCGATCGTCGGCGGCCGTGACGATGTACTCGATGCCGTTGAACTCGATCGAGTCGCCGACCTTGAGCTTTCCGCCCGTGATCTGCTCGTGCGCGCCGCTGTTGAGCACCTGCCAACTGAGCAGCGACGCCGCGTCCTTGGGCGTGTAGGTGCTGTACGGATTCGACTGATTGTCGTCGTAGTCGCGCCGCAACTGAGCTAGGGCTCGATTGATCTGGGCCGCGCCCGCCTTTGAGCCTTTGTCGGCGACCTCGCGTACGGCCTGAAACTCCAGAGTGTTGACGATGAACTCGTTCAGGCCTACTCCTGGCAGGATGACGTCCAGGTAGGCCTGCAACTCGTCGGCCAGGATGTTGATCCGTCCACGATTCTCGGCCGACAGATCGCCCACCCAGCGGACCTGGTTTCTGAGGTTCTTGGGCAGATTCTCGCGGAGCGACTCGACCTCGCCATTGCCCTCCAGCGTGTACGGGGGCAGAAACTCGTTGTGTGCGATCGGCGTCAGGTCTTCCAGGGCCTCGATCGTCCCGTCATCGAACGTATCGACCATCGACCGCAGCTCGCCGCTGGCCGATCGGTCCTGGATCATGGCGACGAGTGCGTTTCGAAGCTCGGCCGCGCCACGCTTCGGCCCCTCCCTCGTTCGCCGGTCCGGTCGGACCTGCTCTCGGGAGACCTTGATCTGCTGACGGCTCTTCGGCCCGCCGATTTGGACCTGAAACCCGTCCTCCTCGACCGCCACTATGGTGCCCTTGACTGTCCGAGACTTAGCCGGGTCCGGGCGGACGTGGACGCGTACGCCCTCTTGGAGCGACTCGACGCCCTGTTCTCGGTCCTTCCGCTCGGCCTCCTGCTCTCGCCTGACGGTTTCGGGGATGTGCTTGCCGAGCTTGACCTGGGCCGCGTAGGTCTGCGCCGCCTCGGGATCGTACTGAGCCCAGATTTCGAATGCCTCTTGTGCCCGCTCGTTCAGCCCTGTAGCGATGTATCCGTTGACCGCATGCCTGAATCGCTTGTTCCCGTCCTCTGTGAAGTTCGGGTTGCCCGTCTCGTAGTGGGCGACCGCCGAGGCGAGCGACAGGTTCGGATAGTCCATGTGCTGGCCGTCAGAGTCGAACCAAAACGCCGCTGCGAACTTCTCATCGTTCTGATCGACGCCCTGTAGGCCCTTGGCGATGACTCTCGGCCGCGACGTGTTGAGGGCCTGTTGTGACCGATTAAGCCCCGCCGACGGGGCTGGTGCGCGCTCGGCCTCAATCTTGGACAGCGACAACAGCCGTCGCAGGTCTTTGATGTACTGCTTGCGTGGGTCGTTATCGAACATCCGGGCGCCCGACGTGTACACCGCGGGCCCGAAGACTTCGCGCAGGCTTTCTTCTAGCGCCCGCACCCGTTTGGTCGCCGACAGGCTCGGATTCGATTCGATCTCCTCCAGCCCAGCCAGCGTATCCTCCAGTAGCGTGCGCTGTGCGTTGGATTTCGGGTTGTAGCCGGAGTAGCCTAACTTGTCGGCCTTGTTCAGTGCCGGACCGCGCTGATTTTTGAGGATTCCGACGTGCTGCTCGACGATGTTGGCCATCCGCTGCCGGTCCATCGGGGTGATCGGATCGTTGTCGCCGGCCTTGCCGCTCTGGTGTGCGGCGGTGTGCGACTCCGGAACGAAGCGGTAGAGATTCCTGCGGCTCGGGTTCCGCATGAACTCCATAGCCTCGACCATCCGGCCTTTCATCGCGTGCATGACGATCGGAGATGACGTCAGTGCGGCGCGCATGGGCGAATTGCCGCCGAGCGCCACGTCGGCAAGCGACCCCGCTCCGCCCTCCTTGGCTTGGAGCAGGGCCGTGGCGTCCTTTTGGTTCACGGCGTACGCCATACCGAGCGGAACACCTTGGAACAACGCGAACGAGACGCCCATTTGCAGCGCCTCTTTGAACGTCGGGTAGTGAGGATACAGCTCGAGCCGGTCGTCGCTCATCCACATGGCCATTTGTTTGAGCGCTGGCGCGATAAACTCCTCGGCGATCTCCGGAACCGGGCCGTTGAACAGGATCATGTTGCGCGAGAAGTCCGCGAAGCTCATGCGGGTGCGCAGCTGCTTCTTAGTCGCCTCCTCGACGCCTCGGGCGACGGCTCCGGTTCGGGCGCCGGCCTTGCCGAGCGCCGGAACCTTCTTCGCAAGCCAGCCGATCGCTGGTTTCGAGAGTCCGCGCAGCATGAACGCCAGTGGGCGGCCGGTGTTCTCGGAGAATATCTCCAAGACCTGGCCGACGTAGTGATTGCGAAACGCCTCGTCGAATCCGACACCCGACCGAGTTGAGACCAGTTGAAACGCCCCACTCTCCTTGTCGAACCGGCCATGTACGGTCGGCAGCGAATCCTGCACTGCGCCTGCCGTGATATTAGGGATCCACACGGATGAACTGCCGACGACCCCGACGCCAATCGAGTCCGCGAGCCATGTCGCGACCTTGGCTCCGACCGAACGAGCCCTCTTGCGTGCCATTGTTTTCGCGGTGTTTTTCGAGACCTGGCCGAGCAGCATCTTCGCCGTCAACTCGCCCTGCCGCTTGGCGATCGCCTTGGCGAAAGCCTTTTTAGCGGCAACCTTTCCGCCTTTGAGGAGGGCCTGCTTTCCTGCCTGATACAGCCCCATGCTCGCGCCGATCTCGATCGCGTAGGCCGGCAGCTCGCTCGTTAAATCGGCGATCGCCCCCGGCCATGTTCGTCCGCGAATGTCGGCGATCATTTCGTCCTGCATCGCGACGATCACAGAGAGGTCCGCGCCATTCTCTTCGCCGGCCAGGATTCGACTGTTGGCCTCGAGCATGTCGAACATGGATCCGAACGCCATCGCGTCGCGGAGGAACGGGAACACCTCTAGTTTGGCGGTCTTGTTCGTCAGAACCTCGACGACTCCTCGCTCGCCGGGAAGTTTCTCTGGGGCAGGCGCATCGATCCCCTGCGCTGATAGTCCGGCCTCGTCGTATAGTTCTTGGAGGGCAGCGTGCCGATCTTCTGGTCGACCGGAGATGAATTCGGGATCCTGCGCGGCCATCATCCAGAGCGAGTTTTCGGTGATGCGGCGACGCAGTGCCCGCACGTCCGGATCCCCTGGTCGCTTGCCTGGAGCACCGAGGGCAAACTCGAGAGGGTCATCTTGTTTCGGAAACTCCGTTTTGGATGTCGCCTGGTAGTCCCACCAGTTCGTAATCGGACGCGACTCCAGCTTGTCGAGGGTCTCGCGCACGTTGGGGTCAAGCTGGGAGAACGGACTGAACGCCGCGGCCAGTGCGCCGCCGACGCCGCCACCCTTATCGAGCCGCTGCTGCGCGTCGAAGCGCTGAGCCATGGCGTCGAGTGAGGTTTCGACATCGGGCAGGAGTTCGTCCGTGAGCGGCGGCGGTGTGGCGAATCGCGTCATGGGGCAACCGCCGCTTCTCGGGCCGACCTCTGCCGCTGTTCGCCTTGGGCCTGGGCCCGTTGCACCACAGCGAAGAGCCGTCGGATGCGGAACGAGTCTTGTTCGTTGAGGTCGCTCACGTTACCGCCGGCAGCTTCGATTTCACTCACGATCCTGTTGAGCGCCGTGGCCGCCGCGTTCGGATTAGACTGGGGATTGGCTTCAAATCGCTGGAACACTGTATCCAATATTCGCTGCTGGTCCTGATTGAGCTTGCCTGTGCGCCCTGTAGCGGCCCCGATGCTGTCCGGCGAGCCATCTGGTACCGCGGGTGCGGGCGGAGCCGGTGCGGACGGCGCAACAGGGTCGTTCCTACGCTTCATGAAATTCGGATCGCGGAACGTGTCGATGTACTTCTGGTGTAGTCGGTCAGGCAGGTCGTCCGGGAAGACTTCCCGGCGAATTCGAGCGAGTTCGCTCACTCGTTCCTCTTGGCCAAGAGACTCGTCTAGCAGTGATTTCTCGAAATCGGAGCGAATCTTGATCAACGCCGTCTGATCGTCCATCCAGTCTTTGAACGCCGGGATGTTCCCCGGCAGGCTTCCGTCTCGCATGAGCGGGATACCCTCGCGCGAGTATCGGTCGGCCTCGAACTGTTCGTTCGTGCCCTGGCGTAGCGGCTTGCCCTGGGTGACGCCGATCTTAGTGCCGTCCGGCATTGTGATGGATGACGGAAACAGCCCTGTCGACGTATCGAAGTTCTTGACCACGTCGTCCATGATCTGAGTGACCGCACTACGCCCGTCTTGCTTGGGGCCGGACGGCGTGATGGCCCGCGTCTCCTCAAGCAAGCTCTGTAGAAAACGACCCTTCGGAACGTTCGGAAGCGGCCCGTTGAATACCTCGCCGGCTCCGATCACGTTGCGGGTGATGTCTCGGATTTGCTCCCCGCTGAAGCCGTTGGCGGCCGTCGCACTCTTACCGAGCTGCTGCATGTGCATTAACAGCTCTTCATTGCTCCGGCCTGTGGTCACTGAACCCGCGTCGTGCGCCAGCTTCGCGAGCTTCCCGGGTTCACCGGCGAACGCCAGCGCCCGTCCGCTGGTCGCAGTTGCTTGGCGACGACGCTTGTTGATACCGGCCGACATGTCCCTGGCGAACTGCTCTGGGTCGTCAGCCATTCTGCGGCGGTAGATGCCCATCAGGTTGTCGAGTTCCGCGCCCTGGCTCTTGCTGATCTTTCCGTTCGTCTCGAGTACTTCGCGCTGCATTTCGGCCAAATCGAAGGCGCGGTCGAAGACCTGCTTCGGCGATCCGCCCATCTGCGCGAGGAGCTCCATGACCTCTGTGGGCGACTCCGTGTTCGCAATCCCGGTCAGAAAGTCCTCGAATTTGGCGGATTCCTCTTCGGTAAGGGATTTTCCCTTCTTGCTGGCGCTCTTGATGTCCGCGAACGTCACCTCGGACGCCAGGTTGACGATATTGCCGAGCGCCTTTTGCTGGATCTCAGGGCCGAGATCGCCCCGCGCCGCCGCGGCCTCGAACGCGGACAGCCTCTCCTCCGGCTTCATGTCTTTCGTTGCCTCGGCGAGACTCCTGACGTTGTCGGTTACGACTTTTTCCTGCTCCATTTGGGCTGCGACCTGCGCGATCGAGCCAATGGCGCCCCCGACGGTGTTCAAAGTCTGCGCGTTCTGCCCGCTGGTTTTGATGAACGCGCCGCCGACCCCACCTACAGCACCGCCGATGGCGGCCCCGGCCGCGATCGAAAGCCCGCCCGTAGGGATGGCGAGTATAGCTCCGAGTGCGGTTCCGACGCCCGAGCCGAGGCCAGCCATATTGCCTTCGTTGGCCTCCTCTGCCTTCTTCTCGGCGTCCTCGCGACGCTTCTTCTCCTGCCTGCCGAGCACAAAGCCCGTAATCGTGGCCAGCACCGGGTCTTGATCGAATCGCTTGACGATTGGCATTTATCGGCTCCCGGTTAGTTGTTGCCCGCGCCACGTCCGATGTTGAAAGCTTGAATGGGGTCAGGCGGCGGCGTCTGGACGATGCTGTTGACGACGAAATTGAGTTCGTCGGCGGAAAAGCCAGCAAGAAGATCGGCCCTGTTCGCGGAGAGGTCGCCAATGAGCTGGGCGAATCCCAGGTCGAACCCGCTCTGAAGCTCTATGCCAGCGAATCCGAGCCTTTCGATTGCTGACGTACGCTGGCCCTCGACCTCCAGTCGCTCGCCGCGCAGTCGCTCTTCGAGTCGTCCGATTTGGCCCGAGCGCTCCCTGGAGATCCCCTGCGAGACAGTCGGAAGGATGCTTGCCCCGGAGAGTCCGCGTGCCGCCAAGTCGCCTCGCGCAGTGCTTCGCGCCTGCGTCGCCTGCTCCTCGATGTCCAGCCGCTCCTGGTCTCCGCCCTCCGAGATGATCTGATTGAGCACGTCGAAGCCGCCCAGTGTTTCACGCCGAGTGTCCGCAAAGCTGGCAAATGCCGTTTCGCGCGCTTCGGAGAATAGCCGCGTTTGCTCTGCCGCGCCCGCCTCGAATGTTCCACCAACTTCGACCCGTTGATCTGCTAGGATGCCGCGCGCCTCGGCCTCACGGGCGTCCGCCTCGGCCTTGAATTCCTCTTGCAGCTCCCTCGCCTCGTCGGCTTGGAAAAAGGCGAGCACCAAGCCGAGTAGCGACGACCCTGAGACCAGATTTCCTAGCTTGAGGACGTCTTTGAGCCCTTGGAATGCTTGTCCGGCTGGCATCGTTCTATCCTTTCACGCTCGCTCTACGTGGAATCCAAGTATAGACAGTTTCGGGGCCGGGGTCACCGGAGTAACCGTGGCAGCCACATGGTACGCCCACGCCGCGATAAACGGCCCTGATGACGTCAGAACGGACCGAAGGAAGGTCTTCGACACGACCTGGAGGTCGAACCCCTCGAGCGGTGCCACGGCGTCGATCTGGGTCGCAACGATGCGGGCCCCCTCGGTCACATCGAACAGGCAGACGCCGATCCAGTATTCGTCCGGATCAGACGGCTCTATGTTCCTCAGCGTCGCCTGGATCTTCAGGCTTGTCGAGCCCCAACTCGTGAGCACGGACTTCGATACCCGATCACCTTGGGCCGGGAAGTAAAACCAGCCGGGGCTGGATGAGGGCGGCACCTCGCCCGCGATCCCCCCGAAGCTCGGGTAGGAGGCCGGGTGGGCGGGAAAGCCCATCGGCGAACTGTTGCGAACAGTAGATATCGTGATTGCCATGGCTTACCACACTACAAATGTGTCATTGTTGGCAGGGGCGAACGGGAAAGCGACCTGCATCGTGAACTGGGCGATCCCGCCGACCGTCGTGTAGGCAGAGATCACGCGCGACTCCTTGGCGTTGGCGCCGGTCCTGAACGCCAGTGCCCGACCGATCAGGTAGTCGGCGTGGGCCACCACGATATCGTCAGCCTGGAACACCGTCGTAGTCGGCGTGTGGCCGTTGGTCACCGTGTCGACAGTCCCAGTCTCGATGGTCTCACCGGACGCCTCCAGGTTGTCTGCAACCGTGGCGTCGCCATTGATCGAGGCAATGTCGACAGTCGGGTTCGTTTCGACCAGCGGGAAGTAGCAGCCGTGAATCAGCATGCCCGTCGCCGTACCGCCGATCACTACGCCGTCGACACCCGTAGCAAACGCCGCGTCCGGAACGTCGAAACGGTAGTAGCCGTCGTCGATATGCTCGATGCCGCCGTCGCTGTGGGCGTCGGTAAGTGCCGCGAGCGCCACCAACGGCGTGATCGAACTCTTGAGCCCGCCCTCGCGCCGATACCACAGCGCCAGCCCGGTCGTCGTGTGCTCGACCGCCTCTTCGGGCAGGAACGTGGTCGAGTCAACGATCCGGATTACGGCCGAGACGTTCACACTGTCTTTGACTACTGTCCGCTGTTGGAACATGGCTGATTCCCTTTAGAGGTCGACTTCCTCAAAAACCGACACCGAACTGATTGTACCGCCGAAGGTGAGGTCTGTACCGCGAAGGTTTCGGTCCCTGAATCGCAGGGCGAGCCCGTCCTTCAGCAACGGAGCGTCGCCGCCGACCGACAGGGTGGCCGTATCGTTCCCCATCGCTACGATTTGTACGGCCCGGCACTTTGCGTTCAATGTGTGCGTTCCAGCGCCCGTGATCTTGGTCATCACGATCGTTGCGGGGACGACCGCCTGCGAACCTGCCGCCGCGACCTCGTAGGCGCCAATGTCTCCCCCATCCTTCGTTCTTGCGGTCTGGTCCGGGTCGAGCGGCGCGCTGGGCATCGACGTCATTCTGGTGGCCAGCGACGGATCGCCCGTATCGTTGCACACCGAATCGGTTGTGATCGTGAAATCGAAGGTCGTCGCAGAGCTGCCGGTGTAATCGGTGAACGGGTTGGCCACGCCGTCTTCGGAGTTGGCGCCGTGCCCGCCAGCCGTGAACTTGGTATACCCGCCGCATCGCGAGTAGTCCCAGTCGAGAATGCTCGCACCGCCGTCCGACAGTTCAGCTCCGGCCCCGACCCGATCGGTCCAGAAGCAGTTGTTGCCACCCTTTGCGCTCGTGATGTCACCGGTGCCGTTCGGCGACGTGATTTTCAGAACGACCGGAGACTGCACGCCCCCGAGGTCTCCGGCGGTACACCAATAGATTTCCAGGTCGCACGTTGACCTCGGCGATCCACCACCAGTATCCTTCCCGACGTCGATGAAGATGAGCGGCATAGTGCCGCCGGCCCAGCCGTCCGTGACGTAGCCGCGGGCGCCTCGAATAACCAGCCCGGTGGTTGCCGAAACCTCTGCGTTGGCGCCCACGTAGATGCCCTGCGTGTAGTCCCACATCAGGCAGTTGTCGAGAATGCAATTCGTCGACCCGGTGACAACGTACGCATCACCATGACCCTCGGAGCCGACACGGGTCCGCGCCACATCACCAGCCTCGCAGCGAACACAGGTCACATCTACGGCGTCGTGCAACACGAACCCGTCTCCGTCTATGTCGGTGATCACGCAGTCGGTGATCGAGAGGTTCTGCAGCGAAGAGCCGCCGATTCCGCCGACGCAGCGTACGCACTGCGTGAGAGTCACGTCGCTGATCTCGGAAGCGGCGTCAGTCGTATTGATCTCGATGTGCGTGCCGTTCGCCAAGCGGAAATTACTGCAAGCGCTGTTCTTGAGCTTGGTCTCCGCCTTGTTGCCAAGCGCGAGCCCGGCACAATCGTCGAAGTCGATCCCGTCTATCGTAATGAACGAGCGAGCGGCCAGATTGATGCCGAGTTCGGACGTCGTGTAGAGCTTGCACGTCTGGGTCGACGCCAACGAGAAGTCTCCGGCGATGAGAACCTCGGTATCGCTGTTCACCGTCTTGATGATGGTCGCATTGTCTTCGGCCGGGAAGTAGAGAGACTGGTTTGCCGTACCCGTGAAGCCGCCACCGACCGCGGTGATCGTCGTTCGATCCGTGCCGCTGTCGTAGGCGCCAACGGTAGTCACCGCAATGGTGGCGTTGTGCTGCGGGCTCACGATCGGGTTGGCCCCTGTCCCGTAGGCCCCAAACGTGATGGCCTCTGATGTCTGAGTCGGCGACGGACCGCCGGCCATCGTGAGCTGCTCGCCGGCCCAGGTGTCGCCCTTGTTGAGAAGGATCGAACCGCCCACAGTAACAACGCCCGGCCCGGCCGCGAGCGTCAGCTTGGGCGCACCACTAGAAAGCCCGTCGTTCACGTCGCTGCCCGCCTTGGAAATAAAGCAATCGGCCATGTCAATTTCCTCGCCACGCTGCAATGAGCGCCGGAATCACGGAAGAGATCACGATGCAAATCAGCGTGCCTGCGACCATGGCGTAGGACTTGGCCGCCGCACCCTGTTTCTCCAGTTTTCCGATCCGACCCCCGTGCTCTTTGACTTTCATTTCTATTCTCGAATTTACGCCGTCTTGCGCATGCGCCCTCTCTGTAGACGAGGCATCATGTGCAATCGCCCAACCCGGCAGGTTCTCTGCCGGCGAGATCGTGCCGTTTGACATAGGTACTGCTCCGCTCCCGATAGTAACTACCGGCCCGCCGAGGCCAGTTTGTATTAACTGCTGTCACCCTGCATACATGGTCCTCAAATCAGAGAACGACTCTCCTAACGAAACGCGGCGCGACGTGGCCGCCTCCGCAAGCTCAATCACGCATATCGTCGCGTGCTCAATGCCGTTGGCCCCCGGTGTACCTCCATTGCGTTTGATGTCCATTGTCCAGGTGTTCGCGTCAGACGCACCAGCCAGCAAGTCCTCCAGCCGGAACATCCGTAGCGCGTAGTCGTCTCGACCGATGCTGTTGCGTGGAAATACGATCGATTCTAGTAGGGTCGTTGGGCTGCTGATGCCCTTAACGATTTGACCCGCATTGGTTATGCCCGATCCACTTGACCCGTCAATATGAGCGTCAGCAAATACTAGGTGATTGCCTGCGTTTGCGAGCGTCGGAGCACCTGTCAATTTTGTGACGTAGGACGTAGAAGTAGTTGTCTGTCGGGCCCGGTTCGTATTCTCAAAGTAGTAGAAGTTCTTGAACGTGTCGAGGCGCAGGATCGTCAGTCGCGCCCGCTTGATAGATGCGGTCGTCACACCGCCTTGACTGCGGAATTCGATAGCAAACGTGTGAGAAGCCGCCGTAAGCTGGCCCGCTGTCTCGCCGCTGATGAATCCCACCACGCATGACCATGGCACCCACTCGGACGCACTTGCAGGCTGGTGCCGCATCGTGTTGAAAATCGTGCCCGAGTCGAAGTTCAGTCGACACTCAATGTCTGTCGACGTGCTTGCGTGGTTGAGTAACGCCTCTCCGATAACGAGATAGTCGCCTGCCGTAGCTGGCGTGAATGTCCGTGTAGCCTTCACCTGGAACGTCGCCGACGTCGTCGTGCTGGTGCCGAGGGAATTGGTCTCTTGGTCAACCGTACCGACGTCAAGTAGCTCAAGGCTCAGCGTATGGCTGTGCTTCGCCTTAGCACCTCCCGATGAGCCAACGATAAAATGACTCAGCTTCTCGCTTGCTGCTGGCGATGCGCCGAAAATGTCCCGCTGACAAGCTGCCATTAGCCGGTAGTCGAGGTTATCGAAGACGTTGCCGCCGTCGCTAAAGGGCACGTCGTCGATCGCACCAAACGGGTCGGCGGTAGCCCCGCCATTCAGAGACGCGACACCGCACACCCAGTTTATCACGCTCTCATTGGCAGGTGGCGTAAACGTGTGGTTCGCACCCTCAAGCGCAACGCCGCTTGCCCAAGCCTGCTCGGTGAGATCGGTGTCTGAAGCTGCAAGGCGGGTGGCCATTAGTCGATCGTTGCCTCCCAGGCGACCCACGCCTTCGTCGGGCCAGAAGCAACCGCGACGACTACACCCACGAGCCACTGATCCGCCGCAACGGCTCCGGAGGCCGCAAAAGAAGTCGTGGCCTCGCCCGTAGCGTCGATCAGTAGATCGGGATCTTCCGCAGTACCGCTGTCGATGACATCCGTTCCCGTTACGTCTGGAGTCGTCTTGGCTCGACGTTCAATGTTGAACGTCATCGTGCCAGTGTCCGTCACGCCGTGAACCTCTACCATCGTAGCGGCGTAGGGCAGGAAATGTAACGGGAACTCCAGGCCGGCCACCGGGTTTTCGAGATACCAAATCTTCGAAATCGTCCGAAGCTCATCGCCGGTCACGTCGGTCAGATCGGCCAACGCCGTCCCGTGCGGATTGGCGCCGTCGTCGAGGTTCAGCGCGCTATGGTCCGTTACTGCTGAAGCCGCGAACATAGTTTCGAACACGCTCTCGATGCTCGTCGCAGTGCCCGCGGACTTTTGAAAAACGATCCGCCCGATGAGCTTCCCGTGTGCTACGAGACGGGGCGGCAAGGTGGCCGGCGCCCCTTCGGCTTCCGCCGATGCAAGATTCGAATGCTCGGCCTGCGGATAGAGCATGACCATTTCGTCATCCAGCTCGATGTAGAACCACAGGCTTGCGTAACGATTGTTCGTCATCGTCTGAAGCGTGCCGCTGTTGTCGTCCCATTCCGTGTTCGGCCACTGACTTTGAGCAGCGACAAGAGTCCATCCACCCGCCCCGTCCCGGTAGTAGGCGTCGAAGGTGTCGGAGCCACTCGTGTCTATGGCAGCGATCGGGAATACATTCAGCTTTTCCCAGATCGATCCGGCTGACATGGTAACGTTTCGGGTTCCAGTCTCACCTATGATAAGACCACCCTGACGTCTGTCGCGAGCCAGAGGCAGTGTTGCGTATAAGCGCAGAATCATCATAGCCGCATGATCGCCGACCGCGTGCTCTTCTCGTTGAATGTGCATGGCTCCGCCGGCTTCGTTAACCACGGTGGCCAGCACAAAGTCGGTGAAGAAGTCGAAATCCGAATGGTTCGACTTGACCGCGAATCTTGGGCTGCCAGCGTTGTATTCGATGCCGATGAAACGGGTCGTTCCCGAAGGAACACTCAGTCCAGTCTCGGCTGCCCAATCAAAGAACAGTAGCTCACTGGTGGCCGTGGCCGCGGAACGTATTGCGCCTGCCCCGGCGCTGCCGTCCACGGTGTCACTTCCGCCGTCGGTGATCGTGCCACCAGATATCCAGCCGGCGCTATGGAACACGTCCTGGAGGTGCTGGACCGTCGAGAACGTGGGATCGTCGATGCGGGCCAAGACTACTTCGGAGCCTTCAATCGTCCTCTCTATGACGGTCCGACCATCGCCGGTAAAGCGCGGATATTTACCGGACGTGATGTTGCCGCTGTCGATCACGACCGCCTTGTCGATCGCGTCCTGCTGCGGGGAGCCGATCAGACTCACGGAATGCGTACCGACGCCGATCGGCTCCTCGTTGCTTCCGAACTGCTCTTGAAACAGCAGTGCGACCTGCTGGAACGTCCTTCGGCATTCGGCGAACGACGTCACCCCGACGTGCAGTTCTCGGGGCTCAGCCATTAGAGTCGCCGCCTTCCGCCCCGCTTAACGCGGATGAGCAAGTGCTCCAGCGACCAGGCCGCAGCGTTGTTGCTCGACAGCTTCACGAAGGCGGCCATGCCCCGTGCCCGCGGTCGAAACCGAGGGTTGTTGCCGGCCGTGAACTGTCCGGTGGCAATCGCCGGGGCCGTGAACGCCGTTTCCGCCCAGTCTCCGACGTGCAGCGACCAGTCGACCGGCCCGGAACTGAGCGGCAGTACGGCGCCCAACTCGGTGATGACGCCCTCCATGTCTCCGTCGGGTGAGATGTTTAGCGGGCCGATCCATACGTGCTGATCGAAATCAGCGCCGGTGTCCGAACCGGACGGCGCGTCGCGCCGGAAGCGCCTCAAGAACCCGTCCCGAGAGCCGAGAATGACGTCGGAGTCCTCGGCCTTGAACGCTCGATAGCGGTGCGTCATGGTCGGTTGGAATTCGCTGTTACCCAGCCGTGCCGGCCAGAGGGATTCGGTATTCAGGTCCACGGCCCACACGGACGACGTCGCTCCGGACAGCGACTTGATGAACAGGTGGAACACGCTGTCGCGATTGTCGTAGACCAGCGCCACCTCGCTCTTGGCTGAGTCGAACTCGATCAGCTCGCGCGGGAGGCGTCGCTTCGAGAACTGCTGCGGTCGACCCGTCAGGCCCGGCGGCTGCACATACAGGCCTTCTCGAGAGAGGAATAGCAGCCTGCCGTCCGGATCATGCGCCCATGCCTGCCGGGAGACGATGCCGATGGGCGACAGCTCCTCCATGTAACCGTTCTGGCGCGGATGACCGATGAGCACGACAATGCTCTCCAGTGAGGCGAAGAACAGGTAGTCTTTCGTGTGCGGGACTACGGCGGTAATCGGGAGTCCGATCGACCCGCGATCGAATGTGATGTCGGCCACCGCCGCCGCGACGTCGACCTGGCCGTAGTCGAAGTCGGTCCATACCCCCTGTCTCGACATGAACCACGCATGAGGCGCGTAAGACGGTCCGGCGAGAACCACGGTGCCCAGCCAGGGCACGAGTATCGGGCATCCGGCCGGAACTAATCCGGCGGTCGCCTTCCAGCGATGGAGCTTCGACGTCGCCTGAATCGTGTCGCCGTCCGTCTCGCCCAAATCGACGCCCGGCCGCTGGGGGTCGTACAGCTTCGGCGCTCGCTCGATACGGAAGTTCGCCTGGTTCGCCGGAATGTCCACGGTCGTCGGCAATCCGCGCGGGTAGTCGGTCAGCGTCATCGTCTGAGGCGACGTACCGGTCAGCGTGAAGCTGTAGCTACCGTCCTGAGTCTCCGGGTCCGGCGTGTCGAACAGGACGCAAATATGGTCGTTGGCGTCGAGAGCGAACGACGAGAAGTCGATGGCCGTGCCGTTGAATTGGATCTCGCTGGACGCCACCTGGCAAGTGCCCTCAGTGATCCGACCGTAGTCCGAAATGTACAACCTTTGGAGCCAGGGCCCCGACGGACAGTCGTGATCGAGCGCTATGTCGACCGGGCTGTTTACGTCCGTATCCGCCATCACTAACGAGGCGTTCTTGCCAAATATGCGTCCGTTCGCGCCGGCGAGAATCAGGTTCTCGGCCGTCTCGAAGGTCGTTGACGCGCTACTCCATTGGAGTTTGGTATTCGTGATGTACGATCGGTAGGTGAACCCCTCGATTGCCCCGAGGTTGTTGGTCACAGAGAACCCGAATCGCCGTGCGTTCGACGCCAACCCGGGCAGAAAATCCGGAATCGCCAGCGTTCCAACGAGTTCGCCGTGGTAGTTAATCCGCAGTTCCGCACCGGTCGTCAGGTAGCCGATTGTCGCCGTGAACCAGCCCGGTGCCGCTACTCCGCCCGGCTGCGGATCGGTCACCTCTCCAAAACTGTTCCCGTCGAATGTCGCCTTCCTCGTAATAACACCCGCGACGCACTCGTCGACGCGAACCTGGAATAATCCAAGAGCGATGATCTTGTCGAACCTTGGATTTCCGAGGTCGTCGCGCAGGTCGTACGGGTCTTGGACCGTCCCGTACACGCCCTCCGGCTTCACCGATCGGACCAGCGTAATGACGAGACCGGTGAATCGCGGCGAAGTCTGGGGGAGCTTGTCGTTCTGCGTGAATGGCGTGGTGCCTTCTGCTGCCACGCGCGTCAGTGTAGCATCGTCCGTAATATAGAGGCGCACCGTATCGCAGTAACTATTGACTCCGTTCGTGTGAAGGAATGGAGCGGTCTTGACTCCGAACACGGTCGTGGCGCTTCCGGCAGTAACCACTATCGGCGGCTGGAACTCTTCGAGCCAGTATCCGCCGGGACGTCGCGACAAGGGTGCTGGCGCAGTGTTGCTGCCCGGCGGCGAACCCTTGAAGACGCCACCGAGTCCGCCGATTACGTCTTCGGTGAGGCCCAGCTCGGTATTGAAGAACACGCCCACGTCGGCAGTTTCGTACCGAAAGTAGTGGCCGAAAGACAGGTTGTCTGTGGGCGGATTGGGGTCGCCGAAGTCGTCCAGGAACTCATTCCGATGCGTCGGAGTCGCGGAGAGCGGAACGACGTTGACCGAATTGAGCAGGCGGATTTCTCGATTGTCTGCCGACCCGAGCTGGGTGGTGTCGAATTTCTCGAGCCCGGGGCGAGTGCCGCCTATCATTCGGCCGTCTTCCTGGTCGACGGCGCGCACGTTCATCGCGTCCGGGGTCGTGAAGGGCCGCTGCTTCTGGAAGCCAAGAGCCCGATCCACGCCGGCCAGCGGAAACTCTACGCGCACCGTGCGACCAGAGGCCATGATCGTGGACTCCCGTCGGTGCTAGGTGATGGCCGTCCACGTCGGCGAAGCCTTGGTCCCGGAGTTGTACTTGGGTGTTCCGCCGACGTTGACTCGGGCTCCGGGCGCAAAACCGTCGGCGGCCACCGGATCGGCCGCGGACCAGCCGAATTGGAATCCGTCGTCAGTGGCGAACAGGGCCATGACGTTTCCGGTCTGTGTCTGGTCCGGAAGAACGTCTTGCTCCAAGTGGCGTGCCGTGTTACTTGCGTGCGCGGTCATATCATTTTCTCCTTAGGGGGTAACGGGTCCACGGTAGGTCACCGTCAGCCCCGGGTGGATAACTCGATCTCCGAACCTGCCCCTCCTGGACCTGTCCGTCATTATGCCTAGCGAGTCGGGCTCGGTGCGCAGCCGGTCGGCGAAGACAGACGCCGTGAGTGCTTGCATGAACCGCGCGTGCTGGACCCCCTGAGACTCTTCCTCGATCCCCTCGACGACCTGTAGGATCGACTGCTTGATCAGTTCGGTGTGCTCCATGCCGAGGCGTGCGTATCGCTGCGTCGACCCGAGCGCGTCCGGGATCGCATGGTAGGGTATCGCCAGTGTGTACGTGCCGTCCGGCTTAGGGTAGACCATCATGGACATACGAACGCCCACCATTGGGTCGAAAGGTCGGGGGACGATGGCTATTTGTCTTGGGCGGCCAGTGCGTTCCGTCACGCTCTGCCGCAACTGGCGTATCGTGCCTTCGGACGTGAGCGGGATCGGACCGAACGTCGGGCGTTTGCCTACCATGGTCACCGGCCCCGACAGTCCGCCGTAGTCGTCCGGCAGGTCGTAGTCGGCCTTCAGCGTAGACGGTCGAGCGATAGACACGGCGGCCCCGGCGACGTTCGAACGGGCGTCGCCGACGACCTGGCACTGAGTACCAGAGACCACGGCCTCGATCACGTACGCGACACTGTCGATCGTCAGCTCCTCGCCGACGTTACTGTCCGAGAGGATCGACGTGGTGAGCACGACCGTGGAGGCGCTGGTCGAGAGAACAGAACTGACGACCGCAATCTCCGGAGAGTACACGAAGAACTCATGCCCGTTTACGTCCCAGCTCTGCGGTATGGCGGGCAAGTCGTCTGTAAGGAGTGTCGCCGATTGGGCCTCGTGGCCATCCAGTCTTATTTCGAATATCGGCCACTTCGTTCTCGGGATCGCTAGGTCCATCTGGAATTCAACGTCCCACACCGAGGTGGGGAACACGCCGCCGGCCGCCCGCATGTAATGTTTCCAGAAGTCGAGCGACGGATCCTGCCCGAGTAGCGCGAAAGTTCCCGGCTCACCTCCTAAAATAGCGAGCGCGGACTGAATGATCCCCTTCCGCTTGACTCTGAACGTTCCGGTCTCACCCGTGGCGTCGCCATGGACGATGGCCTTCTCGAACGATACGCGGGTCTTGATCAGGTATTCTTTGCCGCTGGTGACGAACTGGATCAGATCGGCGATGAATGGATTGCCCGGTCCGATCGCCATTTCCGGCTGAAACGTGCCGCGCCCCGGCGCCACGTTGATCGTCGTCTCGTCGTTCGCCAGCGACGGTGCCTCGGCCAGCGTAGACGACAGCAGATTACTAACCACGATCTCGGCCACCGGCTTGATGTGCCGCCATACGTGGGGAACGTTCTCGCCGGGTAGCGGCGGCGGTATGTACACCTGCCGAATCGCGGAGTCGAGCGTGTCCTGGATCAACGCCGACTGATTGGCCGTCCACGCCAGGTCCACGCCGGGTCCGTAGCCAAGGCGCTGCGCAGAAAAGCGGCGCAGTGCCTCGTAGGCCATTGTCAATGTCGATTCGGCCATAACTCATTCTCACGAGCTGGGCGTCGAGCGCTGGCACGCTCGACGCCCGCTCGGGCAAGAAGGCCAGTCAGCGACGTTGCGCGATCGCCGACCGTCCACACGTCTTACGCATTCAGCTCGCTCATGCACGCGATCCAGTCGATCGCGCCGCCGGTGTCGGGCGTGCCGTTGATCTTCATCGTGAAGGTCGGCGTCAGCAACTCGTCTTCGGGGAACGTCGCGGCCTCGATGTTCGCCTGAGTGATCTCGCGGTCCGCCTTGAGCGTTCCGTCGATCCAGATCGAGACCCGGCCGTCGGCTCCGTACTTACCCTTGTCGTACTTGAAGCCGAGCTTGATGTAGGTGTCCGCGACCATCGTGGCGATCCCGGCCTGCGCAATTTGCGCCGCTTGGCCTTCGGCGCCGTAGACGAAGTCCACGGTAGCCGCCGCCGCGATGTCGACGTGGAATCCGATGTACGACATACCGGTGGCGCCGGTGATAATCCCGCCGGTGTCGTCGATCAGGAATCCCGCCGGGACGGGCCGGTTGCCTCCGGCGTCCCACGCCATACCGACGAACATCGCCGTATCGTCGGTGATGTCCGCCTTCTTGACGCGGGCCTCGAACCAGAGCTTGCGCTCCTGCTCCATCTTGTGGAACGCGAGATCCCGAGCCAGGATGAACTCGTCGTTGTCGGCGTCCATGCCGGCCGCTTCCAGTTCTCCGATGTCGTCGTCGTTCGCCCCGATGAGCGTCACGCCGGTGTCCTGGGTCGTGATCCAACCTTGATCGGCGACCTGCGTCACCATCGTCAGCCCTGCTAGGGCCTCGAAGTCATCGAAGAAATACCGATACTTCGCCTGCCCGATCATGTCCGTATAGTTCGCCTGATCCCACCAGAGTCCCGGCGAGTGAAGGCGAAGCGATTCGCCTCGATATATTGGATTCATTGTCTTTTCTCCTTGTCAGGTCAGTTTGAACCGTTGCGTATCTTCCCTATCAGGTTCGCTCGCCCTACGTCACCTTTGCGTAGACCTGCTGTCGGCGCCGGTCGTCGCAATAGATGTTCCAGGAGAGGTCGACCCATACCACGAACGCGTTGTGCATGCTCGGGACGATCGCCGGGTCCGTCTCACGCATGAAGTTCCCGCGCAGGAACACGGGGTAGAAGAAGTCGAGATTGATCCCGTACAGCGGCTCCTCGGCGTCGGTGTTGAGCTTGGGCACGTGGATGACCGCCGCGCCCTTGAGCGTGGTGATGCCGTCCATGGACGCCACGTCGCGGCCCAGGTTCTCGTTCTGCGACTCGCCGATCGTATCGATCGCCAGTCGCGTATCGATGTTGCAGTACCAGCGGTTGGTCTGGCCGATACCCATTCGGAAGTCGTCCACGCCCACCGGCGACTTGAACTGCGTGAGTTCGACGCCCTTTCGCACCTTGGCGATCAGGTCAGTCTTGCTGACCGCCGCGTAGTCTGCGGCGTAGTGTTGCCAGCCGGTCTTCACCGCCGGGTCAAGCCCCCCGATGTCCGTGAACCCGGTGGGCAGGTTGGCGACGAAGCCCTCCTGGCCGGTCGTCGGCTTGGGCAGCCAATAGCCGATCGGAAAGATCGACTTCTGGTCGGCGGCGTCCGGCGAAGTATCCCAGAACTTGTCTTCCATGTGCGCCGCCAGCGACAGGAAGCCGTCGGTACGCCGCACCCGGAGAAGGTCCACGATCTCCGACTCGCCGTCGTTCTCGAGCATCTCCCGGCGGTCCCACGCATAGTGAGTCTGCGTGTGTCGCCAGGGGACGTCCACGAACGACAGGGTGTCCTTGATTTGGACCGTGTCTTCCTCGAAGAACCCGACGTCCGTCGCGGCGTCCGAGTGGTCGGTCATCACCCGCTGCTGGATGCCCTTGCCGCCCTGGAAGACGACCCGGTCGGATCGGATGATCCGACTCATGACCTCGTAATGCTGCAACTTCTGCGCGAACTGAACCAGTCGCCCTTTGCGCAACTGATTCAGGGTGGACGTCGAGAGATCAAGAATCTCTCGATCGGTCAATGTCAATGCCATATCTACTTACTCCTGAGCGGAACCCGCTTCAGAGTCCGATCGTCGCAAGGTCTTCTTCGCGCTGATCCGCGGTCGAGGGCTTCGATGCGCCCTTCCGCTTCATGAATTCCCGCACGACGGCGTGGGCGGCGGAGACCGAGTCTTCAGGATTGATCTTGGTCGGAATGCTTCGCCCTCGCGTTTTAATTACCCCGCGTCGTTTCGAAACCTCTGTAGTGGCTTTTCCGCGAGCCATTTTTTCAACCTGCTCGGGCCAGTTGCCCGCAGCTGCGCGCCTCAGAATCTCTTGTTGAGACAGGCTTTCTCCGCCCTCGAGCACGCCCGGCAGTCGCACGGCCGTTCTCGCGAGTTCGTGTCTCGCCTTGAATGCGTCTGAGTCACGGCTGAGATCGCGCAATGAGCCCTTGCCCAGTACGTCCTCCCATTCTGGTCCCATGCCCGAGATCATGTGGTCGAACTGCTGAGCGGCATACTCGCTCCGCATTTGCGCCACCTGCTCGCGCATGACCTCCAGATCGTTCCGAAGCAGTTTAGACTCACGCAACGCCGTATTCGCGACCTTGACGAGCTGCTCGGTGACCTGGCGGCTCTCGCCGTCGCCGTACAGTGAATCCTCGTCGCCCGTAGGCATCTTGAATTCGCCGACTTCATCGGACGACGGTTCCTTGGCAGCGGGTTTCGCGCTGCCGTTTTTCTTTGTCTCATCCCCTTCGTCGGTCTCTGCGCCGCCGCCCTTAGCCTGAAGCTCCCCGAATCGCTTGGCCATACGGACCTCGGCGACGTTCAGGAATGATTCGAGTGCCCCGGGCGTGGCGAATTTGTCCAGCGTCTCGGCGTCGAGGCCCATGTGTGCCCCGCGCAGTGCGAGCGCCTCCCACTCGCCGCCTTCTGTGTCCGCGTCCTCGCCGGTCGTGGCCTCTCCGCCGCCGGCCGCCGCATCGACGATCTCGACGATCGGTCCGTCTTCGGCGTCGGTCGCGGCGCCGTCGCCCTCCGTGCTGGGCCCGAAAAGAGCATTGGCGATGTCCTCCGATCGCCCGGCCGCGAAGTCGGCCGCCGACTTGCCGTCCGACGATCCGCCGCGAGCGCTGTCCAGGTCTTCCTCGAATGCGCCCGGAACGGTCTTGAAGTCCGATTCTTTCGGGGCCGTGACAGTAGCCGCGGCCTTCGGGGGATCCTTTGCTGCCGCGGGCTTGGCGGCCGGTTTCTTCGCTGCCTTCTTTGCCATAGTCGTGTTCCTTCTTGCTATGATCCTGCGCCCAGTTCCTCAAATACGGAGACCGAAGACACGGTCCCACCGAACGCGATCGTCCGTAGCGATGGTGCGCCCAGCTCCCGATCCTCGAATACCATCGGGCTGCCGTCCTTCATGAGTATCTCGTCTGTCCCGACGCCTAACCGCACGGTCGCCGTATCGTTGCCCATGGCCACCAGCGTCGCGCGGCGGCACGTCGCCGCAAAGGTGTGACTGCTTCCCCCTGTGACCTTCGTCAATTTGATCGTTGTCGGTGCCGCCATGATCTATGCTCCCGCCCCGAGGTGCTCGACGACCGAGATCGTGGCCGCGGTGAACGTTCCGCCGAAGGTCAGCGTCTTGCCGCCAAGTTCACGGTCTTCGAAGCTAATCGGCGTCCCGTCCTTGAGCAACGGAGCGTCGCCGCCGATGCTGATCGTCATCGTGTCGTTGCCGACTGCGGTGATCGTGACCTTTCGGCAGGTGTCCTGCAGTACATGAGCCCCGCCCGCGGTCACGGTCGTAAAGAACAGATTTGCCGGAACTGTTGCCACGACGTACTCCTATTTGTTCCGCGGCGACGCGGTCACCGACTGCTTGTTGAACAGGCCCATGGCGCGGCAGTACTGATCCTGATGCCGCTGCGACGTAAACTTCGGCTCGCCGTGACGATCGAAATCACAGCTCACCCCATGCTTGGCGAGCAGCTTCTGGGCATCTGGAACCTGTGACGCCAGCACGCCGCTCATCGTGGCCTGCATCGGCCAGAGCTTCTCGCGACGGATACGAGGCGCAGCCGCATTCCACTCCTCCATTGGATCCGGCGCCATGGGCTCGGTGGCGGGAGACGTCGGAACGCCGAGTTCGCCGCCCTCTGCGCAGTAGTTCCTGTAGAGCCGAACCCTTCCGTCGGCGACAGACTTCACGAACTGCGGAGCGCGGCCCAGCGGGAATTCGTGTTCCTCCAGGTCGCTGCCGTCCGTTCTGGTGTAGCAATAGGTGCTCATGCCGACAACCTCGCTCCGCCGGTTGATCGTGTCAAGGCCGCTTGCTCCGACGGTTGGGGATTTCCGCCCAGCAGCGTGTTCGACAGGATTCCGACGTTATTAGACTTCGAGGCCCCGGGTAGCGATGTCCGTATTTCCCGCCGGGTCGTGGTCGGGCTCTTGGCCGGCAGCTCGCCGTGCGGCTTCTGGTCGAAGCGGCCGGGCTCTTGGAACTTGATGATCTCCAGCAGCTCCGGTGTGTTCGTGTATTCGGCTATAACCTCGAACAGTCGCTGCGTGTCGATCCTGAAACTCGGGTCGACCGCGGAGAGCTGAATGGCCTTGTCGACGGCCTTCATGACGATGTCGACGGTCTGGGCCGGGCTCTTGTCGCGGGTACTGAACGACACGACGTCGATGTTGTGTTGGTAGAACTTGCCGACCTGCTCTGACGCCTTCCAGCGGAAACTCACCGTTCGATCGTCGAATCCGGATTCGAGCTGCAAGAGTATGTCGCGGTTGGGGTCGGAGTAGAGAATGAATCCGACGTCGTTCACGACCTGCTTCACGAAGCTCTCGTACTTCTCCATCATGGCCTCGGCGCGGCGAGAGGCGTTCACGTTGAGGATCTGATCCTGGGTCGCGGTGTCGGACTGCGGAGAGATCCCGCCGAGTAGATCGAGGTTACCCGCGTTGTCACTGAACATCTGCTTGATCTGCAGGAACATGACCAGCGACTCCTGGGCTATACCCCCGAGCTTCGCCTCGCGCGTGGACTCGGGTCGATCGCTGCGTATCATTTCGCCGTCCACGGCGTCGACAATGCGCTTGGCGTCGTCCCCGGCCCCGGGCGCGAAGACCCCGATGGTTTTCTGTCGCTCCGCCTGATCAATGATCTTGTTCAGCAGGCGATTCGCCACATGGTGCAGGTCGAGCCACAGCGAGGCCGGCGGCAGGGGCATGACCTGATCCGGGACGTCGTTGAAAAACAGACGCCGGTACGGTCCGCCCTCAAGGCCCTCCCACTTGTAGGAGTCCAGTTCCTCGTCGTCGAACCCCTCTTCGACTTCGGGGATGGTCACGATCGTGTTGATCGACGTGATGTAGACGTCCCACAGATCGATGAACTTGCGGTAGGGCTCGATGTATCCCTGGCCCCTGGAAAGCGTTGACGGGTCTTGCACGCCGCCTCGGGACAGGTCTTTGTGTTCTGTAGGCTTCAGTCGGTGCGTCTTGCGCCCGAACAGCTTCGAGTCCATCAGCTCCTCGAAGTCCATTCGGTACTTGTTGGCGAACCACGAGCACTGGTTCCATCGCTTGGCCGTCATGTCCTGGCACCAGTCGTGGGCGCCGATACGCTGAACGAACGGCGCACCGCCGTTACGGAACATGCCGGACAGGTGCTCTTCGACCGCGGGGTTCGCCCCGACCTGGACGATGCCCTGCGACATGAGTGCGTCCTTCGCCACCATCTCGAATTCGGCGCCGATGTCCATCTCCTTATTGGCCGCGAGGATCGACTGCTTAAGCAGGTAGCCCTCCGTCACCAGCCTCTTGTCCAGGCTCTGCGGGGTCTTGACTACGATCCCAGGCGGGCGCGCGGCCATGAGCCGGGTGTAGATGCCGATCGCCTCTTCGATCAGATTGAGCGGCACCGCCTCGCGGCGCTCATTGCCGTACCACTGGCCGACGTATTCGGACAAGGTCTCGAGCTGCACGGCCCGAAACGGCGCCAGGACGTGAAAGGATTCGCGGATGGCGTTCCGCAATCGCTTGACGTGTACTTTGATTCTCTTGCGGGGCACGGTCTATGCCTCGTACAGGAACCATCTCAGGGCGCAGGCGGCGGTATCAGCCTTGGCGGTCGGGGCCACTGCCGATAGCTTGCCCATGATGAACTCGCCGGGCAGCAGTTTGGCGAACGCAGTCTCCACTGTCGCGGCGAACAGCTCGATGAAGTTCGTGGCGTCCAGGTTCTTGGCGAAGAACCAGCCGGGGCTGGCGACGTCCCCCATGTCGATCGCCGTCTCCGTGGTAGCGATATCCTGGACCCCGTCGACGTACTTGGTCACCGCGGTGTTGGCTAAGTCGAACGTGACGCCGGCCTCGCTGATCGCCTGGACGATCGACGATTCATCAACGGAGATGCTCGCTGTGACTGTGACTTCGTTGGCCATTTGATCCGCTCCTGATTCCCGGTCGTTGAGTCCAAGATCGTCCACTCGCCAGCCGTTGCGCAGCCGAGCGCGCCGCTTGTCGGCCGGCCATACTGAGCACCGAGAGCCCGCTGGTCGAGCCGTCGGTCCCGGTTGTATCGTTTCCCAAGTCCCGTTGCAAGCACAAATTAGCTAAGGCGGCGCCGATCACGCGGTCGCCGTGTGATTCTCGGGCCTGGGACGGGTCTTCGGCGTCCTCGGCCCGGGAGTGACTGACCTTGTCGCCCTTCTCGTGGCGGTAGTACCGAAGCTCCTCGATGGCCGCGCGGTCGCGCATGATGAAGGTTCGAAGCATCAGAGCCTCGGCCAGTTGAAGCAGCAGGCTCCGCTTGGTGGTCGGGCTGCTCCACCAGCCCGGGACTTGTAACATGCGCTTATGCCTAGACTTATCGTCCTCCTTCTGACGCATGTACATGCGGTGGTAGCCTAGTGTGGCGACCGAGTCGATGAACATACCGCCGGCGCCGTTGGCCTCGGGGACGATCAAAGCCCCCTCTTCTCCTGGGACTCTGAACCAGCGGGCGAGCGCGACCACGATTCGGGCGAAATCCCCGGGCTGCACGCCGTTGACGGCGAGTGCCAGTACCTGATCACCGGTGACCAGGTCGGTACCGACGATGGTGGAGTTGCTGGCCCCGGTCCCCGACGGGTCTTTGGTGCCCAAGGCGATGTCACATCCGAACGCAATGTCGTGCCCGACGGGCGGTCGGTCGGCGTAGAGGTTGACCCAGAGCTTGACCATGCCGTCGGGGTGGGCCACGAACCGCTTGGGCTCGGCCGTGATGTTGTCGAATTCGAGGTTCCCGGTCAGCCAGGGCGGGTGCGCGGTGTTCTCGAGCAGGTCGGCCACCATATCCGGGTCGAAGAACGAGAAATCTGAGCCGTGGAAGTCGATGTCCAGTTCCTGGGCGATCTCCTGAACGCTGCCGGCACGCTTGCACTCGCCGTCGTACCAGGGTGACCGCGGCTTGCCCGCGGCGTCGTGGTACAGGCCCTCCGCCTTCCGCGGATGGTTGATCCAGTGGACCTTGCGAACGAATCGCTCTGAGTCGTGCGAGATGTCGAAAAACGCGTTTCCGGCCCCCTTGGGCGTACTCGGCATGAGCCGGCACGGGGTGTTGTCGCGGGTGGCGCGCAGCACCTCGTACGCGTTCTTCACCGCCGCCAGTTCGTCGAGCAAATGGGCCGTGCGCCGCCCACCACGTCCCAGGTCGCCGTTGGTCGACTCGCCGTCGATCACACAGCCGTTGCGCGGGTTGCCAAAATGCAGGTTGGCGCGGTTGTAGACCGGACGCAGCCACTTCGGCTGCTTCTCGAACAGGTAGTCGAGCTTCCACATCAGCGAGTCGGGGTCGTCCGTCTTGTCGACCAGCGCCTCTTTTCGAGAGGCGAGCATGAACGACTTCTCGTCCGCGAATTGGAAGAAATGGGCGATTCCCAGCAGGCAGATCCAGGTGAGGCCCATATCGCGCGACTTCGGCCAGATCCCGTCGTGGTGGCCGATGCAGTTGAATACGTCGGCGAATATCTGATCTTGGAACCCGTAGGTCACGAACGGCTGACGGCTCGACTCGCGGCGGGGGTCGAAGGTGAAGACGAAGGTGTTGATCCAGAACAGGGGGTCGCGCTTGCACGCGATCCACAGCTCCTCGGCGGCGCTCGACGACTCGTAGCCGCGGGCGGTGACGGCCTTGCGGTACCGGACGTTAGCCTCGTAGTCCTTGGGCACCCGGCGGTAGTACGGCAGATTATCGAGGGTGAGGATCACAGGGGGCCACTTCCGTCATGGTGTCGACCTCGATCGTGCCCGTATTGCCGCAGAGCCCGCAGTCGAGAGCGGCGTTTTCGCGCGTGGAGAGCCCCATGCACCTGGGGCACACGCGGTCCTGCCGGTCGTGGACGAAGGCCCGCGTCTCGCTCTCGTGTGGTTCGATGTGGATGATCATACGTCGCCCACTTCCTGGAGATCGACGATCCTGAGAACGCACGGCGTGGGGATCGTCATGTCGCCGCAGCCTTGTTCTTCCGTGTGTTTCGTGGCCTTTGCAACGTGCGGCACGATCACTTTTGAATTCTCATCGTCGACTACGAGCCACCCAACTGACCGGCACACTTGTCGCTCCGGGCTCTCCACATGCCCTATTTCTTCCCAGTTGGATGCACAACCAAAACTGTCCACCCACTCAATTAGGACGAGCCGCTGTGTCGTCATGCTTCCCAGTCCTCGTCCGGCTCATCGTGGGAGCCGGGGACCGCCGGAACCAGATCCGGTGTCCGGTCTATTGCCGACCTAAGTCTATCCTCCGCCTGCTGTTGCGTCTCTTCCTCTCCGAATTTGTCCAGAATCTTGTCCAGCTCCGCCAGTTCCTCGCGGCCGTCGTCGTTGCCGCCCACGCCGTCCTCGACCTGGGTGCGGCTCGGAAGCCGCTTCGGCCAGATCGTGCGCATGAACTCCGTCAGGTTGCCGACGCTCAATCTTACCCAGCATAACAACCCCCAGGCCCCGGGGCTAGGTGCGTCGGTGGCCACCAGGTCACTCAGTGCGAAATTGTCGAACACCCAGTCGACGGCCCTGGCACTGGTACAGCTCTGCCGGTCCTCGAAATCCGACTTCTCGCAGGTCGGAAACTTGTATAGGAACGTCGAACCGCGTCCTGGCGGCGGCTTATCCTTGGCCTCGGAGGCTCGGGCCTCAATCTGCAACGCCCCGTCCTCAATGTGGTACCGGTACTCTTCGCACGCTATTTCGTGGGCCTGCTGAGAGGTCTTGCCCTCCAGCTTCTCAATCAGGGTCCGGCGCTTCGCGAAGTCGTGGAAGAGCGTACCGCCGCAGGCCACGATCCGGGCTCGGACGTCCCCGCGAGAGAGCTTAGTCAGGTCTTCGGTTTGCGTCTCGCTTTCGGTCATCGGCCCAATGCCTCGCGGAAACCAGCAATGTCCGGAACCGGAACGGTATCAAGCTCGTCGCTCGGGCAACAGGCCAAACAAAGCCCCGTGAGAGAAACCGGTATTCCGTCCTCATCGTATCCGACCCGTGACCGGCCAAAGTCGTCGGCGCCATCCAGGACCATGCCGCACTGTTCGCATCGTAATTCAGCCATAGGCTTTACTCCTTCGCCGACCTCTTCTTCCTGGCCGCCTGCTTGACGACCGCGGCCTTCCGGGCCTTTCGAGCCTTTCGAGCCTTCACTCGTTTTGCTTTGGTGTGCACTGGCATAGCGATCTCTCCTTTTTGTGAGGTCTTCTGCAGCAATCGTTTCACATCTTCAGAAGCCTCGCGCCAACGACGTTTTCCATGCTCATCACCAGATCACACTCAGACCGAGCCGCGTCGTCCCAAAAACCCACTAGCTTGATTGACCGCGGCCCGGTCCCCTCGAGGACCTGCCCTAAAGAATCCCAGACCATGTCGAACCCGAGACGCATCGTTTCCTCAGGACCGCATATCTCGGCCACGCCCTCGGTCTTGGTCCACAACTGTAGCTTCCACACTTCCATTGTCTCACACCCTCATGGCAGGATGACCCCACCTACGCCCTCGCCGCGCCCGACGTCCATACTGGGATCTCCGCCGGCCTCGATCTTACCACCCTTGTTCGGAACCTCTCCGCCGGGTTCGCTAGACTGCGGGTTACCGGCCTCGGCCTGGCTCTTCAGTCCTGGCGGCAGCTCGAGCTGTTTTAGCTCTCCCACGCCTGGCGCCGAGAAGTCCGACGGGTGCTTCATGCCCATCTGGCGATGCAGCTTCTCCAGTACGTCGTTCCGCTGGCGCTTCATCATGCCCATGAGTTGCAGCATGTCCAACTCATGCCAGTGGCTGCACACGCAGTCGAAGTCCGCCCACAGCTCGATCCCGGCCTCGCGGCAGCGCCGGCAGAACGCCACGTCGTTGCCCTCGACCTGAACGCCGCGGTCGTCGAATACGCGGGAGAAGGGGCCGCATTTCTCTGAGAAGCTCATACCGCGGGGCGTGGCTTGAGCGTGAAGCCACTGCTTCAGCTTCTCCAGCACCGGCACCCGAATCAGAAACGAACCGGTTCCGAACATGTCGACGCGGTGCATGCCCTTCTGGGCGACGAACAGGCTGAATCGGTCCCCGTGCTCATCCGAGTCGACGTAGCCCAAGTCGACCTCTTGAGCCAACCGGAACGTATTGAAACCGAACACCGCACCGAGATCCGTCGTACCCCCCGGCCGGAACACTGGGGTGGGGAACACCACCACGTCCTTCATGGCGCCAATGGCATTCAGCGGGTCCGAATTCCAGCTCTGGTCATCGTCCGTATGCAGCCACCAGTCGAACTCGCCCTTCTGAGCCTGATGGGCGATCTCATTCAGCACGCTCTCGTAGGGCTTGCCCTCGACCAACGCCAGCTCCATGCGGTACTTCTGGCCGGCCGCCTGCAACACCGTGGCCAACGCCCGAGCCGTCTCCTTGCGCATCGAGCCCTGAGTCGTGCAGCTCACCAGCACCTTCTGGCGGGGGTCGATTATCGCCCCGCCAGACGACGCCTGCTGGATCCGCTCCGCACGGCGATCCGCCCGCCTGTTACGATTGGACATCCGAAAACCTTCCCTTCTTGCCTGTAAAGCTCGATTCCGTCAAACGAAGACCGCGAGGATGCAATCCTCCTTCATGATCAGATAGTTGACGTCCCCCACCTTGATCACGCAGTCCGCGTACGGAGCGAAAGACACCTCGTCGCCCGCCTTGACCTGCGCCTCCGCGAAACTACCGTCCTCCAGGCGAGGGCCGGGGCCAGCCGCCAGCACCAGCCCGCGACGAGGACTGGCCGGGCCGTCATCCCGGATGATCATTCCGTAAACACTCAGGGGCCAAGCGTCTTCATGCCTCGGAGCGGGACCAAGGATCACGTAACCAGCCAACGGTATCGCACTACAGCCACTCTCAGCCATCAGAAACACACTCCTTCTCATGGATCAGGGGTACACAGAGCCGCCACACACGAAGAGTACAACACTCCGACAAATAATCCAGCCTTTTCTTGGTGCGATATGGCGATTCCTGCGAGATTCACCGTAGGGAGAGGAGAACGTGTCACGGAGCTCCGTATTACCCTACAGAGGGCTTGAGCCGAGTGACAGATACTGATCGCGGGCTCATGGTATATAGCGTACAGCACGGCTTTAGTTGGTACTGGAGACTACAGGCCGGAGGGTAACAGGATACGGGTCGCATGCGAGGCCGGGGGGTCCGGGGGAAATCTGAGAGGGGGAAACGGAATCGAGAGGCCTACTGCGCGCTGTACCGTCCGATAATGGATAGTATGTTGCATTCGATCGGCCTTGGCGCCCCCATGAGCACCTGATTAGCGCTGCAACGCCCACTCCCTGCGCTTCTACTGCGCATGTACTGCGCCAAGCACCACAACTCGAGCACCATCGGACCACTAACGCACCATTGTGTCCCATTATCAACACGAAGTGGTCAGATATTGGCCACTTTGGACAGAAGTTGCCCACCCCATATAATATTATTTTTCATTGGCCGACAGTGATTTCCTGGGGTACGGTTCACTCGACAAGCATCCATCTATTGCGGGTGCGGATCAGGAGTCTTGGACCTGGTTCGACTGGACACCGCTAGGAGGCTGCCTCGCATCGTTCAGGAGCTACAGTGATGTCTCACCCCTCTGAGTACCCGCCGACGCTGTCGGCGTTCTCTGCGTCTCCCTGTGGGCTTGTGGCGTGTCTTGCTGGACTTGGTGAGGTACGCGTGGAGGCTGTGTGTGCCTCATGCCATTGCCACGAGCTGATTGACGAGTCTGAGCGTTGCTACGCCTGTGGTGGCTGGGAGTGCTCTGACTGCGATCCTCGCGGCGATGAGGACAATCCCCTGGCTTACCACTGCGGGGCGTGTGATCCGGAGCGGCATGAGCCGCTGGCGGAGGGCTCACTGTGACCGCAACCTTCAACGATTATCGCGAGATCGCAGCGAAACACCCCGGAGTAGCGACCGACTGCGGGACAGTATCCGGACAGACAGAGGTGCACCGCATCGAGGTCGGTGACCGTATCGGCTACATCCGCACCGGGAAGCGTCGGCCGGGACGCACGATCTGCGCTGGCTGCTGGGACACCTGGAAGCAGGAGAACGCCTCGGAGCGGTTCGAGCTGGACGAGAATCGGTGCAGCTACGCCAACTGCAACGTGCCGGCAACACGCCGGACGACCGTGGGCGGGCTCGACGGATACACTTGCGGCAATCACAGTTCCGACAAGCCAAGGCGGAAGGAGGCAGCTACACCTAATGCCACATGAACCAGGATTCACCTACGCACAGAGCGTGCTGCTTAAATGGTACACCAAGACCCCTAAGTGGGTGCTGGCCAACGCGCTAGCGGAGGCCCTGCGTGGACGCGATCCGAATATGGACGCACTACTGATACGGATCACCGAGGCCACTTACGAGGCCAAGAAAGCGGGCGACACCTGCCACGCACGCTGGGTCAAGGATGGGCGGCCGAAGTACGGGAAAGGACAAACGCAATGAGTGGCGCGAAGCACAGTCCGACGCCCTACCGAATGGATAGCGGCGGGACCATGCGTGACGCACGCGGCGTGGTCATCGCGGGCGTCTATGGACCGCTGCACGCCATACAGCTCGCAAACGCCCAATTCATCGTCCGCGCCTGCAACTCGCATGACGACCTATTGGCGGCGTGCAAGGCTGCGAAGTTGTACTTTGAGCCGGGGCCGAAGTGTCCACCTGAGCACCACGAGTGGTTCCGAAAACTGATGAAGAACGATCCGATTTGGAAGCTATTGACCGCAGCCATCGCCCGAGCCCAGCCCGAAAAGGAGACCGTGACCGATGCAGAACCAGAATCCAGGTGACTTGACGTGGTCTGCGGTCGTCGTCTGCGTCTCTATCGCGGGCGTGATGCTGACCGCGCTCGTGGCCGCGATCTTGAACTGACCTTGCAAGAACAGGAGCGTGAGATGATAGAAGGCAGCCTTGCTCGAATCCTCAGAATGCCGAACTCGGTATCACGAACAGATATTCCTAGTGACGCCAACCGCCTCCATGAGTCGTGCCTGTTTTCGTATGCCCGGCTTGAGTATCTCATGGAGCTAGCTGAGGCTGGGGTTCCGTCGGAAGTTCTGGTCGATTTGAACAACCAGATCATCAATGCGTGGATTGGGCCAGACGAGCCCACGAATTAGGAGTCTGAGGCATGTCCATTCCGTGCACTGTGAGTCAGTTCTTCAAGCAGGTGCGGCGGAAGCCCGGTCCGCTCAACGTGCTTGCCGACGCCGAGTTCTCGGCCGTCCGCTGCCGAGACGAGGTCGTGCTCGTGGCCACCGTCACCGACGAACGAACGACACTGGCGGGTAAGCGCTCCGTGACTATTGTCCCGCTCGCGTTGGTGCCGGAGCTGATCGCGTCGCTGCAGGCGGCCACGAAGGACGGGGCAGACTGCGACGAGTCGGCGCGTGACTGGATTCGAGTCAAGCGCGCGCCTGCGCCGGAAAGGAGCAGGCATGGCGGATCTTGACGTGAACGTGGGGCTCATCGCTGATTTCTGCATGGACCCTAAGGTGCCGCTGGCCAAGCGGGCTAAGAACTTCACTACGGTTCTACGGGCAATGCCCGCCGGCTGGGAGGGGTTTTTCGCCCGCGACTTCGAGACCATGAACAGTGGGGCCAAGCAGGTCGCAGCGAGCCATGAAGTGATCAAGATGGCGTTGCTGCTCGCGCTCGTGGCCAAGGATCTGATTGACGCGGGCGCCGTGTTCTGCGTACCGGACAATACAAATGACGAGGCGCCGAAACAAGGAGAATCGACCAATGCCTGAGGCAATCCCCGAGTTCATTTCGAGAGTGCAGGCGTACTGCGATGCGGCGAATGTGCAAGCGCCGATGCCTTGGATTCCGATCGGCCTTGAGGGTGGCTGGGACGGAATCGGCGATGCAGATAAGCGAGGTTTATTCGCTAGGCGTTTGAGCGACGACACCCCAAGCGAGTTCGTCCTTGGCGCTAGCGCCGACCTCCCGCGGGCGCTGAAGGCACTGGAATTTCTCGACGAATACGTGGTTCCGTTTGTCCGCTTACCAAAGGATAAGCGTGACGAGTTTGCCCGCATCCTCAACGGCGAAGAGGTGGACGATGGCTAGACGAACATTCAACCGACCGATCGCACGCTCAGCCCGCGAGGACCGCACATACCTCGACGTCGTGTACGACTCGAAGTTGGAGATGCGGCGTGCCGCCGAACTCGAGGTGCTCAGGCGCGCCGGGCACATTCGAGCGTGGTACCGACAGGTTCCGGTGCAACTCGGACGCGACACGAGCACGCGCATCGACTTCCTGGTCATCGGACTGGAGTACAACTGGTTCGAAGAGCCCAAGGGCTTCGACACCCCCGCTTTTCGCAGCATCAAGGGCCTTTGGCTGAAATACGGGCCCACGAAGTTGCACATTTTCTACCCCAAGGGTAAATCGAACTGGAGAATTGAAGTCTTGGCCCGCGGATCAGAGGCCAGGGCATGACACAGGTCTTTGAAGGAGGATGACGCTATGGATCGGAATAAAGAGTTCAAGTGGTCCGGCGTAGGCATGGTCGCCTTGGTCTTGATCGGGCTGGGTTCGCTTATGTGTAACGGCTGCGGCTCCGGCCTCGGCTCGGTGTTCAGCGGTGAGGCGGGTTTCGGTAACTTCGTGAACGGCGCGGGGCTGTTTCTGCCTCGTCCGGTAGCGGGAGAGGACGGTCAAGATGGGATGGATGGTGCTGACGGTCTGGACGGTATCGACGGCGTGGCTGGTGTGGGTGGCGCTGAGGGTCCGGAGGGACCGCAGGGTAGCCCGGGAGTGGACGGCAGCGATGGAGCGCAAGGCGACAGAGGGTCGCCAGGCGATACTGGACCGCCGGGATCGTGCGGCTCGGGATGCGTCACGTTCTGCCACTACCACGAGACCATCGACGACCCCGGGGATCCGCACAACTCAATAACCGGGCCGGCGATTCCGTGCGGGCGCGGGCGATAGCGAAAGGACTGACTGATGCCACAGGTACAGATCGTTGACAAATCGGGGGCGGACCCGAAAAAGTGGAAGCTGGTTCCCATGATGGTCACGCCCGCGGCGCGTACGCTACTCAAGAAGCTAGCTGCGGAGCGCCATCGGAAGATGTACCAGCAGTTCGCGTGGATGATGGAGCAGTTCGCGGGCCTGGGCGACGTCGCCAACATGAGCGTGCCCGTACGCTTGGTCGAGAAGCTGACTCGCGTCGCCCAGGCGTTCAACCGCTCGCCGATGGACCAATTCGAGTGGATGATCGATCAGGAGCTGCGCAAGCGCGAGGATCTGATCCATCGCATCGAGCGAGGCAAGACGAACACCGCCGACCTGCCGCGTCTCGAGCTGGTGATTGGAGGGCCTGAAGATGAAGACCACCGCCAGGCAGCCGGACACGGAGCGTAAACGCGATGTCAAAAAACTGTGACGATTTCTTAGAGGGAGAAATGTTCCGGGCGGCAGTGGCCATACTGGCGATCCTGTGTTTGTGGGCTTGGCTCGCATAGCACATTGAGGCCCGGCAAGAAAGGAACACACGATGCGCGAGACGACCCTGTGGCCGAAGTTCCTGGCCAGAGACGAGCGGAGGCTGGCACTCGAGAAGCGGCGCCGGACACTGGCGTTGCTCGATCCGAAAGGCCGAATCTCGGAGGCTGAGCGGCTGGCGGAAGTGCTGGAGAACGACGGCGAAGTCAAGACCTGGCGTTGGATCCGCATGAGAGCGCAGGCGACCGACCGACGCCTTAGGCGCTGCCTCGTCTGGCTGTACGGCAACACGATCGGGAGGATTTGACATGCCGTTCCTGAGCAACAAGCACGTAGTGACACTGGAGACGGCGGAGCGCCCAGTGACGTTCGTGGACACGATCGCCAAGCTACTGGAGGAGGAACCCGACTTCTTCGCCGACGAATGGGTTAAGGCCAAGCACTTCAATTTCTTTTCGAGGATAATCCAAGTTCGGGCGACAGTCGTCACAGACGAAGCGGAAGTTCTCAAGTACGCGTCCACCGGCGAACTAGCCCGCTGGGCCGAGCACCGACAGCTCATGGCACTGTGGGGCATCTGGCAGCAGATCGGGTCGTTCCTCGGTAAGCACGAGAAGTTCATGCAGGAGCGAGCAACGTACGAGGCTGAGGCCCGCGGCGAATCCGAGCTGGTCGGCAAGGCACACGCGAAGGGCACGCAGGAACATTTCAACGAAGGAGCTCAGTGAGATGACAGAGCAAGGGCAAGACAAGGTGTATGTGCCGCCGGAAACCGAGGACTCACCATTCCTGAGTGATCTTCAAAGGGCGCATGGTATACAGCCTCAAAGCAATAACGGATTCGCGCAGATCGTCCACCTGATCGAAGCCGGATGCCTCCAGAAAGGCAACGGAGTGCGTACGATCGAGTTCACGCCCGACGCGGTCGAGAAGTTCGCGGAGCTGTATCTGTCCGATCCGGAGCCGAGGCACGAAGTTCTCCTCGACATCGATCCTCCGTCGGAGCCTGTCGCCCAGGAGCCGTGCCAAGCCGGCAACTGCACAAACCGGTCGCGCCACAAATGCCGTATTTGCGGACGACGGCTTTGCCGTCGGCACGCGGCCATCGACTCTGACCGCGGCGTTCAATACGCGTCCTGCCTCGGAGATTGCGGATCAGATTCGGCGATTGTGCCTAGCGACGCACTGCTCGACCCGGTTGCCAACCCGCCGGTGCCGGATCCAGTATTCCAGGAATGCGATGAAGATGGATGCGACTCCACTGCCCATGGGTTCTGTATGATGTGTGGAAAAACGCTATGCCGTGATCACACCGCCTACGGGGCTACGAACCTGTGCAGGCCGTGCTCAGGAACGTAATCCGCAGCCGCTAAGACTCCGTGAAGAGGTTTAAGGCGCTCTGACCGCACCTACCTGCGTTCGCTACGCTAACCGCCGGCTGGTACTGAGCTTCGCTGGGGCTCAGCCAGCCGGCGGGCTTCGCTCACTCCGACACGGTGCTAGGCGTGTTGCAGGCGCAGACCCGGCGTTTCACCGAGCCCGCTGGTCTCGACACTGGCGCTGAGGCCGTGAGACAAACGCCCGCGATCCACTGCCATCCTCCTCCAGGCGCCTCACGCGGTTCGACCCGGCGCCCCGATGCGTGTTACTCCGCGCCGCCATCCATTGCGGCACACATCGGTATTACAGACAGCCCTCGAACGAAGCCGGAGGGCGTGGCTCGCCGTGTCCCCTATGAAGGGGCACTACGCACGGTCGCGGCGCACTGAATTGTTATGCGAGATTCGCCCACCGCGGTGCCTCGGTCCATTTGCGGTGCTTTTCAAGTTCGTCGGGTGCATTGGCTTCCATCCAACACAAGTGGCACGACTCGGTTCCACGGTGGAAGCCGCAAATCGGGCGACCGCATTCGTTACATGGCCGAAGCGTCGACCTGCACGAATCGCAGTTGGGGTATCTACAGTCTTGCGCCGTATTCATCGCTCCACTCCTACGAGAAAAGGCGGCGCCGCGCTCGGTGGAAGTTAGCTCCCGAGCACGGAACACCCGCTTACGGCGCCGCGTTTATTCGGCGATTTCGTACGTTGCCTCGAAGATGTCCGGCTTGCATGGGTACAGCTCGCCCTTGACGCCCTGGATGATCCAGTCTCCGAGGCTGACCTGCATGATTCCCTCAAGCGTGGACACCGCGAGCATGGCTGGCGCCGCCTCGAACGGGAACACCCGCCCCGGCGCGCCATCGGGTAGATTCCACGCATCGTGCAGCCACTGCGGCCAGCCGACGTTGCTCGCGCGGTTTTTTGACGTCAACTGCCATGCTTCTACAACAATCGGCCTCTTGCGAAATTTCATTGGGGTTCCCTTCGTGAATTGAAAAAGGCGGCGGCTAGCTGTAGGTCGATCGCCAAACAGCGGGCAGCGGCACACAGTTTCCCGGCCTCTCTGCTTTTCGCCGCCAATCTTAGGAACAAAAAAGCCCGCGGGGTCTCGGCGAGGGTGGTTGTGCTCAGCGAACCAGGCACCGGCAAGTGTCTGACTTGTTGTCCAATCTCTATCGAGACCCGCGGGCAAATGAAAAACCCGAGGCGCGTGCCCTCGGGTCTATCGAGTCGTGCGGCGTTGAGTTGGTGAACCGTACCGCCACACGCGAGTTCTAATTGTATCGTACGGTTCACCATGCGGCAAATCATCCGCGCACCAGGCTCCGCTGTCAAGGCAATTTCTCGACCCATTTGATCGGCTTTCCGTGCAGCGTTGGGTTCTCGATCTCTTTGAGGAGGTCCGATAACGGGCGCAGCTTCGACTGCGGGCAGCTCCAGGTGTGCCAGCCGCCCAGATCGCGGATGTGCGAGCCCTCGCCGCGGGTCGCCATTTCAGTCCCGAATACGAATCCGGGGCTGGAGAAGCGGGTGGGTCCGTGCGGGTTCATGACCACGAACGGACGGTGCAGCTTCCATTTCTCGTTGGAGAAGACCTGGAGGTCTCCACCTCGCCCGTCGCCAATCATCGATCTATCCGCCGGCAGGCATCGCACCTCGATGAAGACGCCGCGGTCCTCCTTGTTGTTGAGGCGCTCGCCCTGGTCGTCGAACCGCGGATCCCGCCAGCCCAAGAGGCCCATGCACGCGATCTCCGCCGCCGCCTCCATGATCCTGGCCTCCCAGCCGTACGGCTCACGTAGATCGGTCTCGAGCCTCTGGATCCGCAGAAAGTTCCGGCGCGAGCCCACGCACGCCGCGGTCCACAGTTGCTCGGGGCTGAGTTCGATGATGGACTTGGTTTTCAAACGCCTTCGGTAGCCTCCTCAGTTGTTGCAGATTCTGCAACAGGTCGAGCCTCCGTGTCGAGCTTAGCGATAAGGTCTTCAATCTTGTAGGCTGCCAATGAAAGGGTATTGTCGTGGTCTGGCATGTCCAGATAACACCCCGTATTAGCCGCAACCTCTGCTGTTCTCATATCCCGAACTGCCTTCACCGCATCCACCAGTGCCTGTCGACGGACTTGGCGGGCGTAGGATTCGATCGCCTTCAGCTTGCGTCGCACACGCTGCCTTGGCGGCATCTTCGTAGAGTCGATGTGCAGCAAGGCTCGCTCTAGCTGTTCCGCCGTCTCAATCTGTCCGGGCATCGCGTTTCTCCTCTGCCACCAGCCGCCACTCATGCTCAGTCGGTTGCCGTTCGGCCATCCTCAACCTCCCTTTCTCAACCGTTGCAGAATCTGCAAGGGTTCACTTGCCGGACGCCAGGGCGGCGCGAAGACGACCCATCTTGCACAAGAACTCTTCTGGTTTATCGCCGGCAGTCTTAGAGGCTTCCTCGACCTCCCTCGCCGCCCGCTCGATAGCCTCAAGGCGGTCGATGTAATCCTGATCCTGGCCTTCGAATGCCTTCAGCCGGTCGACCTCGGCACGAAGTCGTACGTTGCGGAGAGACGACGACGTTATCAATGAATCAATAGCAGACCTAAGATTGCAGCGTTCGTACGGGCGTATAGTTTGGCTGTGGTCAAGATTCGCCTCGCGAAGCCCCGTGTTGACGAAGTCGGCGGCGCAGGCAATCTCTGACCGTAACGCATCCCGCTCTGCCCGGACGGCTGCGAGCTTGGTCGTTAGCTTCGCCCGCAGCTCTTCTGACACCTCCAACAGTGGTTGCCGCAGGTCTTCGTTGATTCCTTCACTCATCTCATCCGCCTTCCGTCGTTGGGTTTCATCATTCCTCCGTCCGGGCCGGGCTAGCATTGGCCAGTAATTCGGCAATCCTCTCATTCGTGACCCAGTGTTTCGTCTGTAGCTGGGTCTTCTTGCCCAACTCCTGGCGCATATACTCTCCAAGCAACTCCCGCGCGTGATGGTATCCACCGGCGTACGCGCGCCACACCTCGCCGAAGGCAGTATCAAGGGAAAGGCAGACGAACCCACGGGGGTCCGGCCACAGGACTCGGCAGTCCAGGTCTCGCAAGTAGATCCTCCATGGATCTGGTTCGACCACGGCATTTCCTGAATACGACATAACCTTCCTTATGGGGCGTCGGCCGTCTCCAACTCCCCAGAGGTCGTCCAAGCATGGGACGACTCGACGATCGATTTCAATTCGGCCTTGGCCTCCGCATCATAGATCAGGTGGCCGAACTGCTCCTGAAACCGCTTCAGCCGCTCCGTAGGTGTTCCCGCCCTGTTGAACACAAACGTATGAACTCTGCGAATCAAGTCCCTCAGTGCCGTAGGTACTCGCCGAACCCGGTGCCCGGTAGCGAGTAGTTGCTGTGCTTCGCGGTCAGTGCTCACAGGGATAGCGTCCGGGGTCTCGCACATGTACTGCTCGACGAAGTATTTCTGAACCTTCGGCCTGTCTACGCGGCAATACGACGTATCAAGAGCGCCTTCCGCCATGCTCGCATACAACGCCTCGTCATCGCCAGACTTGTCCCACAGCCGCGACGTCGCACACGATACGTCGAACGTCTTGGCGGTCATGCGGTCGCGGTCCAGTCGCAGATTCTTCGGCGAGAAGTTGTAGCCGTATGTCAACTCCTCGATCAGACACACGAACAGACCACCGACAAACACGCGACGCCGCAGATGCTCTTCAGTGAGGATGTAGTCTATCGCCAACCCGGGCGCGTAGTTCTCTGCAACCTCGTCAAACATGTGCTTCGGGAAACCGTCGATGTCAAAATAGACGCCGTCGGACGGGTCACCGGAAACGAACCTCTCCACGGTCAATACGTGTGCGCCGTATTCTTCTGACCGCTCAAGCTTCGCAACCCAGGTCTCCGCCCCGTTCCTGATCGTCACGTCCATCTGAAGCCGCAAGAGGACCAATATCGCGAGCTTGTAGCCCTCCCCGAACTCACCGATAGCACCCGCGTCCTCGGCCTTGTCTGTCTCACCGAGAAGTAGGGTTTTGGGCGTCAAGAATGCGTTCGTTGTTCCGATCGTAAGGCGTTCGATGTGCGGCGAGTAGGCGAAGACAACGCCTGACTGTGCATCGGCATGGTGTTGGTCTATTGCGTTTTGCAACAACTCGCGCACGGCTTGCCATGCCCCCCAGTGTGCCACGTATTTCGCCGACAGGCTCAGTATGTGCTTTGCAATCGATTCCTTTTCCACGTGCAAATCCTCCTTTCAATGCAACATAACGTTTATTATCGGCGGCACCTCAAACCGTGGCGACCGCGTGGAACTCGGGAACCGTCTCCCGATACACCGTGAAGCGTCCGACCCTGGCACCGCCTTCGAGCACGTAGATGTCATAGACCATCGGCCACGACGCTTCCCATCCGCCATGCGCATGATGCCAGTCCGCGGCGTCTACGGCGATTAGCTCCCCGCTGTGGTGGCGACTCTGAAACGCCACTGCATCATCAATGCCCTCGTCGTGCTCGACTCGCGCGTATTTGTACCAAATCAATTTATTCGCCATCACGTCCTCGGGGTTAGGGGCCTACTCCAATCCGCCGCCCGGTGGTGGCAGGGTAAACGGCGGATCAACCTCGAAGGCAAAGATACCGATTACGCTTTGTCGGCCGCCTTCGGTCTGGAACCGTATATACCAGACTCTCTTCACTTGTCCGGTTAGCGGGTTTACTTCGGACTGGCAGAAAAACCATTGAATGATGGCATTCAGGCCAGAGCAATACGGTTCAGCCGGGCCGTACGTCCCACAACCTAGAGGCGTATTGTACTTGCAGTCTCCGGAGAAATGATATCCGTTTTCGGGAATAGGCATCCCTGGAGCACCGATGTCGAAACAGTACAACCCCGCGACGTCCGTGCTGCACTCCAGTCCCGTGATATTCATCTGCACGTTATCAACCGGCTGGACCACCCAGTCGTCATGCAGTGTCACGACAATCTCGATGACGCCGCCGTCTGCCGTCAAGCCAATGTGGCCGAGTAGCTTCTCGTCGTACATCCACGGCCATAGGTCCACGAACCGCAAGCCAACGCCGTAGAAGTATACATCGTACAGTACGCCGTCGATTTCGTGAGTGATGATCAGCGGTGACACGATGATGTCCGTCGTGCAGAACGACTCGAAATTGATATGGCTACCGAGAAATTGGTACTCCACATCCGTCGCGTCCCACCACGGTGTCTTGTCACACGGATCAGGCAACGGCGTTGCGTTCGCTCCTGCCACCATCACAGCCAACAGCATGCACAGTTTCTTCAGCGTCGTTTCTTCCTTTCGTTTGACTCAAAACGTGACGCCCACGCGAGCGTCATTCATTCACGTACTCCGGGGCTAGTCGACTTTGATTGGCACGCCAAGCACGTCCCGCGCAGCCTGAAGCTCAGGGCAGTTGTCGCGGTAAATCGGCCACGCCACCTTGCCGTGGTAGCCGCGCACCACTTTGACTGTTGCGAGTAGTGCGACCTTCAGCCGCTCGACCTCGGCCTCGGCTTTGTGAACCTTTGGCCACCAATCGGTTGTTTCGAGTTCTTGATTTAGAAGCTCGATCTCGGCGGTGGCGGCTTCGATGATCGCGCCCTGGGCCTTAACGCAATCGTGAACGGTATCGTGTGGACAGTCGCCCGTTGAACACCCATCACAGCCGATGAACGATCGCATCCGCGCGATCTCGGCCTCCAACTCTTCGATCTTCTGAAACAGGGTTTCCGTTACCATCTCAACCGCCTTTCAATGCGACGTATCTAGCCTTTTCGGACGGTCGCCGCGTCGAGCCGCTTCTCCGTACTTCGGATTCGTTCCTCATCGTCGTGCGCTCCAAGGTAAGAAACATAAGATGCATGATCGGACCTACTCTTTCCGCCAGTCCTCGACAGCCTGCTCAAGTGTCGGGTGTCGTTGGCTCATCCCCCCCCTCCGCTTGCGCTTGTGGAACGCCAACTCAAGCACGCCCTTGCTTACGGCGCTCACGCTGACCCGAATGCAACGGTCATGCGCCAGAAACACCAGTCGTGTCATTTCATTGAAATCCCACGTCGCAAGCTCGTTTCTGAATCGCACGGAACAGAAGAGATCGCGGTCCCAGATGTTCGCCTTAGTGGTCGTAATCTTGACGATCTCGACGACATGGTGGGGGCCGTGCCACAATTCGGACAGTAAATCGAACGCCTCGTAGGCGATCGGGGACGGGTTGTCGAAGTAGTAGTCCAGGTAGTGCTTTCCTGTTTCAGTCGCTTCTGCCATCGTTCGTCACTCCAAAGTCCGGATAATTCGGCGCCACATATCTACTTTTATCGCTCGTTCCCGCTCAGCAGCTCCCATGCGCGTCGTACCACTGCTGGTACTTGTCCATTGCCAACGGCTCTAAGTCGGTCCACCCGATGGGCCACGCCATCAGATACTCCACCGCTCTTACCGGCGGGTACAGAAAGCCGTGATTCATCCTGAACCAGTCTCGCAAATTCTGTTGATGACCACGGGTGAAGGCGCTCATGCCCGACCCCTTGCCGTCGCACGCGGTCGGCGTTGGAATAAGCGAGCCCGAACCATCGATTCCGGCGGTGGAAGGCGCCAACCTCTGCTGCTGAAACACTTTCCCATCCGATTGCACGATACCCCGTTTCGGCCAACCCTCGGAGTACGCGGGCCACGTATCCTGTTTGAACAATGGCAGGCACGTTCTCCAAGAACGTGACTGCCGGTCGTACTTCGCGAACGATTCGCAAGGTCGCTGGCCACAGGTTTCTAGGGTCTGCACCGGCAAGACGTCGGCCCCCGCAACTGAACGGCTGGCACGGGAAGCCCGCAGTGACGACATCCACTTTTCCCCGCCAGGCGTATCCGTCAAACGTTCGCACGTCACCCCAAATCGGGAATGGATCGAGCACTCCGTCGTTCTGTCTTTGCATGAGCACTCGCCGGCAGTAGGGGTCGATCTCGACGGCGCAGACTGTTCGCCACCCGAGCAGCTTTGCCCCGAGAATTCCGCCACCAGCGCCTGCGAACAATGCCAGCTCATTCATCCAACGTCCCAATAATCGAGTAATTCATAATCGTCCTTTTCGGACGTTAGTCAGGCAGCCGCCGGTGTCCGCCCCACTCCGCGAAGCGATCCACGGCTGACGACGTCTCACGAAGAAAGTCCCCAGAGCAACCAAACCGTCTCGCCTGTTCGCAATAGTGACGCAACGTCTCCAGTGCAAGAACATCTTTGCCGCGCAGAACAAACACGGGTTCGTCCTCTCTGGGGAACTCCCCACGCTCTGTGGTAATCTTCCCGTACTTCAAATCCCTAGCCATGACTCGTCCTTTCCGTATGCACCCGTTCGCCTTCGCCACGTCATCCTCGCTTCCGTTCGACCTGTTGAGGGCGTCCGCCGTCCGATTGTCCGGATCGGTTTTCTGAAAAAGAGTAATCCCGAGCAGCGCAGGCATGAGCGGACATCCGCTTTTGTGTAGCCCCGCACCCTGGCGACACTCCGGGCAATCGTGCGACTGAAACCACTCGGCCAACGCACAAGCCGCCCAAATGACCAAGCGCTCTTGGCATATGATACAGCTACACATCGTGTCTTTGCTCTTCGCCACGTCAGCCTCCCACCGATTACTTCAGCTCATTCGACACGAACTGCCAGTCCCGTAGGTCGATATCACCGTCGCTGTCCCTGTCCATCACCTCGCCCCATTTCAATGCGGCAGGTGTCACCTCGACTGACCGGATCGATCTCCCAGACACGAGCGAAACAACCGTCCGTCCGCCTGGTCCGTTCTGGTAACGATGCCAGTGGGTGTACCTCTCCAACGCCTCGCAGTGTTCACGAACATGCCAACAGTCGCGACCGGGCCGCCACACCGAATCCGGTGCTGTACCGATGCAGGGGTACAGCTCGAGCAGGTGACACATTTCAATCACGCGCCAGCATTCTCGCCCCGGCGACCATACCGGCACGTCGCACACGTCGGCGCGAACGGAGCAGCAGACCAAGGATAGGGCTATGATCCGTGCCGCCTTCATCCGAGTTCTCCTTTAAGCCCGCACGACGCCGGCGCGACCAGATCAACTCCAGAGGGAGGCATTCTGACCGACGCCGCACGGGCACCTGGGAGGGGCTCCGGCGCTAACCGGAGCCGTCAAACGAACGTAACACTAGGCTCGGTGGGACTTGAACCCACGTTCGCGATCGCATCCGAGAGGCGGGGAGAGTGATAGCCGCCACCGAAAACTCTCGCTACCTCCTTAGCCGCACCCCCAAAGTGCGACTCGAGCCTACCTCATCGCTTGGTGAGGCGTTGAACAGGGCGGGGCAGGACTCGAACCTGCGACCCCCCGGTCTTGCGACAGCCGCTCACGCTAAACTGCCTCACCGGTGCCAGGTGCTCTACCAACTGAGCTACCCGCCCTTACGCCGCCGACCGACTAGGGTACGGCCGGCGGCTCTGTCGATAGTACAATCAGCGCATGGCCACTCCTTTCCGACAAGTTGAAAGGTTCGACTACCACGACGCGACGAAGTTGCCGCGCCCGAGGGTGCTATTTTTCTGCATCACGCAATTGTTCCGCCGCCTCTTCGAGCTTCTCTTGCAGATCGTCTCGCTCGGCGGTCATCGCCTCGAGTTCTTCTTGTAGCGCGTCAACGCGAGTTTCAATGTCTTTCCCTATCCCACCAAGCGCTCCGCACGCATCATCTATCACGCCGCGCCAGGCCGCCGTATCGTCTGGGTCGATCATCACGCAGCTCCCGCGGTCGAGGCACGAGACAGCGCCCCATCCAGCTCGCCCCACCGCCCCGGACCAAGCTTCATCACCTCGGGTTGCGACAGCATTCCGAGGCCGAACTGTTTGCGGATCGCCTCCTGTTGTCCGTGCGTCAGGTCGCGGTAGATGTCCACCATCTCCCGGAACCGCTCCAGCGTCATGACCTCTTCCGGGGCCTCCTCTTCCGGGGGATCAGTTGCCTTCTTCTTGGCCTTCGGCTCCGGTTTCGGCTTCTCGGGTGGCGCCTCCACGGGCTTCCTCCCTGCCGCTTGGGCTGCTGCGGCGCCCACCTTGCTGGCCTTGCTGGCGTTCTTGCCGTCCGAATCGTCTCCGTCGTCTCGAAGCGCCGGGAACGCCGTGTCGACACTGAGCGTGCCGTCCCGGATCGCATTGAACATGCCGCCCAGTTCAGCCAGGACTTCGAGCGTTATCTCCTCGACCGACGATTTATCGATGCCGGACAGCAATCGCTCTTCGAACACGCCCATTTTCTGGAAGCTGCCAAGCATGGAGGTTCGACGCTCGACCAGCGTAGTCGCGTCACCGATGGCCTTGCGCTTGCACGCCTCGTAGATGGGCGCCCACATGGGTTTCGGTACGACGCGGAACATGCCGTCGCGCATGGCGATTGAGGCCGCGGCGTTGCAGGTCGTGACGATCATGTCTTCGTTGTATCGCCGTCCGTCGCGGCCCGTGATCCGCCGCTGCTTCTCGACGGAAACCGCGAGGTTCGTCTCCAGGTCCCACACCGTAGACTGTGCCGTGACCGTAGTCGCGCCGACGTTCGTGATCCGCGTCTGCACCCGAAGGTTGCCCCATGAATGCGCGAGGATTTCCGCTAGGCGAATGCTTCCGCCCTCGATCTTCTTCCCGGCGCGGGGCAGTGCGTAGAGGCACGACTCGGCGGTGGCCACGTCCATGGTCGCGAGTTGCGTACACCTCTTGAGCGACTTAACCATGTCGCGCGGAAACTGCTTCGCCGTTCGCACCTGCATGTCCGTCTCGGCGGTCACGATCGACCGAATGGCGTCCTGGTCGACGATCTCGACTACTAATTGCGGTTCGTCGCTCACTATGTTTTCTCCTTTTAGAGTTTTTCCAGTTCCTTCCGTAGCACGGCGACGCTGTCGTGGATGCCGCTCGCGAAACACCGGCAAGGCATTCGCGTTGTCGCGTGCATCCCTTCCGCTTCCTTGTGGAGCCACCTCTCGCCTTCTTTTACTGGTACGGTTGTGCGGCTGAGTTCGCAAGCAATGCATGCCAGCTTTGCCGCCCCTTCCAGCACCTCGATCTGAAAGGCGAGGATTGACCGCAACACATTGGTGCCAAGCTGTGGGTCGTTAGCATGCTGGCCAGAGTGAATGATGTTGTTGAGTTCCCATAGGTATTTTTCCGCAGTAGTCATGGCTTCGCCTCCAGCTCCGGTTTCGGCTCCACGATCTCGCCCTTGGTGTACGGGTTCGCGTTCGTGTACTGCTTGACGAAACCCGGATGATCGGCATCCAGGCGAGCTTTGTCGAACTTCGTGCCCTTAATCGGCTTCAGCCAGTAACGACGCCCGTCCGGAAACTCCAGCGTGTCGCCGTCGCCCATGGCAGCCATCATCCGCGCCTTGAGTGCATCCTTCTCCGCCTTGCAGAATGCCTCTAATTGCTTGACCAGCTCGAATCGCGGCAGGATCTTCTCATCGACGCACTGCACGATCTTTCCCGGCTCTCGTATGACGCGCTGCAAGTCTTTGAGTGCAGGCGCCGTGCTGATCGTCCACGAGTCGTCCGGCTCACGGCGCGGCACGACGTACTCGTGCCAGAAGACATTCGACCGATCCATGAGCACCTGCGCCAACTGGTCGTCGCGTTCGACGTGGAACATGGCGAACTTCAGATGTCCCGACACCAAGCACGCCGGGACGTGGCATAGCTTCTTACCTGTGGCCAGCATGTGGCCATGGCCCTGTACGATGACGCGCGTCGGCATTTCGTCGGTACCCGGCTCGCCCCAGCCCCTGGCTGTCGCGCAGTTCAAGGCGCCCTTGCCCTCGACTGGGTTGCCGGACTCGTTCACGATGGCGTCGATGTTCACCCCGATGGGCGCGCCGTCGACTTTGCGGTACTGATTCTGCGTGATCGGCCCCAGCTCGTCGCGGCAATACTCCATGAGCGCCTTCTCGATGTAGTTGCCGGCCTTGAGGTAGCTGTGGTCCAGGTCTTCCATCGCCTGGACCTTGGACAGCCACACTGCGTACGCGTTGCCGAACAGCATTTCGTACAGGTCGCTCGAGCCGAGATGATTGACCCGGCGCTTGCGCTGCGATTCAGTGATCGGCATAGCTACGCCTCCTCTATGGTCGCTTCCTGTAGCGAATCGTCTGGCTGGTCGCGATTACATTCCGCGCATTGAACCGGGTAGCCGTGCTCTGCTTTGAAGTACGTCCCGCACGTGGAGCAGGAGCGCCCGGAAACCATGTCGTCAGAAATCTCGCCCATAGCAACACCTCCCAAGATGGTCCGCCCGGCCCGCCAGCCTGTGCGGCGTTGTGGCGACCGTCAGAAAAACGGGCGGGCGAACACTTCTTCGTGTTTACTTCTTGCAAAGGGCCGCCACATGAGGTAGTATACACCAGTGGCGGCTTGTTGCAAATGAATTCTGTGAACCTTTTTGGAGATCAAACTATGAGGGTGTCAATCAGGCTTCTCGCTGTCGTTCTGGTTCTCGTGGTCCTCTTGCCGTGCACCGGATGCGTGTTCGACAACCTGCTTGCGGTGGCGATGAACCCAGAGTTTGCCGGCGAGTGGGTCAACACGAGACTGGACCAGGTGGACGAGCGAGTGGACCAGGGGGAAGTTATCGGCGCACGGTGGCTCGTTATCGTCGACCAGATTCTCAGCCGAATCACCCCTGGCTAAAAACTCCAGTTGGTCGCGTTGCCTACCGTGGCCAAGTGTAGCTCCGGGCGTCACGTCTCAAGACGGCGTGGCGTCCATCTTTATTTTCGTTGGAGATAATGATGACGCAAACCATGACCAGCACGGGCGTTACCCTGCAGGTGACAAGCTGCTGTGTGTGTGGCACGGAGTTCGCGGTGCCTCTCGCCATGCTCAGGGCCAGACAAGAATCGGGGGGTGATCTGTACTGCCCCAGCGGCCACTGTCTCACATGGAACGAGACGGAAGTGAAGGAGCTGCGCCGCCAGCTCGCGGGCGAGCAGCAAAAGGTCAACATGGAACGTGAATATGTGCGTTGTGAGCGCCTACGACGCATGGCTGAACAAGAGCGCCACGAACATACGAAGCGTCGACTATCTGCCACGCAGGGCGTTGTCACCAAGACCAAGAAGCGGGTCGGCGGCGGGGCGTGCCCATGCTGTAATCGGTTCTTCCCGAAGCTGCGTAAGCACATGAAGTCGAAGCACCCCGAGTACGCTGCGGATGTCAGTCTTCCAGCGTAAGCTCGTCGCCGAAGTGCTCCATGGCCTGATAGAACGTGTTGCGGCTGCGAATGAATGACGTGGTCATGCGCAGCGGGTTGCTCTTCTGGTAGATGCGGCGCCCGGAGTCGCGCCAGTCCTGTCGGTGCTTGTCGAGTAGCGCCTTCTTTCCGGTGACGCCCTTCTGCTTCCACTTCTGGAGTAGTGCGCCCTCTTTGGAGATCGTACCGGACCGCAGGTTGCGTTTCTTGCGCGTCTCACCGCGATCGAAGTGGTCCATGGCGTCCACGACGTCGGACAGCGCCTCGTCTTGGATCTGTTCGCGCGTCGCGGTCTTCGGCGTGAACAGCATCATATCGAGAGCGATAGACCACAGCCGTGCAGAGCCCTCCAGCATGAGTCGTTGCTCGCGCTGCAACTCGGTTTCGTCCACTCGGTCGCTCGCTGCGATCTCCTGAAGCTCGCCCAGCTTGTCGTACATGCGGTCGACGATGCGCGGAGACGGTCCGGGGCGACGGTGTACGATGCGCCCGATGACCGCGGTGTTCGACCATTGCGGCTCCAGCAGGATCTCTTCGGAGCCCAGGCCCAGTAGTTCGAGCAGGTCTCTCGAGACTCCGCCGAACGTCCCCTTGATCGCGTTGTCCAGCTTCTTGGGAGACAGTCCCGTGAGTGCTCCCAGGTTGACGGAGAAGCGAGTCGTGTACTCGCTGTACTGTTCTTCCGTCGGCTTGCGGGCCAGGGCGTCGCTCACGATCGGACGGTCGGAGAAGAAGTTCTTATTCATGCCCCATTCCATGGGCACCAACGCGACAGTGGGCAACACCTGCTGGAGCGCCGACATCATAGCGCCATTGGGCGACTCGCCGAGCAGCGCCTGCGACGTGAAGTTCACCGGGGTCATGAATCCCAGCGTCTCACCGAACCAACGCTCCATGGTCTCCGGATCCTGCCGGTACGCGAGGTTCGCGAACCGCTCCGGGATGCTGGCGAACAACTGGCCGAACTCGAAGGCACGCGGGATGCGCAGAATCTCTTTCGTGAACGGGATCTCGACGTGCCAGTACAGCGACCGTTCGTCGTCGGTGAGCTGCTTGTACCATTCCTTGTCCCGGTTCGCCCACCACAGGGCCATGGTCGGGATCGTGAACGCCGAGATTCCTCGCATGTAAGCGCGCAGCCGTTGCTTGCGCGTGCCCGTGAACAGGCTGCGGGCGAACAGGCGGGCACCTTGGAGTGTCGCGTTGAAGAACGGCACGATCTGATTGATGGACCGCGACAAGTCCCCGGCGGCCGTGAAATCGACGGTCGCCCGCTTGCCGGCCAGGACGATTTTGACCATCTGGTCGAACGAGATCGGCGTACCCGGCTGCCAGCCGACGTCCTTGGCCACCTGAGTCATTTCCGCGACTCGAGCCGCCGTCTCGGGGAACTGGATCAGGTCGACGTAAGTCGACAGCACTTTTCCGGCAGCGTTCTTGGCTGTCCGAGGCCCGTGCTGGAGACTCCACAGGTCACGCGTCGAGAATCCCGCGATCTGACGGGTGAGCCGACGCGTGTCCGAAAGCTCCTGGCCGAGCCGCTGCATGGTGATCCGGGCGCCCAGGCTCTCGTACAGCTCCCGGACCGGTGCGGTCTTCGTCTTGAGCGGCAGTGCGCCTAGGAACCCGTCTTGCATGCCCGCCATCCAGCCGGTGAATAGTTGGAACGCGTTTCCGTGGGCCTGGCTGTTGATGAGCAGTGTCTGGACGTCTCGGAATGTGTTGGTCACCAAGCCGAATGAAGCACGGTACGCGGTGTTTCCGAGACGTGCCCACTTGGCCGGCTTCCCCGCCCAGCGCATGAACTTGCCGGTGCCGAGTAGATTCTCGGGGGAGACGCCGCGAATGGCGTCGTAGAGTGCCGGGTCGAACTCGTAGAACTGGATCTCATTGTTGCGGTAGACGGCGACCCGCGGCCGGCCGTCCGGATCGGTCCGCGGCTGGAGCGCGGGCGAGAAGAAGGCGACCATTTCCTCGAGCAGCGCCTGATCGCCGCCCTCCTGTACCGTTGTGATCGCCTCTTCG
>Ga0209976_10000125_pt1 | contig 51648 bp, 65 predicted proteins | sample SumtaG_FD_182806 | JGI IMG/M metagenome (GOLD analysis project Ga0209976, IMG submission 182806) | Deep subsurface microbial communities from Indian Ocean to uncover new lineages of life (NeLLi) - Sumatra_00157 metaG (SPAdes) (version 2) | ecosystem: Environmental > Aquatic > Marine > Oceanic >... | reverse complement strand
ATTAGTGTAGTGGCAGTAATATCAAGTTCATCTGCAGTTGTGTACGGATCTGGTAGTGTATTGTCCTCATATTCTGCGGTGACAGTGTCACCTTCTGCGACTCTGAGTCTGTGACCAGATGATTCATCGGAGGTTGTGAAGAACACAGTACCTTCGAATATTCCGGTTGCCTCATTAGTCTCAGTTACAGTAAGGTCAATACCTCCGGCATCGGAGTCAGACCACACATCGACAGCAAAGTTGTCGACTGCTTCTGGATTAAAGTTCATATCTGGATCAATTATTCTAACAACACCTGTTCCGCTAGCTGGATAGCTTGCTTCAAGCCACTGAGTTTCACCTATATTCCATCTGATAAGTGCTGAACCAATTACAGTTTCATCCTCTGAGAATTCAAAGGATACTGTAAGTCCGTCATCATCATCTGCTGGTAATAGTCCATCTGTTGGACCACCATTATCTAGGGATATAGCACCTGTTGCGTCTGTTTCAGTACCATCGCCATCTGCATCATGTTCAGGAAATCCTGTAAGGATTACTTCACCTGTGAAGATGCCTGTGTCAGTTCCAGTTTCAACGAGTTTGTAATTGTCAATATCAGAACCTCGAGTTGAGACCTTTATTGGGTCTGCAGCTGTGTTTCCAATTTCGTCAACTAAATCACCGTCAAAGTTGTGATCTGGAGCGACTATGGTAATGTAGACTTTATCAGTCCATGTGTAAACTTTTTGGTCAAGCTCTACAGTTGCACCGAAGTTTGAAGTAAAGATTGTAACATTTACATCTTCATCTTCATCACCTACATAGTTTGATCCGGATGGACCCCAATCAGTATATTCTAATACGATTTGTTCACCTCTGTTAAGGTTGTTACTATCTAGTTCCGCAGGAATCTCAATGACTACTTGGAAGATACCAGTAGAGTCACCAGTTTCTCTGAAGCTAGATGGTTCTGGATCAAAGTTAAGATCTTTACCCAATGTGGTAATAGCTGCATCAGAATCCCATTCAATCAAGTCCAAGGAATATGATTCTGCACCATCATTGTCCAAATCAAAGTCTGGCTCAATGAGTGTTAAAATCATATCAGAACCGATAAGATATACGGATTTGTCTGATTGCAATACACCATTTCTTAGGTCAAATGTAGCTGAATCTGTGACAGTATTTGGTTCACCTGAAGCATCAGTTGGATCAGTGTATTCTACAGTGAGAATATCTCCTTGTAAGATACAATGTTTATCATCGTTTGATGCACCTGCAATACGGTCTGATACTATAGTACCTTTAGTAGTTGGACATGCTGAACTTACTGGGCCATCAGTGAATCTGATAGTCAAATCAAGTTCAAATATACCAGCATCAGGTGCAATCTCTAAGATTGGACCTAATTCTAGTGTATTATCAATTACATCCTCGCCTATAGTAATTTGTTTACTATTTGCACTAGATGCTCCTGCTGTTGCAAGAACTACATGATTGGAGCCTCTACTAATAGTGACCTTTACAGGACCATTATCTGTAGATTCTTCTATCTTATCCTCACCATTTGGAGCTAAATCAAAGTCTGGATCATTGACTCTAATATGTACAGTCAAATCACCAACACCTAATTCACCACCAGCAGTAGCATGAAGTGGGAAGTATGATTCTCCTTCAGCGGATGTACCATATGGTACTGAATAGACAGTTCTATCAAATGCGACAGAACCTGTATTTGCACTTATACCTGCAGAATCACCTGTTTCTATAGTTTCACCAGATGCATCTCTAAAGTCTTGATAGTTAACTTCAAGATCAACTCCTGTTACAGAATCGATTTTAAAGGTGTCACCATCAGGCTGACAGTATGTTTTTGGAATTTGGAATGTTCCAATAAATACACCAGTAGAGTCACCAGTTTCTATAATAGTACTCATAGAGCCAAATAGACCACTTGCACCATCGCAAGATTTCCATTTAGCATCATTGAAAGTAATATCAAGAAGTAATGATCTACCATCACCAATACTATCTGATTCTCTTACTACATAGACATCAGGAAGTTCGCTGTCGGTATTGAGATCAGGGTCGTTAACTGTTACAATAACAGTATCTGCAACTTTGTAGTTTGTACTATCAAATGTTACCATACCCGAATAAGTTGGAGCATCTTCTTTGGCAGATATTGTGGTTTGTTCACCCTCATTATCTGTATCTAAGTAGACTATCTCAACTGCATCCTCATCAGTCAAATCTTCATGAACTATTACATCAAGCTCATCACCTATTGTTTCAAGGCTAGCGAATGTATCAGCATTAAAGATATTGATTTGATTTAGCATAATGTATTCGACTGTACCAGTGTATATTCCACTAACTGAAGTAGTTTCTTCTGCTTCAAATCTGTATATTGCATCGTTGTAACGTTTACCATCACTTGATTGTCCAAATGTAAGGATATCAAAGACGACGTTAAATGATTTACCTTTTAGACCTTCAGAATCAACTGTGATAACAAGATTTCCTGATGTTATATCATCAATTACATCTTGATTAACGTAGATTAATCCTTGATCATCCAATTTTAATCCGTTAACGGATGCAGTTATTTGATTTAGGGATCTAATATCATAGTTAATCAGTGTATGGACACCATCGACATTTACAAAGTCATCTAGTATGTTAGAAGAGATTCCAGTATCAATTACAACTGTAGGGTTAGCATCAGGTGTAATGGGAGTGGCATCAATTCTTAATATTTTACTAAATTGTGTAACAGTAAATGTTGCTGGAGCATTAGTTGAAGCACTATTTAGTGAATCATTTGTAGCTTTAATTTGCTCAACCAAACTAGTTTGTTCAACAATTGCAATATCTAGCTTTGACTTTACTATTAATTCTGTAGGAGTAAATAATGCAGTAATCTCTTCTGCAATTTGATTTACTCCAATAACTGCATTATCTAACAATGCCTGTTTGGCATCTATGGCTCCTTGTGTAGCACCTCGTAGCCATAAATCGTCAAGTTCAGTACTGTTAACAATGACAAAGGCGTCCCACTTTGTTTGATTTGTGTTAAGAACAGCTGCATTGGTATTAGATTCAATTTCGGTCCAAGCGGTTTGATTGTCAAAAACCCATTTATCTACAATGGTTTCTCTATCAGTTAATTCTTTGAGTGCATTGACTAAGTCAGTTGTATCCATTTGTCCAGTTATAGTAACAACACTTGTTGATTCAAGAGTTGTTGGACTACCAATTTCTATTGTTGGAATTACAGTAAAGATTGCATCACTAACATCAAAGTCATTGTCGAGTTTTGTGTTAGTATTTGCGTCTTGATCTGTAATTACAACAGTAAGTGGTTCTCCAGAACTCCATTCACCATCAATGGATGCAATATCCATATCAATTGTACCACCAAAGTATTTTACAAAAATACTTGATTTGTCAGCATTGTACTCAATAATTCCACTTTTGTCTCTTATTTTGGCATCAGTTGTAAACAAATCAGATTTATCTGAATCGTCTGTATTATCAAATACACCACTATTTGGTGCTGATTCTGTAACTACTATAGCTGGTCCATAGTCAACTGATGTGAAATGATCATCGTTTGGTTTTAAAACGAGCACATTTTTTACATCAAGATCTAAGAATCCATTATCATCATAATACAAAGCATTTTGCTTTGCTGGTGTAATGTCAGCTAAAGTAGTGAGGTCAGTGGTTTCATCAACAATACCATACCATGAAGTTTTATTCTCGACATTGAATGTCCAAGTATCTTCATCAGTAGGGTCGATGTTTAGTTGCATGTCATCAATGACTAGATGAATATCTGCATTGTGTGCATAATCATTTTTGTCTAGACTGTATGATGCAAAGTCATCCATATCTTCTGTGTAGGTAAGACTGACTACTTGATCAGGACTACCACCATAGATTACAGCAACTGTTTGAGCATCAGTGAAGGAGAATGTTTGGATAAATGGCCATTTGTCTTCATCTGAAGATTTAAGCTCAATTTGTCCCAAATCACCTTCACCGCCAGGATTAGCATAAGAGTTTTTGTTGAGACTACGTTCATTGTTTAGAACATTTTGTCTATCATCTCCATTACAGAAAACCTCAGCTGCGTCATCAAAGTCACCCTTAACCGTAAGTGTTTTAGTACAATCTACACCAAAATCAATATTCGTGTTAGGTAAAGCATCTACTACATTTTGAGCAGCAACATATGCATACCATGATCCATCATCGCCTTGTGCCATGACTAGATCATCACCATCAATAGTTACATTTGGTTGACCCTTTGATTCATCAGTTTGACGAATACTTGGATCATTCACAACAATCTCAAGGACCATTGGACCACCAAAGTTAACGCTTGACACATACAGATTTGCTGTTTGTGTTACTTCAGCTGAGGCAGTTGGCGTAAAGCCTGGAAAGGCAATAGTCATACCGCCTGCTAGCATGATTGTCATTAGTGTTAGACTAGTTATTTTTCGTTGTATTTCGTTATTCATGTTATTAGTTTTCAATTAAAAAGTTAGTATATAAAATGAATGAACGATTGATTCTTGATTTTGCCAAATATTTTATAAATTATTAAATTAGCAAAGTGAACAGGCATCAAATGAAAAGTTCAAACCAAACTACTGCTGACAATTCTGAGGGTATTTGGATATTTCCCTATCTAGCCTGTTCATCTATTGATTTGAAAAGAACTTTAAAAACATATAGTATTATTTTTTTGTTAATGAAGCGATATTTCTAGGATCAAAGAGAACTATACTATCACAATCCCATGTGTTAAAAATAGTGTGCATATGCAGCTTCCATGAATTCTCATAGTATATTCCATCACAAATATTAAATGCATTGGACCATATCATTTTGGGTGTAACTGGATTACCTTTTTTGAATTGCTCAAATTGATAATGTGAAAAATTAACCAAGTCACTAATATTAAACTGGAATCCTGGATTATAATCTCTAATGTCAGGTAGTAAAAATTGTACCAATTCATCAGCATCATCAACTGTTGATATTCTGATAAATAACAGATTTGCCTTGAGATACACATTACATATTGTTGAATTTTGTATGTCTCGGAATTCCTCTGATTCACACCATCTCTCCCAATCACCATTTACTGATATCCAAAATCCAGGTGGTTTGTAAATTAATGCCTTATCCCCTAGATCGGATAGCATGATATCATTTTTTATCATACCCTCATATCCTTTTTGTGTGGTTGTATGGGTTAGAGGTGCTGTGATGTACTGAGAATTAATAAAATTCAATTGACATTCCATTCTCACCTTAATGTCTCAACATCTGCTGGTTTGTAAAACTGTAATACAGGACAATACTTTCCTTTTCTTGCTTTAAGATATTCTAGTGCTAGGTTGTGATGTTTTGGTTTTTGATTTTCCATTAATTTAATTTTGTATTTTCTTGCACGATTTTCAACTAAATAATTTATAATTGCATTACCAAAAATTAAAAAGAATGCCAACCCAAACTGAAAGGCCATCAGATAATAATTCTCTCGAAACAAATACACTATACCAGCCCCAAACATTGCAGCACTAGCGATTACTCTTACTAGTTTTGAGCTTACTTTAATTGCAGGCCATTTTATTTTAATTGGCCTTTTATGATATAGGGCATCAAGAAAATTATAAACAGGCACACACACTTTTCTGATTACCACCATAGAGGGATATGCATAACAACACAAAACTACACTCCAGAAATATTTACAGAGTGTGATATTTTTTGGTACAATCTTTACGCCAAAATGCTCATAATCTTTTGCATACTTTTGAAAGTACCATTTACCCATAACATAAAACACTAGTCTATAATGCCAGGATCTTACGCTGATAGGATTCAATGTAATTTTAATAATTTCAGATATAAAATAAAATACTTTGATCTATTTGGATTGATCAATTATTCATAAATCATCATACAGTGTAAGGAATTTACAGTGATCATACTTGTTTTTTTGGTTTTCATAACTTAGATACTTCGTATGGGATTCATGGTTTTCATGCCATTTACAACTCGTATGAGATTTGTGGTTTTCAAACAGATTTCACCTCATATTCTTCTTTTGGTTTTCATATGATGGGTACTTCATTTCAATCATCTGTAAATGCCTCAACTGTACTATGTTGTAAGAGTTGTTTAGTATATGGCTCTGTTGTTTCTAATCCTTGTTGCCTTCGCCAAGTTTGCCATAAATGAACAAGAAATATCTTTACTGTCTTTCGCATGGCAATATTAACAATGTGACTGTCTGTGTGTTTTGGGTTTTTTCTTCTTTCTTTCTTTTTGATTTTATCATATAGTTTTCTGTACTTACATCTGTTAGGTGAACACATTACAAATGATCTTCCAACTTTCCAAGCAACTTGCCTTAGTCTAGGATTCCAGTTTATTTGATAACCTGAAATCTTTTTCTGTATGGTATATTCAGTCATACTATTACACACTGGACATTTTAGAAACGGGTGTAACATCTTGGCTGTTTTTCCTGTGTGATATTCTTTTATGATAAATGTTGGTTTTTTACAATTAGGACAGAAATTATTTCCACCATACCCAGCATATTGGTGTAAACTGGATGGATGCTGATATTTTTCAATATCATCAATGTATGCTATCAATCCAGCAGAAAGTAGTACGTCAATACCTGTTATTTTTACTAAATATTGGTTATGTAATGCATAATTTTTTAGTTGATTTCTTAACAATCGTTCAATGTCTTTCTCAAAAGATTGCGCGTTCCCAAAGATTGTAGTAATTCCATAAATAGATAATTCATCCTCAGTTAGTGAATGTTCACGTTTTGAAGCTCTTATTCTTGCTTGTGTTTGTATTCTTTGTCCTTGAAAATCATAGTAAATATCAACTAGATTCCTTAACAAGTATGGTGGGATTTCATCAGTGTCTTTAAATGGTATAGGAACTTTCTTTTTGATTTTTGCCTTTCTTTGCTTACTCTTTATCTTTGACAATTCCCTTCTCAAGGTACAAGCTTACTTTGGGGCCTGCCACATCAATGATGTAATGGTATATTCCGCGCATTGCATGATTGTCTCTCTTCTCTGCTAGCTCACGAATTTTTTCTGATTTTACTAGTATATCACCTAGTGCAATCATGCCATCTTCTGCTATGTCATTCTCATAGTATATTCTAAAGAAATTTCTCATTATTGTATAATGGTAAAATATCGACTCAGGATTAGTTGCTATCTTGGCTAAGAGTGGAATAAATTTTTTCAGCGCTGTTATATCTTGTGGAATAATTGATTGTAAAAAGTCATCAATATGCATTGGTCTGAGTGGTCTAATGGATGTAGACTTTGCATAGTGCAGACAATTAATGGCAACTGCATATCTTATCTTACTACCTTTAGTGTAATGCTCACAGTACTCTCGTAGATCATTAAAAAATTTGATCGAACCACTATCTAGTGCTTTGAGATGATCAGCTAAAGTTAGTGGTTTACCAAGGTTTAGTCTGCGATAAATCTCTCGGCTATTACCACCAGTGTATACAAATAATATCAGATCATATGTTGTTAATGCCCAAAAATCCCTAGCGTATTTTAGTCCCTCTATTCTGTGCTGGCCATCAATTACATCATATTTGGATGGACCACTAGAATGGACTAGCCGTAATACATTATCAGTGAATTTATTATCAATTATAGCATGAGCAATTTTGTGTACCTTTTGCTTTGAGACTCGTCTCTCAAATGAAGCATAAGCAAATGTCTCTTCAATCTTTGATAGATCAAAGTTTTTGAGTGTAACAATTTTTGCCTCTGGTGGCATGTAAACCTGTTTGTTACTCAATGCTCCACCCTTTTGGATATAGATGATTTTCCTTTACTATTTGGTCAGTTTCGACCTTAAAATTATAGAACCTGATTAGTTGTATTACTTGTAATGGTTTAAAATGCAACAGCACACGTCTTCTTTCATCACATATTCCCATTGCGTAAAGTGGTGTTCCCAGAATTACTTCAACCTCTTTTACTTTTAGTCGTACCATATACTGCATTTGATGTCTTCCATCTTTGTGGATTTTCAAATGCAAAGCTATTATTCCATTATTGACTGACCATTGATTGTTAATGTCAATCTCCATGTTATTCCATTGTCGTAAAAATGGGTGGTGGTTTTTATCATCATCTTCAATACATAATATTTTACCAACATACTTTGATTGACAAAGATAAACTCTATGATTATACATTGGCGCATCTCTTGGATTATGAGATATTGTATAACTTCCTTCTCTCACATGTTTATAAAAAAATAATATCATTTAAGATTCTGATCAATCCAAATTGATCACATTATAATAAAAAAAGAATTAGAGCCTTTTACGGATCTTCTCTAATTTTGATATGATTTGTGTGATGTTTTTCTTTACACCCTTTGCTTCACCACGAATATATGACCTTGCAAGCTGACTCACATCAGCTCCAATTCCAAAGAGTATGTATGCAACATCAAGTTTTTCCTTACAGATTTCCCAGTGATTTGCCATTATGTTACCAGCTGTATGTGTGGGTGTACTTTGAGATATTCACGCTCAGCTCGAGTTAGGGGTTCAAGACAATAAAGATCAAAATGTTTTCGCATGTTTGATTCTCGTCTTGCCATAGGACTAAAGAATACACCATTTTTTGATTCATTGTAATAGATACCTTTGGTTCCATCCATACAATAGATGTATTGTGTTTTGCCTTTTCGCAGTGTTCTGCGTGAAGTTTTGATAGCAACTAGAATCATTGCCTTACCATTTATTTTTTTTACAGATGAGAAAAATGTTTCCCTATCTGCTATTTTGGAGTAATACATTATTGTGTCTCCTTTCCTGGTGGCAAATCATCTACATCATCTATTGGTTCTAGTTCTTCCTCAGTAACTTGTTGTGTTTTTCTATCCTTTATTTTTTGAGATATTTTGTGACTTTTTCTTACTGCTGCATCCACTCCCATTACCAAACCAATCTGACCAAAGACTGCAGCTAACTGTAATGTTGAATCCATGTCTTCAGGTAGAGCATCAATTACTGGTGCTACTAATCCAACTGATGTTACCATACCAATCATGAATGTAGTTAATGCCAAAGTAGGATTAAATTCACTCCAACTTTTGCCTACCATTCCAGTGATTATTCGAAAACTTACTCCAATTACACAGATTATCACTGTAATAATTACTGGTTCAAACCCTAGAATTTGCATATTGCCTCACTTTTACGAGTAATTTCACTCATTACATTTGGTAAAAATTTTGTAGGTTATGAGAAGTAATTTACTATCACGCCTATTAAAACAAGATGACAATATGAATTTAATATAATTATAAATAGTATGTTAAGAACCAAACATAATGGCAAAACGAGTTACAATAATGCTAGATGATGATTTAGACAAAAAGGTAAGAATTCGTCAGGCAAAAATGATTCAGCAGAAACAGGCAACATATAGTTTCTCAAGATCCCTAAATGATATATTAAGAAAAGGTTTCAAATAACACTAGTATTATTTAGTTGGTTCTTCGCTAGGTTTGTTTAGTTCTTCAAATTCTTTATCTAGGATTTCTTGTTCTGCTGCTTTAATTTTATCAATAATTATTTCAGAGAAAAGACCATGAATATAGGATTCAATACATTCTTCTTCTGAGAATTTTAAGATGTCTTTTTCACTTTTATCTATCTCATTTTCTTTTTGTTTTATTTGATTTGGATCTACCTTTCCATCAGATCTTAGATCAGATAATACTTTTTTGTTATTTTCAAGAACTGATGCATTAAATTTTCCATTTAAAATAGATGATAGTTTTGCCCACCTACAAATTTTATCCCAAAACGTACCACCTATAATACATTCAAAAGGCTCTAGATTTCCTGCAATATCTTTTGGTTCCCATTCCAGATTAGATGTAAGTTCTACTGTATCAAAATTAATTTCAGCAAGAGTTGAGGGTACAACTATAGGTTTGTTATCTTTGATTAATCGAAGATTTACAGTTTTTTTAATAAACACATCACCAATTCCTTCATTGATTTTTTTTGTAGAATTTTGATAGAGATATGCTCGTTCATCTTCTTTTTTAGGAAAACAAGTTTGAAAATCAGTTATAATATCTGAAGATAATTTGAGAATTATTGTTTTTGCCAACAAGTGATGGATCGCAAATGAGATTAATAAGCGTTGTACAGTTATTTACAAAACTACACACATAGGTCACTTTGAGTATCAGTATTAACACATAGATCTGCAACTATAGTATTTGGTGTGATGACTGGTTGTGGGAAAATAAAATGTTTGAATATTGTAGTTTTTGTAGCAGCTTGGAAAATTTTATGGATAAATATTGTAGTCTTTGTAGTGATTCCTTTAATATCATGTTTGAAGATTGTAGTTTTTGCAATGTTTTGAGATATACCATGTTTGAATGCTGTAGTTTTTTCTACACTTAGACGAATAATATGTTTGAATATTGTAATGTTTGCAACACCAGTAATTATCTCATGCTTGAATATTGTAGTCTTTGATGCTGAGATGCCAATATCATGTTTGAATTTAGTAATCTTTGCTACAACTAGACCCATACCATGCTTGAATATTGTAGTCTTTGAGACAAAATTAATTATAGTATGCTTGAATATTGTAGTTTTTGAAATTAGTCCACTAATAACATGTTTGAAAATAGTAGTTTTTGAAACAGATGATTCAATTTGATGCTTGAATATTGTAGTCTTTGAGACATTATCTATTAGTTCAAGTGCTGTAATATCGTGAGTGTGTGCAAAAGATAGCATGTTGTACCCTCCACTATGATGTGTATAATGCGAAAGTAATTGTCTTGTTAGATCCTGATACTTGCTCACATGTAACTCTGTATGATGAAGATGGCATCCAGTTTACTAGGATTTCAGGATTTTCTTGTACTCCTCTAACTATTGTAGTTCTATATTTTTTCTCTACTGCTGCATCTTCATCTAAATCATAAACACGAATCATTATTTCATCACCTGCTAACAAGGCATCAAAAAATATTTTAGTTGAATAGTGTTTCAATCCTACTTGGGATGCAAATAATGGTTGCTCAGTTCCATTCATTAGTAATGAACCACTAATATCAAGTATTAATGCCATTACTGTAATACCTCGCGTTCGTGTGTTGTATGAGTATCAGGTGTGTTGATTTGTTTGGTTGCAGTAGCTGGAGTTGCAATTATTCCTGCATGTGTATCAGTACCTTTGATGAAAAATAAAGTTACTTCTATTGTACCATAAGTGGTGACATCATCTTCATTTACGGTATAGGTAAAAGTTCCAGCAGGTGGTGAAGTATCAAAGAATGTTCTTAACTCTACTGACTGTTGATTAGTTTGAGATGACTGTAAGTCAAATGTATCAAGTACTGTTGCACCTCTTTTTATAACCCAATCCTTTCTAAAATTTTGATTAGCAATAAATGTTCCACTAGCAACTACTATTACCAAAACACTCTTTTCTGTTGGAGTTGTAATATTTGAAAAAGTTGCTACTGCAAAACCTAGACCGTCAGTAGTATGAGCACGACCCTGAGCTTGAACTTGTGTTGTTCCAGATATTCCTTGTGGAGTTTGTTCTAAATCCTTAGACATTACAAGGGAACCACTTAATCCAGCTACTGCGGATGTATCAATAATTCCAATACTGTCTTCTGGATCTCCCAATAATAGTGGTTTAGCATTTGGAAATGGATGTATTCTAGTCATACTCGAATCTCATCTCTTACACTTCCAGGGATGTTTTTTGCAGATCCTTCAGCAATACTGCTTTGTAATGTAATTTTCATATCTTGCCCAGAACCATCCAATATTATGACAACACCTTGTGTACCAGTTTCATAGTCAGTTGGAAATACTTTTTCAGATATTTGGCGATAGTTTGATCCATCTATTTTCTCAAAAACTCGTAGGGTTGTAATTTGTAATAAATTTGAAAAATCAAAGTGATGGTCTATTAATTCCTCGAGATTTAGATGTTCAACTAGATTAGTTTCTACAGTAGTATTTGGATGAGTAAATAATACAGTTCGTAATACTGTTGTGATTTCTCCGGCATCTGGCACAAAATCACTGTCCTTCTTGTTGTAGTTTCTCCCAAGTCTGATACGCTTGAGATGATTTTGGAATATCTAATTGTGCAGTAAATGATTTTTTACACTTTCTACATGTAATATTGTCTTTGTTAGTTATTGAAATACACTGTAATGCTCCACAATCAACTTCTACATTTCCTTTTCTTTGTGGATTTGTGCATTTTACATAATATAATGGAACACTTGTATTTTGAAGTGAAGCAATCCATTCTTCTCCTTTAGAATCTATTCCAATGTATAATTTTTCTTCTTCATTCCATATCATTTCAAGATTATTTTTGTTCCAAAATTTTTTAGGTGCCTTGGAATAATCTATCTCAAGTCGTTTTTCTAATTCTTCTCTTAGTGTCATGGTAAAGTATCTCCTTCTGCTTTTATGGTATATTGATCTACTGTTGAACTTGCTGCAGCCATTACATTATACCTAATCCAATGACCTCGAAAATCATTTTGGTCAAGTGAACTTATTGCAATTCCTGCAGCTTTATTTGCAGGAGATGTAAATGATGGACCAGATGGTGCAGTCTCTTCATTAGCTATAATTTCTATTGCAAGATTCTTTGCCTCATCAGCTATGGCAATCGAAACATCAGTATCACCAGAACTTGTTTGTGATTCAATCCAAAATACAGGATTAGTCCATGTTAATACAGCACTAGTAATTTCATTAGAATAAAAATAACCGTGATAAATTACAATTCCATTTAATGCCTCTGTACTTGTAATATCATCCATATCATTATTATCAGTATCAGATACAATTACTCCTCCAGCAACTGTACTCATTGCACCACCTAGTGCTAGATTAGGATCAGTGTTTGTGGGACCCCCTGAAAGTCTATGGATAAGATCAGCTTCTACTATTGGCATTAATTATTACGGTCAGATTTTGTATTTGAGAACTAAATGCTATTTAAAGAGGATAAATGATATACAGATGATTAAATGGATAAAAAAACAATTATTTTATTGAGTTTAGTGTGTGTAGTTAGTTTTTCCGTAGGTTACATATCTGATATAGATATCATAGATATTAATGAATTACCAAAAGAACCTAATAGTGAGACTGTATGTGGAAAAGGAACAGAAGAAAGAAGTGATGGTAGATGTTATCCAAAGTTATTAAATTATATGTAATAAGATATACTAGATCTATTCCAAATCTTCAAGAGGTTTTCCACACTTGAAACAATTAGTTGGGTATGTATCCATAGGTTGTCCTTCATCTAATTCTACTTTGCAATTAATACATCCTTTTCTTATCCATTCCATATCTCTAAGGCTCCGTTGCTATTATTTGTGATACACCAGTTTGAAAAGAAGCTCTTAATTCTGTCTTTCCACCTGCTGTTGGGACGGTAAACAAAATAGCTGTATTTGTTTGTCCACTTGGTTTAAATCCTGTAGCATAACCTTCAATGATTGCAACTCCAGATTTATCATAAATAAAGTCCCATGCTTGAGTTGGTGCACCTAAATCATCAGTGTTATCAGTATTTGGGGTGATATTACCAATTGTGTCTGCGATAAAAGTTACACTATCTGTTGATGCATTTCCTAAAGTGACATTTCCATTAAACAACGTAGCTCCAAAAAAGGTATTAGTTCCAGTCCAATCTTGTGATACTACACCTAGTCCAGCTAGTGTAGTTGTAGCATTAGGAAGTGTTAGTGTTCTAATAGTTGATGTAGAAATACCACTTAGATCCCACTTTACTTGTTTTGAATTATCTGACTGATTTTGAATAAAATAATTACTATCTCTTACATTAACAATTCCAGCAAAAACATTAGTGCCAGTCCAAGTTTGTGATACTACACCTAGTCCAGCTAGTGTAGTTGTAGAATCTGGTAATGTTAAAGTTCTATTATCTGTATGGTTTGATTTTAGTGTTAATACTTTACCTGTAGTAGCTCCAACCAAATCAAATTTAGCTTGTTTTGTAATGTCTGCTGTTTGTTGTATGAAAAAGTTAGTATCTCTAACGGTAGTGTTTCCAGCAAAAATATTAGTGCCAGTCCAAGTTTGAGATACTACTCCTAATCCAGGTATTGTAGTTGTAGCATTAGGAAATGTGAGAGTTCTATTATCAGTTGGATTAAAATCAAGTGTAGTAACCTTTCCTGTAGTTCCTCCTGCTAAATCGAACTTTAATTGTTTAGTAATGTCGGATGTTTGTTGTATGAAAAAGTTAGTATCTCTAACGGTAGTGTTTCCAGCAAAAATATTAGTTCCTGTCCATGTTTGTGATACTACTCCAAGTCCAGCCATTATTGTGGAAGAATCAGGAATTCTTATTGTTCTAGTTTGACCTGTAGTTATGTCAACTGCACTAAAGAAAATTTGTTTAGTGTTATCTGCTACATTTAAAATTCTAAAATCATCTGTAACATCAATTGTACCTGAAAAAAAGTTAAATCCTGTCCATTCTTGAGCGCCTACCTGAAGTCCACCCAAGTCAGTTGTTTCATCTGGAAATGTTACAGTTCTATTATCCGTATGATTGGATTCTAGTGTAAGAACTTTTCCTGTAACAGCTACTGCTAAATTAAACTTTAATTGTTTAGTAATATCTGCGGTATTTTGAATAAAGAAATTTGTATCTCTAACTGAGGTGTTTCCTGCAAAAATATTCTCACCTGTCCATGTTTGGCTTAAAACTCCTAACCCAGCCATTGTGGTGGAAGAATCAGGAATTGTAATTACCCTAGTAGTTGCTGGAGTAAATCCATCAATCTCAAATCTTAATAATTTTGTATCATCTACACTTCCTTTTATGAGAGGATTAGAATCAATAAATGGCGGATCACCAGATCCATCATCGCCTGAACCTCCTTCTATTTTCCATTTGTTAGTAAGAATATCATATCTTAATGTAACAAATGCTTGATTAGTTAGAGTAATTGATGATAAGACATCTATGTTATCTGCATTATCTATTGTTATTGTATGGCCAACTTTAGCAATTAGTTTTAATCCCTGAAAACTTAGCTGAAAATTATTAATTGTAGATAATGTATCTGTAGTTCCAGTCTCTGATTCTAAAATTACAACACCAGCATATTTTCCAGAGTTACCTCCAATGTCAATAGTATCTGATACAATCTGAATCTTTGATGCATTATACCCAATAGCACCATCCATTACCCCCCCAGATGTAAAGAGAGGAGATTTGTTGTTATTGTTTGGTGGAGGTGTAGTAAAAAATTGCCCGTGATCAATATTTGAGTTCTGAGACATAAAAGCTTCAGCTTTTCTATTAAACTTTTGCTGAAATGCCTCAAAGGATTCATCATTTGATCTAGCTTTTCCTGTCATGGTATGAATCTCTTAACTCCTTTGATGCGTCTTTGTAGTCCTCCCGAACCTGAAGCTGGTCTTGATATGGAATACTCTATCTTTTTAGCAACTAGCTTTATTGTATTTAATTCAGTATCTGTCTCTACCCAAAATTCAGTATCTGGTGGTGCTTCGTTAATGTTATTTTTAATACATTCAAAAAATACTGGTCCAATACTTACAATATCTCCAATAACATAGTTAATACTGTTCAACCATGTAGGAGCTGAGATGATTGGTTTGTCTGAATCAATTACTAATCTTCTATTTTTTAGATAAAATGAATCTCCAAATTTAATATCAAATATTTTTTTGCCTGTAGTCATTATATCAAACTCTTTATGTCTAAATTGCTCTATCTGTAACTGTGAATCTGCAACCTCTTTTGCCTGATCAAATAACATTATATCTTGTCTGTGTATCATGTCAGGTTCTAGATTTTTAGTTTGATTTGTACCAGAGTTTACAACAAGTGCTTTCTTAAAGTGTAGATCATCTATAGTTAATGTAATTCTTCCACCCAAAGCTGCTGAAAGTGAAGTGTTTGATAGATCATTAAGATTTCCTTCCGGTGCAAACCGTCCAAAGTCATCATATTGATCCTGATGCTGAATTACAATCCATTTGATATTTCTGGATTCCATAATATTTTGATTGTCTATATCTTTTGGATTTAACAAATCTATCAGATTATTTAGTTTAAAATAACGTGGCTTTTGTCCTCGAATAACTTGATAAGCTGATATTTGTGTATCAAATGGAATTATTCTACCATTAGTTTCTTCTTGTTCAAAATCAAAAGCCCAAACATTATCATTTGTATCACCCATCAATACACGAATTTGTGCAGTGCCATCAACTACAAACAAAGAACCATCAAATGGATTTCTTGCCTCAATTTTTAAGCCGATAGCACCACTAAATGTTGTTAACTTGAATAGTCTATCAGAGTCTTCCTGATTATATCCTAATTTTCCATCAGGAGTATATCCCATGTTTGATATGTCAAGTGTTGATGGTTCGTTTACTCCTTCTGCTGCAGAATTTTTTCCACCACCATAAATATCACCTACAGTTTCAATTATACCATTAAATGTTGAGACTGGATATGGAAATCGTATATTAAACCATGCTCCATGAGACTGGTATGATTCTTTATCTATGATTCTATCAGTTAATGCAGAATTAAAATCATAAACTATCTCTATTGCAGAATTGATATTTGTGGTAAATGGTGTCCCGTCTTTTGTAACATCAGGAAATTTTGCACAATTAGTTTCTGTTGGTTTTGGGTCAAAGGATGTTGTATTTTTCATCGTTTTGAATTGATGAAAACAATCAGATCCTAAATCATTATTAGTAATATCAGTAAAGCTAGTTGCTCCATCATCCCATTCAAACATTTTTCGTTCTCTAAATACTCCGATCTGCATTTTATCGAGTGTTGAATCCAGTTTGTACTTTACAACAAAAACTAATTCTTCTAAATTGGGATTAGGGTTTGTTTGTAATTCTACAACACTGTCCTCAAATAAAACATTGAAAGGATCTCTTGCCCCTGCAGGAAATATTCCAGTTCCTTCATTTAGAAATCTATACCCACGTGGAAAGAATGCATTAGCATACAAATATTCTCCTTCTAATCCCTGAGATGGAACACCACCTGTTCCTATTGCATGATCATCAACCCAAGTTCTAAAAAATCCATTTGCATTAATTACAATATTTCCATCAAAGAATGCAGCTCCTGTACTTGTATATTCTCCAGATACAACTGTTACTGCATCTGGTTTGCATATACCATTTAGGATTAGTGCAACTTTGTCATCAGTCCATTCAGAGTATTGTGATGAATCTCCAAACTCATCAGACATATCAATTTGTTGCCAAAAAGAATTAAAATCTGCAGCACAACTTGTAGGTCCAGGAGGGGTATTTCCTAAATTATTATCTGCTAGAGATTTATAATGCTGACCCTGATACAAAACTTTAGCATCTGTAATATATGGAATTGCACTATCCCATTCAGGTCTGAATGTGAATTGAAATATTCCAGAATTATATATCTCTCTGCCTTTTTGTAATGCTCCTGCACGAGAATCGCCAACAACATACGATATGGTACCAGTTTGGTTTTGTACCTCTCCTCCAGTTTCAGATACATTAACTAAACTACTCCTTACTATCGTTACAGGTTCGGGATTTCCAGTCTTTGCTTCTGGACTAGCTCCTGATGAGAAACATCTAAAGTTTATACTATCTACATCAGGCGTATCAAATCCCAACTCAAAAAAGTCAAAGACACCCCCACCAGCACCTGATGCTCCCTGTCTATCTACTAAATCAATCCATATATCATAAATGTAAGACGGGTTAATTCCATAATCATAGATTCCCTGTGTAAAGTTAGGAAGGTCATTTCCTATTTCAGTGTCAGGATCATACACTACATTATGACCTGTAAGAAAGGGCTGTGTAGTTCCTCGATTATCGTTGTATGTGTTTCCAGCTTCTTTTGATGGTAAGAATGCACTTGAGAACCAAAATTGTCTTGAAAAGTGTGCCATCATTGTGTGATATTCAATACCTAAACATTCAAGCTCTATTGTTGTACCTTCATCTTTGTCACTTGCAGGTAAAATTTTTTGAATTTCGTAAAATCTTATGTACGGATTTCCCTCAAGATCATCTAATGTAATTCCAATCCTATCAAATTCATCAACTGATTTAGGATCTGTAGTTGTTATTCTTCGTCCATAAGGTGCTTTGAGAGTCAATCTTAGACTATTAACTTCACCACTTCCAACATCGGTGAACAATGGTAATCCAATAACATCTTTTGTGATATTCGTACTTGCGATATAATTTACAGTTGCATCATATAGTATTACTGAAAAATTAGTAAAATTAGAGGGCATTTTTTACATCACCGCCTAGTCTTAGAGTAATGGTAAATCCTACAATCTTTTTTTTCTCATATAATATTTCAAGTGTAGGATTTGCAATCTGATATCCAAAAGTTGTAGTTGGTTCTACATTGAAATCAGTTGGAAAATCAAGTTCTAATCCAAACCTGCCAGGTTGAAAACCATCTGCAAATTTTGCTTCTTTCCACCACTTTACAATTTTAGAAATTCCTGTTTGAACATTTTGAAATTGACCTATAATTTTAATATCAATACCATCAGCTCCCATATCTTCAATGTCATTTTCATCTCCCTCAAGTGCAGTATTTTCAGGAATTGAATTTCTCATTGTAATGTTTGTTGAAAAAAGATCACTACTACTGCCTACATTTGTCAGGTTAAACTTTACAGTGTTTGAATCTCCGGCTGTTTGCTGGGATCCATCAGCAGCTCCATCTTGTACTTGCCAAATCTGATTAACCAAATCTACTATTTCTCCTGTTTGCAAATTTACTTGCACGACTTGAGCTTTGAGATTCTATTACTGGTGCAATTACACGTCTAGGATCTAGTCTATTCATTGGAATTGCAGTTGGGTTATACAGATTACCTGATATTTGTCCTCTTAATTCTGAACCTCTTAGAAAGGGAATGGTAGTTATTACAACTGTTCTAAATCCTTGTCTTAATTCTGCTTGTTCTTCTCTACTGTTAAATAATAAAATTTCATCTTTTGCAATTCTTTTAAATCGTCTATCAAGTAATCTTCCAGGCTTTAATAATTCTGAGATAATAAATTGTACAGCTGCAAAGATAACTGTTGCAAGTGCAACTATACCTGCACCTTTTGCAAATTTTTTAAAAAAAGTGGAAAATAAAAACTTGAATGGATCTTTAGAAAATGTTTGTAAATTAGAAACTTGAGTTCTTGTAAGGGATTCCATTGTTCCAAATGGTGATTTTTTTAGATTGTCTAGTGTCTCTGTTAGTTTAGTAACTTTTCTATCAACTTCAGGTGTTATATTTTTGTCTTTAGATAAAATATCAGATGTTTTTAACTCTGTTTTTTTTAGATCAATCTCTTCGTCTACTATTGTACGTATTTCAGTCTCTAAATCGGGATTTTCTATTTCAGATATTGCAGTTACAGTATTGGTATGTTCAGGTGAAGCTGAAGAAATTTTAACACTTTTTAATGCTACTTCAATAATACGATTAATAGTATCAGATAAAGCCATTTACGCATCCACGGGGTGTACTGCATCATCTGTAATGATCAAAGTGCCAACAATTTTGATTCTTCCTTCACTACCTTCTAATGGCTCAATTGATACATCACTTAATTCTGCATTAAAAGCAAATGCCACCGGACTTGAAACTTCAGTTATACTAACAGTGGGTGTGGTAGAATATCCACTTCCCTTATCAATTACAATAATCTTGATTACTTTACCCTCAGATACTATACCGACTGCTTTTGCAATAGTATCAGGAGATCCTCCAGTAAAAGTGACAAGTACACTTGTATAATTACTTCCTTGATTACTTAATGCAACTCCTGTTACTTCATTATCTGATACTGTTGCAGAAGCTGCTGCATTAGCACCAGTTCCTGAAAATGGATTTGATGCCATCTCTAACGTATATGGTAGATTTGTCAAAAATCCATTCTCGTCTCTGGCATTTAGATTTGCCCAGTTTACAGTCTTTGTAATATCTGCCTCCAGCTCTATAGGAACTGAATGGTCTCCTGCACCAAACGTATTAACTGGTCCTATCTCTATTGCGTCTCTAAATCTAGTTCTAGATATATCAAGTGTTAATTTATTTTTTAAAATGTATCTATCAGTACCTTGTTTTAGAATCCACTTTGCATTAATTATAATATTTTCAGGATTGCCTTGATTTGTCATAAATTTATTTCGTGTTTAAATTTTATTAGAATTATTTTGAGATTATTGTTAAATTTAGAGTGATGGTCCTGCCTTGATCTGGATGTCCTTTTTTGGCAGTAAACAACAAAGAATCAACACGTTCTATGAAACTTTTCAGGCATATTGGATCATCAGTAGTATTAGGAGTAAATAGTTGAAAATTATTTTCTATTGCAGTAGATATTGCCAATTCTATATCATCTAATTGTTTCTCAGAATTTACTGGTTTATCTTTTGTTTTTGATACAAAATTTATCAAATATCTTACAGTATTCTCAAAATATGATTGTTCATTGTTTTGTACTATACCTTTTGGTTTTTTTGTAAGTATTGGATTACCATTAATTACATATGCAAATGGAGCAAAGTCTGAACCACTAGAAAATTTTGGTACTCTTTGCCCAACATATATCTCACGAAGTTTACCTACGGTTTTTCCTAAATCAAATACATTAGTATCAGCCTTTAAAATATCTACAATTCTTTGTTTGTTTTTATTATGATCAGTTGCCAACTATTTCACCCAAAAAACAAATCTTTCGGATGTTTGAAACTCATCATTGTTATTTAGTTTCACTTTTCCTGCATATTCCCAATTAGCAACCAAATCTAAAATTGATTCTGTTTCAGGATCTGTGTTTGTATATGTGATGAAAAAATTTGCACTGGATGGAGGATTCTCTACTAATGTTGCGGTTTTTTCAAATCTTGTTCCATCTGGTTTGTAAAATACAATAAATTGCTCTGCAACATCTACAATATCAAAATCAGTATCAGATATACAATCTAAAAGTTTTACTTGAAACTGTGCACCAAAGTGATTTAATGCAAAAGTTGTTGCCATGATATTACATACCCCTCGCTTATTTAGTAACTACACATAGTTCTGCAGCTACTCTCTTTGTTGGAACTTTTTTAACAAACGTTGCTTCTCCTGCAAAGTTTGATCCAAAATTAGTACCAAATCCTCCCATCATGCACTCGCCTGTAATCCCAGAGAAGCTAATTGTGCTAAAATAGAATTAATTGCAGTTCTTGCTTCTGCATCTACTGTTGCGCCACCTGCAGGATCTGCAATATGTGCAGGTTGAACTATAGGTGTTGCATTCCAAAATCCAAGTTTTTGTGTTGTACTAGTTGCAATTTTTGTTCCAGTTGTAGTTCCTATAGATATGTTATTTGCATCACCTATTGTGAATAGTACATTACTAAATTCGTATTCTTCTACACCATTAACACCAATTCTAAGAGATTCATTAGTTGGCATATTCATTCTTAATGAATTACTATTAGCCCAAATTGCAATGTCACTTGCATCTGGAGTTGAATTTGTACCAGCAAATCTTATCTGATCTAGATTAATTAAATTATTTCCCTTCAAATCTAATCCGTTTGTGTTGTCAAGTAACATTTCAGAAGCTCCAACAATGAACCATTCATGTGTGTCTCCAGTTTCTGAAACTTTGTATTCAAGTCCTCCAGTATTGCCTTCTATTTCTTGAGATTCACTAACCCAGAATATAGATTGATTATTATCCAACTTTATTCCTGCTGCGCTTATCACTAAACCAGAACCACCCAGTAACTCCAGATTATTTTGATCTAATCTCATTCGTAGAGTGCCATTCGTATTAACTTCAAAATTATCATTTGCCCCAACATTGATAACAACATTACCGCTTCCATCTACACCAAGATAATTTTGGCTTATGGATGGTTCTGTTCCTGTTAGAGTTAGTTGAAATGCATTTACACCAATAAGATTATTTCCATTCATGTTTACAGGTTTTAGAATGTCAATATCGTCACCATCATTAGCATTAAATGCCATCCATAATTGATCAGTCGCACCTGTTTTTAATAATCTAAATTTAAGACCACCAGAAGGATTTGCTATACTGTCATCTTCGGTAATTGCATCAATACTTGCAATTGAAAGTTTAGTGCCATTATCATCTTCACTATGAAAATTAATAGAAGCAGATATGACATTATTACCTGGATTATTCGTATCATTATATAATTCTAAAATTGGTACCCCTGTTTTTTGCATTGAGATATCCCCAACATTATCTAAATCATTTCCATTCATGTTTAGAATCTGAGTTTGATCACCTAATCCAGTAATTCCTGTAAATACACCTTGTCTGTTCTTCCACTTAGAACCAGTAGTATCAAATTCTAATAGATCATTATCGGCAACTGCAGTAATTACAACATCAGATAAATCATCTAGTACAGTAGTTAATCCTAGAAAATTAGCTTCAGCAAAAGCTTTAGTTACAACATCTTGAGCTAAAATTGGGTCTACAACATTACTAATTTTTTTACTATGATTATCTGTAAATGCGTCACTTACAGTAAATTCAACTTGATCATTAATTAAAAGTTGATGAGTACCACCAATTACTACAAAATATTTCAAGTCTAGTGCAACATGGTCTATTAGTGTAGATACATTATCAAATTGAATATGTCCACCTTGAAGATGTAAATCATTTCCATGAATTTGTGTTACTCCCTCTTTAACGGTAAATGTTGTTACTGAATTAATCTTATAAAGAAATTGACCGCCAGCAACAACATCAGAAATAAGATTTGCTGCTCCTTGTGATATTGTTGTATTTGCATCATCAAATTGAATTAATCCAGTATTAAGATCTAAAATATTTCCATGTATGTCTGTTGTAGTTCCTGTAACAGTAAATTTGGGTGATGAATCAATAATGAAAGAAAATTGTCCACCAACAGCAACATCAATTTGAAGACCTAAACCCACCTGAGATATTGTTGTATTTGCATCAGCAAATTGAATTAATCCAGTACCACTAACAATTAACTTATTACTATTTGTATCATGGTTAGCACTCCATGTAAGAACTTCACCACCATTCACTATTGCACTTTGTGGAATAAAATTAGGAGAATTATCTCCTGAGACATAATCAATTAGTTGATCTACATTATCTATTGTTTCATTAGTAGTCTTTGTAGTAACTAAAATTGTACCATTTGGAATTGTTATAGGAGAAACTACTGTATCAGTAGCTGGTGGAGTAGGATCTTTTGTGACTCCTTTATTTAGTCCTGGTAGTGTTGCCAATAAAATTAATTTGTTAATATGACTTTTGAGAAGTGTTTGATTTTAATTTAAAAAAAGGTTATGGGTTTTGACCCAAATTATATTGAATGTATGCAGTTGCATTTACATTGTTGTGATAGGCGTGGACAATATAGGTTCCATTTGTGAGCCATCTATGATTTGGTTCTATTGAAAGTGAAGAATATCTGTTATTTTGTTCAATTAGAAAATCCTCATACTGAACATGTGTACCAGTTGGATTATGGATTTCAAAATCCACCCAATTTTGAACCATCATATTGGCAGTTCCATAGATTCTAAAGTTTTCACCTTTACTAATTGATGTAGGATATACATTCACAGTAAACGGTAAATCTTGTGCTGGTATTGTACCATCTAAGACATCTAGTCTGTATTGTAAATCTGATATTTTAGTTGCTGTATTATTTAGATCAGCTTCTATGTTTGTTGTTATATCAAAGAGAGTAGCAATATTATGCCACATCTTGTAAATATCTACAAAACAAGCATATTCTGCATTCTGCCATTTCTCATCGTTGAGTTTGTTTTCACAGGTAATATACCAGTTCTCTTCAGTGGGCTGCCTTACTGCATACGCATTTGGTATAATGATTGTCAAAATCAGTAAACCAGCCAATGCTATTATTATTTTATTTGTCATATTATTCAAATCATTAATCTGGTAATAGGATGCTCATATTTGTCTGATAAACATCAATATCTGCTGTACCATTATAATTAATCACTGCAACTTGTATAACATCATCTGTTGTTAGTTCTACAATATCTGTTCGGGTAAGTGGAGTGATAGTTGTTGTAAATGCTCTAGGAGGGTTTACACCAACTATTCCACCATTTTTTAATAGTACAATTCCTATATCTACGCCACCACCACCAGATCTGTTTATTGTTGCACTATACGTTATAGCATAACGTCTTGCAGATAAAACATTTGCAATTAATCTTCCCTGGTTTGGAGTTACAGTATCTTCTGTGAATCTTTCTAGATTGTTAGTTACCCATCCAACATCAGATATTACTTCTGGTACATCTTGTGTATTGATTGTTACAGTTATTGGAGAAGCTAGCTGTAGTGATGCACTACCAGTAGTCATACTATTTTGTTGTCCTGGATTGTCTTTTGCAGTTACTAGAATATCTGTACTAGCCAAGGAGGATTTATTCATATTACCAGTATCTGTTGCAACAAATGCAATATCAACATCAAATTCTGTAGCAGAAGCTGGAACACCTAATACAAGTCCTGTTTGGTTGTAACTTGTTTGAGTAACAAATCCTGATATTACTACAGGTATATGTTCTGATAATCCATGCGGACTTGCAGTAGTAAATCTGCATTTACCAGATCCATTATCTGCAACGCTATTAATTGCAATATCTGTTCCAGCTTGGAATAAATCAGTAAAGAATCCTGTAGTTTTTTCTATAACATATGCAGCACCAGCACTAGAATTAGGATCAAGAAATAGTACAGATGATGCAGTATCATTAACAAAACAATTCGACATGGTAAATGCTGAAGTGCCACTAGATAGAATTGTAATAAAAGTTAGAGCAGGAGCAGATGGTGACTGGTTAAGATTAAAACCATTAAAAATTCCGTTTATTAGGTTTTTTATTATTAATCCTGAGTTTACTCCCTGTAATGCTGTAAATCGAAAATCCAAAAATGGAGAAGCTATAGTTCCTGTCTTATCAAAAGAATTGAAAATTACATCTTCCATAATTACAACAAAGGCTGTTGCAATATCAAATATGTCGTTAGAGTTCTGTCCGTCAATATCGATGTTATGAATATTTAATGTTAGAATGGGATTAGATAAATTTTCATTTTGGAATATTGCCCCTAATCCCTGATAGGTAATTCTTATCTCAACAGTAGAGCCATAAAGTTCTAGAGAAGAATTATTACCAATCATTATTGGTTTAGTTAATGTAAATGAACCATCAATTACGATAGTCCAACTCTCACCAGCAGGAATTAATATACCTGTACCAAATTTTGCTTCTAATTGTGTTTGCGATGTTACATTAATTTGGAATGGTGGATTTGGTCTGACTCTTCCTCTAAATGTAGTACCATCTTGTGATATTGCAACTTGTGCATCAGGGGTTTGTGTATTAGTTACATCAGATAGATCGGAGATTTTTACTCCAGGTGGTAAACTCATGCTTCAGTCACCAATGCTATATCATCTTCAGTTGTTATGATGTTTAGTGAATCTTCAGTTAAGAATGCAACACTCTTCCAATAATTCATTATTGCATTAGATATTGTAAACAAATTTACTTGTTGGTCAGTATCATAGAATACTAATTCTTGGTATTGATAACTAGCAAAAGGTCCAGATGTTGGACCAGTAGCACCTACAGATATTTCACTTAAGACAGTTGATGTAGAGCCTTGTGTTCTTTGTGCAATTTGTATGCTATCTTCTAATATTCTTTGATTGTCTGTTCCAGCAGTTTTACTAAATGCATAAACATGGTGCAATGTATCGTTAAATCCTAGTGGTGATGTTAGTCTATTTGAACCAGAAGGACCTGCATCCCAGATTATCATATTTGCGTTACTTATTCGAACAAAAACATGGTTAGGATCATCTGGTGAATTTAGATTGAAAAGGTCTGTATTATTACCTATATCCACTTTATTTCCAACAGTAAAAATAAAGAGGTGAGATGCGGGGGTTGGTAATGAAAGTGTTGAAAGTAACACATCATTTGACGCATCAAATTTCATAGCTACGACATTGTTACTTTTTTGTAATACTCCTGCAATTATTATTAATGGTAATTTTGTATTATCTGCATTATCATCAAGATCAATTCCGTTACCTGACTGGTCATACCAAATTTTTACTTGTCCATCTGATGCGCCAACAAAGGATGTTAAAGATACTAAATCAAGATTTCCATCAGCTAAAAATCCAATATCTTGTTCTGTTCCATCTGATGTTCTTCTTACTCTGATTGCAGGGCCAGTATATGCACTTCTTAATTGTCTTAGAGAATATGCTATTTCAGCACCTGGAAATGAATCTAAAAGAAGATCTAACGGTGCCAAGTCCATACCTTGAGGTGGTAAAATGAATGTAATAGAAAAACCGCCTTCGATTCTTAGTTGCTCAGAATCATCTCGCGTTTGTGGTGGTTCTGCAAAAAAACGTGGTATTACACTTCACCTACTAGAATGCGATTTAGTGTACCAGGTTGTTTAGCTCGGAAATTAACTTCAACCCCTGAAGTTACTCTGATGTATCTACTTTGACCACCCATAACATCTTGTTCTTGATTAAATGCTACCCATGTTACTTGACCATCAAGTGAGAATTCTACAACAGAGACCACAGAATATGAAAAATCAACAACAATTGTAGTTCCTCTATTTGCATTAGATGTTAATACTGTAATGTCTTCTGCAAACCATACCTCATCTGCATTTTTTGAAACAGGAGTAGTTATCTGATCTCCTATTTTGAAAATATTAGAATCGATTGGAAAATCTACCATAAATCATATTATTTCTAATCTTTTAAGAGAACTATCCAAAGCGTTGTGACACAAACAAATCATTTTGTGTTGGTAATGGTACCTTGATATTTCTTGGATCAAATCTTGCAAGAACAGTTACTGTTCTATTATTTCTTAATGAAATTAATTCTTGTATAAGACCACCAGCCATTGGGTATCCTTCAGTACCACCTTCTCCGTATAATTCAACATTATATTTTTCAAGATAGTTTTTTGATTTTGCAATTAGCTCAATGTCTTCTGCCTGTAATGAACGAGCATATGCTAATGCTGCATGATGGCATCTAGAAAAATAAACAGAGCCTTCCTCTAGTGGTGTATCAATGTATCGTGATATTGCAGTCTGAACTTTTCCGTTTGCATCATTTACAAACTGCAAATAAGTATCATCATCTTGTGTATCAGTACTTTGTATCATCTTCTTGAAAAAATCAAGAGTTAGATACTGATCTATTGGCTGTACACTCATGGTTTTGGTGGTGGGTAATTGAATCGTGCGTTATATTCTGCTTGCACTCTATCTAGATTTTCATTAATTAGTGCTGCAGTTTCTTCATAATCATATTTTTCATATCGTAAATTATCATCCCCTAATGATTCAAGTACAGTTCCAGGCAGATCTCGTAAATCTTCACTTCTGTTTCTGAATTGACCGTAATTTATCCCAATAATGTTTCACCCATGAATACAATCTAGTAATTATAGACAAAAAGAAGTATATCCTACGCTGGTGTATCAAATGGAACAGTCATTCCAAAGTCTCTAGTTAATTTGGTTAACTGCTCCTTTACTGCAATATACTGATTGAAATCTAATTTCTTGACAACTTCACCGTCTCTTTCCTCATCATAGTATCTTCTCATAATTACTGGTCCTTGACCTAATCTTAGTGCATTTGCCTTGTTGATTGCAAACATTACATCATCGTTTGTAATCATTGGATCAACTACTGCAGTAATTCCAGGAATTCCTGGAAATTGTACTACACCACCAGATGGCAATCTCATTGGAGCTAATCCAGATGGACCACTGTTTTCAGTCCAAGTGTTTGATGTGTAATTAGCATACATTGTAGGAGACATTGCTACATGATCTATTGATACATCATTAGTAATCAAGAATGATTTGAACAAGTCCAAGAGATCATTACCTGTGTTATTAGTGGAATGGAAATTAGCTCCAATATCTGCAGGAGATCCTAACTGAACCTGAGTGTTTGCAATCTTTGTTAATTGGTTGATGCCTTCTTGGTTTCGTCTTCGCTTCATACCCCAATCTATCTGTGATTGGTCAATCTGTTGTGGATTGATGATAGTTCTAATCATATCCTCAATTGGATTGTAAGTCTTACCAGTTAGTTTCTTTAAATCATATTCAATTTCATCATAGTTAGTTGTAGTTGATCTTGATTCCTCCATTCTATCAAGATATTCAACATCTTGAGTGGTGTCATAGAAAGTCTCTCGGAATTCTAACTGAGGAATGTCTCTGTGTATATACATTGCATCAATGTGGAAATACACATCAGGAACTCCTTGAGCTGCTTCAAATAATCTGATTAACTGCAAGTGTGTAATGTTTTCTGAATTTGCTATAGTAGTAGCTGCTGCAAGTGACAAATTCTCATTAACAATTCTTGAAAACAATGCAGATGTCTTATCATGCATCGGCATTACCTTACCAGCTAGACCTTGTTTTTCTGGTTTTCGTAGTTTAGCATAAAGTTTCTGATTCTCTGGTATAGAGTTTTTGTGCTCACCTGTGTAAACTCTTCCGTCAGGAAGTACGGTAATGGCACCGTGATAACTATCGCCTTTCATTAGGCTTGCACCGTCTCCACTACTATTTTGTCGCCAGATACTGAAACTATTTTCTTTGTTGAATCTGTATTTCTAGTATAAATCTCAAAAACTTTACCGATGTATAGATCACTAGTCTTAGCCCCTGTTACAATGTTAGTTGTATTTGCAACAACAATGACATCTTCACCTGGCACTAATGAACCAACTGTATCGTTAAAGATCATTCTAGTTCGTGGACCTAAACACTGAACTTTATCATCATTTGCAACTACTGCTGCTAAAAGTGGTGTTGCTTTAGCCTGAAAAATTCCGTTATCTAATGTTGTAGATACAACAATTAATCTTCCTGCAGCATCTTTGGTGTAAACTACACCTTTTAAAATTACTAGAGTATCACTGATTGGTTCAGTTGTAGTGACTGAATATTGAGGATATGGCATATCACCTGCTACCATTGGGTTTAGATCAGCCATTATGCGCTGACCTCAGCAATTTGGTCAAAGGTTTTACCCTTTAGAGCAGTTACATCTGAACCATTAAAAACAAAATTATCATTATCATCTGGAATAATAGATGCCTTCATACTTTTAATTTCAAATTTATTATCATCATATTTACTTAGAATATCATCATAGGATTTTCCCTTTAGTGATGCGTGATATTCATTTACATCTTTTGCACCAAGACCGTTTTTGGATTTTAAAGCCACCAAATCTGTAATCATTGAAGTTGACTCTTTAGCTTCTAATGCAGAAAGTCTTGCTTCTAGTTTTTCTTTTTCAGGGTCATGATTAGTTGCTTTCTTTGCTTTTCTCATTTCGTTATGAACTTCCATAGCTGCCTTGAGGTCGTCTTTGTCATCGTCATTTGCCCTTAAACTGGCAACCATCTTTTCGCGTTCCTCATCTTCTACATTTGCAAATAGTTTTCCGTATCTACCTTTACGAGCTTCATGTGATTTTTCGTTGTTATCTTTATCTTCTTGAGCTTTAAGTTTAGCTTCAAGATCTTTTACTTTATCTTCTTGAGCTCTTAGGTTTTTTTCTAATTGTTCAGCATCAGGCATTGTATTCTGTTTTGCAGAGCACGAACAAGTCTTAAAAGAACTTTTAGCTTTTTTTCCTTTTGATTCTCCGCATTCAGAATATGCAATAGCTAAAGCTTGATCATCAATTTCAATTCCAGAATCTTTTTTCTCTTTGATTATTTTTTGAACACATGTACTAGCTGATAACAAAATTAATTGTCCCTTGTGTTTATACAGTAATGGTACTTCTTGCAGATGAGAAATGTTTTCTTGATTTGCAATTGTAGTTTCAGCTGACATACTAGCTGCCAATGCATGTCTGTAATTGACTTTGGATTTTTCTTTGGTTGGGTTTACTGGAGTGTCCTTTGGATTTGTTTTTCCAAACTCATGCAAATCACAAAGATCTTCATATCTAATCTCACCTTTTACAAGCTTGCAAGTGTTATTTTCCACAAAGAATTTACAGTTCCCACACATTGGGGCATCTTCATATTTTGCTGAAAGTAATTTTACATCACAATCTTTTCCATCACACATTGTTTTGACAATTGCAGTGTCTTTACCATATGCAGGATTATTCTTCAAAAATGCGTGATGAACAAACTTCCATGCATTAGTATCAATAATTGGCAGTCCTGCCCTTCCATGCCCTAATACTTTAACACCATACGCAAGAGGCCATATCAGTGGAGATACGTATTTTATCTCTCGTTTTTGTAGTTTTTGCCAAAATTCATCATTATTTACCTCATGAATTAGATCTACTGACTCTTTTTCTTCATTTAATACATAATCAATAATCGTAGTCCGCTCAAATGGTTTTTGTTTGGCAACGTTTTCCTCAAATGTATCAGCCTCAACATGGTCCAAATCACACCCTTCTTTTCTGCACACCTCATACTCTATTCCAGGAAATTGTAATGCAGTGTGAATATATTTTTTAATTGAATCCCATGTGGCTCTCCATTCGTTTTTGTTTCGCTCAGAGTTCATGCCAAAGGTTCTTACAAATTTTCCCTCTCGGCCTTTCCAGTTTGTTAAAAGATTTGTTGCTGGAATTTCCCTAGCTATTAGATACATCTAAGAATTGGAACTATTTTTATTCATAAAAGAAGAATCAGTTTATCATTTTGATTTTGTTACAGGTTCTTCTTTTGGTAAAGTTGCAGGAGTTTTAATATTATTACTCACAAACTTTGGATGTCTTTGTTTTCCTCTTTGAATAATTCTAGGAGAAGCATTTACATCACCTAATTTTTTTATTTCATTTTCAAGTTTGGCAATAGTGTTTGCTTGTTGATCTGCAGTTTTTTGCAGCTCTTCAATTTTTTTAGAACTATTATCATCTTTTCCCATGATGCTTTACAATTTGATAATAATATAAGAATAATTACAGTTTACCTTTTTTCATGGTTATCTTTTCTGTTCCAGACCCAATACTCATTTTGTTTTTTCCACCCCCTCCAGGAATTGTTTCAGCATCAGTCTCTACCATTCCAGGATAATTAATTAATCCCATTAGTTTTCCATACTCTGCATCAGTTAGTTGCTTTCTTGAGTCAATCTCATTTACTGCCTCTACCTTATCAAACCACTCTGCAATGTTTAGATCCTCAAACTTCATTATCACTCGGAATTTCTTTAATAATTCCTTATCATCTTTGTTCATTATTCTAAACCACTTGTCATATGATTGCGGAGATACTGAACGGTTAATCCACTCCCTCATTGGATTAATTGTAGTAGCTATTGCTAGCTGTATCTTACCAATCATGGTAGCACGATTACTAGCTGATTCATCATAAAACATTGCATGAGGCATACCAAGAGTTGCTGCACAATATTTTACAAGTGACTCATTCATGTTGATAAAAGAATCCACTTCTGGCTTGTAGTCAATATTATCAAAGCGTGTAAGGTTTGGATCTTTCATCAGAATGTTTGTAGTAGCTGGAACCATTCTTTGAGATACTAGATCATATTCCTCTTCTTTCTTTGATGCAGTAGAGCCTTCTGGTTTTATTGAGAGTAATCCCAATCCAGAGTATGCGTTCTCACCCATTGCGACAAAATTAACACCGATGTTAGTTCTTAGAACTCGCAGAGAATCAATCATTGGGAGCATAAATGAATCACCGTACCATGTGGAGTTGTACGTGTTAGCTGAAATCAATGGATTCCACAGATATATTGAATCCTGAATGTCTACAAATCCATTAGAGTTATTCCATTGGAACTGCTCAAGGCGTGATGTAAATGGGTTAGTCTTTATCATGCCCATTTCGCGTGCATGTGCGTTTTGCATGGAGCTTGGAATGTCTCCATAGTTTTTCTCATCAATGCTTACTGGTTCATCATATCGAGATAAAATGGCAGATCGATTAAAGGTAATTGCATTTAGAACTAGTGATGCAATTTTATCCTGAAATGAGATATCAAGGTATCCATCTTTATCAAATGATAATTGATTTTCTATCTGAATTAGATCACGAATAATATCATCATGAGAATCTATCTCTTTTTGATTCTCTACTGAATCCTCTCCTGGATTAATTAACTCTAATTCTGGTTTGAATCCCCTGCCAACTAGAAACTTTACCATGGAGCGTAATAATGGACCACCAATGGTACTACGTGAATGAGCTTCAAATGTTATGTAATCAAGTGATTGTGCAGGATTTGAGAAATATCGTGGAAACCATCTCTGCTTTGTATTTCTTCTGTATGTAATTTCTGCAGCGGACAATGGAGTGCCAGTTTTTTCATCATTAACTACTAGGTGCATGTATGGCTTCCAATGATTAACTATATCCTCATCATACGCTGTCGCATCACCAAAAACTGCTGGCTCAAACTTGCTACGCTTTCCTCTTAATGGTCCAGCTGCTGCTGCAATACGGTATTCTTTTTTCTTTGTATCGGGATTTATGATCTCCTCTTTGATTCCATCAAATCCTTCCCAAGAAATAACTGACTGTCCATTTTCTTTTTTCTTTGAGAACTTTACTTTGAGTGTTAGATGTCTTGCTCGCCACACTTTGGTTCTATTGATATCAAACTTTAATGCAATTTGAGAATCTGTAAACTGTGGATATCGTAAAATGTATTTTGCAATATCATGTAAAGAAGATTTTTTGTTCACAAACGTTCACGAACAATTAATGAACATTTCATAAAGGAATTATTATAAAAAATTAAGATATTGCTCTTCCTGTAACAATTAGAACTAGTCTTTGAGATTTACCAGCACCAGTTACATTTACTATTTGAGTTGAGATAATATCCCATACTGCATTTGGAAACAATGCTGCAACTCCATCTTGAAGGGAAGTATCTGAAACTGCAGTATAATCTGCAGTTATTGGAATTCTAACAAATTTAATATCTCCATCTGCCATGATAAAAAATATTTTACATAACTTAAAGGAATTATATCTAAATATCTCTAAACGACAAACCACGTTTGTTTAAAATTAGTTTGTAATCAGCCATGCTTCTAGGTTCTTTTTTTCTTACTGGACCAATTACAGTAATTCCACCTCCTAACTTGTTTATCATATACTCCATTGTAACATCTAATGATAGCATCCATGCATGTAATAGATCATTGTGTTTTCCCTTGTGCTCAAACTTTATGGAACCATCAGGGTTTAGTAAAATTTGTTCATTAACTATTTGTTGCTTTAGTGTTCTGATATTGTCTCGCTCCATGGGATTTTCTATTTTATTATGGTCTGGGAAATTATATCCATTATCTAAAAAATTCTTTGAGCTCTTGGCCATCTGCATTTTGGTTCCAGCCTCACCTTTGGTAAATGGAGTCTTTTTGATTCTGTCCTCACCGTATTTCTCCTCTAAAAAATCAGCTAGTGTCTTTTCATTTGTATAGTCAATGTTAATTACTCTAAAATCCGCATACTTTGATAGTACTCCTTCTGTTAGCTCATCCCAGGTTGAGGAGTATTTTCCTTTTTGTAGTTTGATTAGTTTTAACAGTAATGGCATCCAGGGTTTCTCTTCAGGGATATCTGCAGGTAATGCATGTACTGCTATTCCGAAATAATCTCCAACTATTGCTGGGTCCATTCCAATAAATAACTCATCGTCTCTAGTATTCAAAATGAATCATATGCCTCAGTAGCTTCTGGTGATGTTTGATTAATGGAATCTTTGTCAAACCATGTTTGGTCAGTTGAATAAAAGTCAGCCAAATAATACATTCCAAATAATACTCCCAGTCTGCGCTTTTCTTTTTCTATGAATTCTGGTGTAATCATTCCACAATCAATTCCAACCTGATACGTGTATTTTCTAACCAAAAATCCAGAGGGAGTTTGAATCTTTTTTCCTTCTTCTAATTCTATAGTTATACCGTCTTGCTTTAGTGAATCATCCTCATCTACAATATTGAATACTGGTCCTGATGGTCCTCTTGGTGGACACTCTATAACTAAAGAGCCATCAGTGTTTGCTAGTCTACTAAATGCACCACCAAATGCTTCTACAAATCGCTCTTCAGTCATATCAGCTAAAGTAACATCAGACATGTGAATATGACAAACTCGCTTAAATGAAATTAAAGATCCTGCAGATGTTATCCCTAAAGCCACAATTTTAGTTGGAGTACCTGGATTCTCGGGGTTCCTCAGATAAATGGTATCAATTTTTGAGCGTTCGTCTTTTAATAGTTCTTCTTCTGTTACTGCCCTGTCAATTAAAAAGTCAGCATAGATAGAACTACCTATCATCTTTTTTAGATCTTGGATATGTTCTCGAGCTTTTTCTTTTGATTGTGATATTATTAAAATCTCTTTTCCTCTTCCTCGAGTTAATGCTATATGAAGATCTTCAAGCAATATCATAGTTGAGAGACCAATTTTTTGAGACTTTAGATATAACCTATACTGAGATATCCATCTGTCAGCCCATGTCTGAATTTGATGGTCAGCTAATACTGTTACATATTCATTTGTTTTTTGATTAACAAAAAATCCTACATTTAAATAAAACTCATCTAGTTTATCAGGAATCTCTTCAACTGATTGTAAGGTTAGCTCACGTATCTGATTTTTCTTTCTATCCTCTATTTCCTGCAGTCTTTGCTCTTCATCAGTAAAGGGATAAAATGGTATTTTCTGAGTTATTAATTTCATTTTGATTCTAACTTTATCATTCCGTGTTTTGCAATTACGAGCTGAAGATCTTCCTGGTTTTTGATGATAGATCTAATATAATCATAAGCAGACGATAGATACACCTGCAGGTTTTGTATTCGCTCAAGTATTGCTGATTGCAAAAATGGTTTTGGTTCTTCTCTGTATTTTTTCCATTGTTCTGCCTCTATTGTTTCGAGTGTTTTAATTCTCATCATGTGCTGCTCAAATAACCCATTCTTTGAGGTTATTTTGTAGCCTTCCTCTATCATTTTATCGTTTAATGTTTTTTTAATTTCATAATATCTACTTGTTTCAACAGATTTGTAGTTGGATTTGATATATACCAGTGACTCTTTTTCAGATAGCTTCATTACAATACATCTAAGGGTTAGCTGTTCGAGCTCTACCTTGTTTTGTTCTCTCTTTGATGGAATGAGTTTAGTGGAATTTTTATCCGTTTTTTTTCCCATTAATTAAAAATGGGAATTAAAAGTATATTGGAACTAATTACTATAATTTTTCTTTTGATCTAGTCTTTTTTGTAATAACTCTTCTTGTAATTTGAGTTTTTCACTCAAGTTCGCTTGTGCAATTTCAGATACTGATTTTCCATCATATTGATTTTGAAGATCATAAGAGTCAACTTGGTATGAGTGCTGGTTTACAGAATAGTCTCTTGTCATCGGTGTTAGTCTTTTTATCTCATCTGCTATCCTAATATCTAATTCTGCCTGTCTTTGTTCCTCAGACTTTGATAGATCATATGCAAATGTCTCATCTAATATACTAACTAGTTTACTTGCATCAAAGTGCAATATTGCTTTATCTTGTTCAGCAATAATTAGACTAGAGAAAATAGAATTTTGTCTTGTCATTACAGATCCAGCTTTGTCAGGTTCTCGGATTGGTACTGGAATAGTATCTATTATTTTAAATGATTTGTAATTATCACCAGTCCACAAGTAGCCGTATTCGTCTTGCCACATGTCAGTTTTATAATCTATTAGAGTTAATTCTACAATTCCTGCTCTTTGCGGATAAAACGCGCCACCTTTTTCTGCAGTTATTGTATCTAATAATGGCTCATTTAATGATTTACCAACTACTAGAATACCATCATTCATAAAATTTACAATACTGTTTCTAGAGATATCCATTGCGTTTATTGCCATTACGTTATACTTTGGTTGATCACGATAAATGTAATCCATTGAGACTGCTAAACAATCAGAAGTTGTGTAACCACACTCTACTATACTGGTAGTTACATTGGTAACATCAATGAGGGGATATTTTTCTACTTTTTCTATCTTTTCAACTTCACCTCCCTTTAGAGATATTGTAACTAGTGTTTGTGCCTCACTTAACGGAGCACCAATTTCAGGCATTCCAAAGCCAACTTGAAACCACTTTATATTATTTGGACCATTATTCTCATATGCTGTTAAGGTGAGATTATTTGTCTGGTTTGTCTCTACTGTGATTAATGGATACTCTGTGTGATAGTTAGTTACATCAGTGGCTATTCCATTAAATGAGAATCCATTATGTACGAGCTGTTTGTATTGTTTACTCTTTCCAAATGTTGGAGGAACACAGTCAGCACAGCTTCCACCTGATTTTTTCTTTTTTTGAAGTTCAGGAGTTAAAGAAGAAGGATCTATAAATGTAAACACACATTTAATTTCATCACCCTTAATAATATCAATTCTTTTGTGATGATTCACAGTCTCATCATTCTTTTTACAAATTTCTGATTTCATCGCAAGTCCAGAGGGAAATTCTTTTAGATGTATGTCACCAAAGGCACTATGATGTATCTCAAATTTTTCACTACGTACTACATCATCAAAATGAATTGTGTTGTAGGTTAACAAGCTTGTATTAATACCATACACAGCATAAACAAATTTACCATCAATAGGTGAAATTATATCTATTTCAAATGTTGGAAGATTATCTACCTCATTAAATGTAATTGTACATACGTTTAAAATCGTAGACTCATAAAAATAATTGTTAAGCATATTCAGAATGTTACCGTTTATATCTACACAAATTTGTGACGTTAACTCAAGTCCAGAGGGAAAAGATGTTATATCTACAGTAAAAAATTCTTCTGAAATATTAGTAGTTATGTGAGTACCCTTTATCTGACTAGTAACATCGATTGTTCCCTCGACTACAAAAGCATTACCTATATCACCTACACCATATTTATATTCACCACTAATAGGTGAAATTATCCGAATTACTAATGGTGTAGGGACAACATCATTTACAACTTGATTTACAAATTCATCATGATCGCTAACAAGATCAAAATTACAGGTTATTGGAGCTTTAGTGGAAGGCGTATATGGAAAATCAATCTTATTCCCATTTTCCACATTACAAGAATAATTTAGTGAAGTTAATCCCAGATTAATTTCAACACTATTAATATAAATCGGTTTGTCTAGTGAAGCATAAAATAAAGTCGATCCTTCGCGCGCATAATCACCAGTTGATTCATTAATGAGCATCATTCCATGTGGGGCTGCACCTAATAGAATCGTGAAACTCGAATTCGGTGGGATTGTTCCATAATTCATAAAAATTGGTACACTATCATCTGGATTTAACCCAGTTGATAGTTCAGCAAAAGCATCTGATATGCCAAAAGATGCCATAACCAAAATAAACAAGCTAAGCATCACTAATTTATTCAATAGTTTTTTTGTGATATACAAGTATATAAATCCATGATATCATATTACAACAACGAGATCAGATAACCTACAAATATTCCGATTACAAATGATGCCACTAATCCAAGGGTTACAGTATTTTTGATGTTCATCTCTGTGATATGAAATATTTTAGATCTGTTCTGGCAAGATTTGCAGCAGTCATATCTCCTGATAATTCCAACTCTTTAATTACTTGCTTTGTTGTCTCTATCTCGTTTTCAAGTTGTATTTTATTCATGTATGGTGTCATTCTAATTTAACTAATAAAGAGATGTGTGTATTTTTTAAACACACCTAACTTACATGAATGTCTTTTTTGTGTCTTTTTAGATCTTTGCGTGAGGTTGCTGTATAATCACAGTTTGTATAATTACACGATACTAAACCCCTCATAAAACTGTGATTATATTAGATGAATTTAAGAATTTGCATATTGTATTAATTCGTCTGGAAGATTGTTTCTAGTATCACAGTTTTGGCATTTGTTTTTGTGTTTTACCATCCATGCCAAACGTTCTTTATATAATGGAATCTGACAATGCTCACACTTTGATATGTGGCCTGGGGGTAATACTTTATCACAGTCATAACATTCCAGATTATTTGATTCTGCTTTATCGCGTACACGCCAGGAGCCACAAGTACACTGAACTCCACTGTAATCTAAAAATAATGCAGTATCTCTACTAATTGGTTTTAAAATATTTAGCTGACTTTGTCTGTTGCCCTTTTGAAATTTAGTTGCCTGCTTTAATGTCAAAAATTTATTCTGTTCAGTTAGATTGATTATGTTTTGCTCCATGAAGACCTTGGCGCATTTGTTGGTGTTGCCCAAAACAGTAGCTAAACATTCAAGTAAAAATAATTCAGTGTTTCTTGGTACCTTTGTTTTGTTGTCTATTGCATTTTTGCAATTATTAATCATAGTAGTTCTTTGTTTGTAAAATTCATTCATTATCTTTTCTCCAAACTTGTCTTCTAGGGGTTCAATGATCTTTGATTTATCAACTATGGTTCTGCATACATCAATAATATCATAACATAACTCTATCATATCTCTATTCGGAGTATTTATAGAACTATTTGGTTGATCCTGCGCAGGATCAAGTGTATTTCTTGCCATGGATGGATCAGTCCAGCCATTTCTTTTTGTAACTAACCAATATGTTCCGTTATGCCATTTATACTCTTCTCGTGTCATAAACTCTTTGAACTGTTTCTCATAAAGCTTATCCTCAATATCTTTTCTCATAAGAGTAGAGATCTGAATCTTTTCTATTCCCTGGATTTCCAGCTCATTTCCCATGGCTACCCATAGAACCTCATTGTTAGGTATCTCTATGTTTAGTTCATTCTCAATTACGTTTTCTAATAGATTAGAGTAATCCTTTGAACGCTGTAATAGATGGCTCATTCATTATTACATGTGTAAAAATTAGTATAAATACGATATTAGACTATTCCGGGACCAGTAATTGATAAGAACTCCACTTTTAATAATTAACACGCATAAAAAATTATCAAAACTGGATATTTTCTCCACTCTTGTATTAATGAAATAAAGATACAGTAGTTTTTTTAGAATCGTTTCACTTTGGTTATCATGGCACTGTATAGATAGCCTTTGGGACCAAGAGTGACTGCATATGCTACTCTAGTAGTATTCATTTGTACCATAGTATCAGCTACTCTTTTAGCAAATTTTTTTTCATCTGTATGCTCTTCGATGATTTTGATATTTACTTTCATATTATTAATTATGTATAGAAGTATTTTATGTATTTGCTCGCTTCCCACACTCTTGGCATTGTGGCCTTTCATGAATCTTTTTAGCATTAGGATCTCTTGAGGATGCGTATTCATTACCACAAGAGCAGTTATAGACTTTGAGTTTCATTTTTTTCTCTTCTTTACACATGTGTGTTGGATGATCTGCTGCTTGATAAAGACTAGTTTCTCAAGTGTGGTATAATCACGCTCAATTGCAGTTCTTTCAATTTCTCGATTAATAATCACAACGGCTTCTGGAAGAGTCATTTACACCAGCTTCCATGAGGTTTACCATCACCCATTATCTCATAGCATAAGGGACAAATATCATATCCCATTAGTATTTGATTGATAAACCACAACTCCTCATAGTATCCTTGGTCATCACTAGTCAAGATATAGTCAATGATATAATTTGGCATGTGTGTGTGCTCTCTCATAGTTGTCAATCCATGTCTAATTATATCCATGGTTTTATTACAACCCACTAGGTTATAAGGTTTTTAAAAAACCAGAATCGACAGTTATCGACAATTATACTCATGCCTGGAGTTGTTCTTAGGTGATTGTCGATGAAAAACACAAAATGTTATAGGATTTTTTTATTAAAATCAATGAAATTAAGAGTACCATCTTTATCAAATATTTTAGTTAGTTTTCCATTTTGTCTCGACAATCGACCGAGTTTTGCGATGCCTAGCCATATAAAAAGAGGATGATTGTCGATACTCTCGATGATTGTCGATTTTAAATCAGATAAATTATGTATGGTAAGATCAGCGCCCAATGAATAAAAATTCTGCTTTTTGTTATCAGGATTTGGTTCACTCTCAAGCATTCCCTCATCTACTAATGGCTCTAGATAATTTTCAACTATCTTTTTTGGAGTGGTTGGTTTGTCAAATTTCTCTGCATATTTATCTGCTAGCTGACGGGATGTTAATTTGACCTGTAATTTAACATTGCCATAACTATCCAAATTCTCCATTAACAACTCCTTGACTACCTTTTGAAAGAAATTTACCTTATCTGGTGCCAAGGTGCTAATTACACCTAAGAACTCTGTTGATTTATCAATATTCTCAAGTGATGTAATTACAGAAACATGTCTTATTCCTTGATTAGTGATGAACTCTATTTTCATATTCTCCTTAGCATGTAGTATTGTCTCAATATTACAAAATGCGTTAATTCGCGCAAAATGTCTCATATCAATTCCTTGAGTATTTGGGAGTAATTCTACTATTTTTTGTCTGTATGGATTATAAATTGGGTTATTGTCATCTTGGCATAGTGTAATTATATATTCTTTAAGTTTGGCTACAAAAAATTTTGAATATTCTCTATCCTTGGAATTTGTGTGTATATGAGCAGCCCAAGTAGGCACACCCATAATATCAGCAGTTAATTTGTTTGCAGCCTTGTATTTTTTAACATCAGTGTTAGGTGATGTAATAAAGAACCTGCTTTGAATCTCTGGCCACACTTCATTTTTTGCTTCATTTTTTGCAGAACATACAATTGCTGCAGGCCAACCTCTCAGAATAGTTTCTTTGACTCGCAGAGAGCCATCACCAGTTGTGGTTTTGTATAGTAATTCATGCTTGTCATGAGAGAGTAGTGGCTTTAGCATTTCATATGTTGCAGGATTTGGATTATCAAGAAATAATAAAATTTTATGAGTTAGATCAACCATATTTTTGGCATTTGCCTTGAGCTCTTGGTATTCTGCCTCTAACTCTCGGCTCAGTTCTTTATCTTTACCTTTTCTTGCTTTCATTATATCAAAAAATAACTTTTCTGATCGCTCACCAATTTCATCTCCATTCTCATCAATTAATACACCATTTTGATGAATTAATGCAGTAGGAGATAATCTTGCCACAGTAATCATATCTTTAGTTGGAAATAGATTAGTGACTTGAACTGTAGCATATGTCTTACCTTCAGAAGTTGGAGCAAGCACACCAAGATTAATTGGATTATTAGTATATGCTGAAAAACATACTCGTAGTATTTGCCTTACTAGAATCGGGTCATTTTTTATTCTAGTATCTAAAAATTTTTCAATCTGCTCAATTGGTCTACCATCCTCTTTAATTTTCTGTATAGTTTTTTCATGTGCATTTGCAGATACTTTTGAAACTAAATCCATTGCATCATCAACAAAGTTTGAAGTAGAATTAATCTTCAAAGCCTATTCATCTCAGATTCTCGAAGTTTTTTTTTGTATATCAGATTACGAGGCTTTGAACGTAATTTGTATCCGCAACACGGACACCAGATGCCATCCCATACTATAAACAAATCACAGACCTGACAACGCTTCTGGCCATTTTTATATCTACCATTAATAAAAGCTCCAATAGCTTTATGTCTTGTACAAATGCCCTTGCATCCCATGTTATTTTTTCTCCGTTAGAGTTTTTTCAAGACTTTCGGGGGTGATTTCATATACTTCACTCAAAATAAATGAAATTATTTTAGATAATGGAAATAGAATATCTATAACATCTAATTCAGGATAAAGGCCTAAAAGCGCAAATGCTGACAAAGCTCCTAATTCTTGTGGAAAATTAGGTAATGAAGAAGTATATTTTAGCATAGAATTGACTTTAGCTACACGTATAAATTTAAGAAAAAATTTTTGTGAAAGTATTGGAGCTAGCCCTGATTCTGCCGTGTAAGATATAATCCCAAGAGAAAGTAACTGTTTAAATCCTTCCTCTATTTCTTCATCTGTTATTACTTCTCCATCTATTTTTATTTCTTCGTCTGTCATATTTTCTCCTTTTTCTTTTTTGGTGTGGGGAGATGTTGTTCATCAAATCCTTGATAGCATGGTGTGCCTTCTGGAACTCGCTTGAATATCCAAAACGATACAACATCACGATATGAATTAAAAGCCTGGACCACTTGCCAGCACTCTATTAATTCTAATCCTGTAACCCATGGAAACCATGGCGCATTGATAATTACATAGCCTCCCATCTCTACTAAATCCCTCATGGCATACGAGAAATATCTGCGAGTGTGATATGGGATCTCCCAAGGGGGATCAGCCAAAATGTTTTTCTGTGAGCTTGAACCTAACTTGTCTGGCAAGTCCCGAATATCTGCGATTATATCGGGATTATTCCCTCGCTCTATGTCAATTCGCAGTGCCCCGACTTGGGACTTGCCAGAAAAACAATGACATAGATCAGCATCTCTAATTTCTAGTCTATGCAAAGTGTCTCGGACAAAATCCTCTATTTTATCAGGCCAAACCCAGGCCTCAATAAACTTGAATTTTCCCTTGTCTACTTTATGTTTCATCTTCTACTTCTCCTTGCCATATCCACTGCCCTCTCAAATCTCAAATCATCTTTTATTGCCTGCAAAATTGTGATTAGCTGATGACATGTCTTGCATAGTAATGCAAATCTGTCTGGGAATTTTTTGATTATTGGAAGAATATACAAATTGTAAAGATACCAGGAATTAAAATCAGAATGTTTCTTTTCATCTTTCCTGTATACTATATGATGAAAGTGAAAATTCTTTCCAAACTTTTTTAGACATACCATGCATGCACCACCAAGTAGGGATGCTACTTTTTTTCTTTCCTCTTTGATTATTTCTATTTGATTCATTTTCTTTTCCTTTACTGCCCAGTTTACATCTTGAGCAAAGATGTTTTTTTAAAAAAAAATAGGATGCTATGCATCCACTAGAACCCAATAATCCTTTCCACCACCCTTGGCCTGTATCATTACACATTTGACTGGACCTACTGGCTTTCCATTTTTTAGATCTTCTCTTAATTGTGGATTCTTCAAAGTATCCATAACAGCTTTTCTGCTTGTGTAGAATTGATCATACTCTGTTCCTTCTACTTTGATTGATTTTTTAGTTGTAATGCGTATAGATGGTTCGCCTTCATAGCTTGAATCTTGTACAGATGTAATTGTAAAAGATTCAGCTCCAATTTTGGCCAAGCCTATTGCATCTCCACTTGTTTGGTAATCGCTTATCTTACTCATTATATCACCTCCTCTAATTGTATTAGTATCATCGTTGCCACCCACCAGCTGAAAATTTTACAGTTAAGGTTTCCTCAAATCTTTGCACAGAAAAAATATACAAACCTAATTGTCTCATCCATTCTATTTGTTCGGGATTTAGAACTACATACGAATTGGTTTTTGCAATATATTTTTCATCATCTGCATCATATGTAATATTCCACATATCTAAGACATCTACAATTTTAGATACTATCTCATTCTCTATTCCCATTTTTCATCCTCATCATATCGAGACGGTTTTTTTCCATTTCTTTCATTTTTTCATCATATACTTTGCGTGACATTCCAATGACAACAATTCCAGTTAGTAAATTTTTCACACAACCAATATGATTATAATTTTCATTTTTGTGTATATCATATATCACTCTAGCTTGTGCATCACTCATAGTATTCCAATATTTGTTACAAGTATGACAAGATGTAACATGAGAAAATTCCTTATCTCTCATTTTATCCTCACCATTACAAATTCTGCATGACACCATGTGCAGACAAGTCTAGAATTTTTGTTAGTTTTCCTTGAGATTCGCTCACCACAATCAAGACACACCACAGGGATAAAGCTAGGAGTCAACTACTCTCTCCAACTTTTTATTTTCTTCAATTTGCTCGTCAAGTGACTTTGCACCACACCCAGCAAGTATTCCAAACCAGTATTGTGAGACCATTATGAGAAAGCCTCCTGAGTGGTAAGCTGCTTTTTTGTTTTGTAATCAAAGATTGCCTTAACCCCTCTCTGATACTCAAATTTTTTAGAGTGATCTTGGCAGACAAAGATTAACTGCTCATTGTCATAACGGATTACAAGTTTGACTGGTTTGCCACAACAGCGTTTTGGTTCAGTCATTATCACTAATCCTCTTTTCTGCAATCAACATGAGCTCCTCAGTTGATTCAGCTTTGGATGCTGCAATGAGTAAATCGCTTTTGGTGCAAAGTAATTTTGTATTCTGTGCAATGTACAGCAATCCAAATCTTGCAAGAACTGATTTGTCAATTGAATAACCTTTAGCTTTAAGATTAATGATAACTGGAGACGCGTCAATAATTCTCTCAACAGATTTGTTTGTAACATCTGTAACACGAATGAAAATTCCAGTTGTATTAGATTTCGATAAGACACTCTCCCCTCAAATTATATAACACAGAATAGTTTGCAAACAAGCTTTATTTAAAATGGATCAAAAGAATTATTACCGTATATCAGACGTATAGTAAATGTTAAATTATAATAAATTATTGGATTTACATTGGTCCAGTGAACGGAAATGTCTCCCTTTTCAATTATGTAACACAACGTTTTGAAACACTGGGCCAATGTAACTTTTTACTTGGTTTTGATTCCATATATTGTTATGATCAATTCACTTTGATCAATTGGAATAGAGTATGGGGGTTTAATAAAATGATATATAATTTAAATTGATCATAATTTTAAGAATAGATAATTTGGATTGAAGATTTTTTTATTATCATATTGATCTGTGTAATTATTAATGACATATAAAAACACAAAAACAATATTATTTGCATCTTTGATTGCTGCAATGATTCTATCATTTTCAGGAATGAACATGATAGAAGCTGCAGCAAATGAGAAGGCAAATGATAAAGTAGAAAAAAAATCAACACTAACAAAAGAACAAAAAGAAGATCTCAAGCGAGTAACTGAAATCATGACTAAGCGTCTTATTTTGGAAACTGAGAAAAGAGGACTCGAAAAAAGTGCATCTACTGATGACAAAATAGTAAAATTAGAAATCGAAAAACAAATAGATGATATTGATAAAGAGTTCAATAAACTCCAAAAGAAAAGTCAAGAAAGATACCATGTAACTCCAGAAAGACAAGCTGAATTATCTCAAATTAGAGAAAATACCGACTTTTCTGGAATTCCACTAGTAGGAATGGGAATTGATGGCATAAAAAAACAACTTTCTTTTGAAATCTTAGATAGTAAATGGAACAGAGCACTTGAAGACAAATATAGAAAACAATTACACGAATTGATTCCTAGTGAAAAATCTTTCACTATTAAATTCAGAGATACCCCAACAGACTTTTTATGTGGTAGTAGACAAAATTGTATTCAATTATTTGGTGGAACACAAATCGAAGCTCATACAAGCGGTAATTGTACCTTGGGTTACAAAGCTATTAGATTAGGAGTAATAGGATTTGTAATGGCAGGTCATTGTGCAGATGGTGATGTAGGTGAAAGTGTATATCATCCAACTGGAAATCGTAGGGCTGTGGGTATTGTGATTGCAGAATTGAAACATTCTAACACATCTTGTGATTGTGCATTTGTGGGAACTTCTAGTAGTGATGTATCAAGCAAAATCTATTTTGGTCCATTTAGGTACTATCAACCACAATACTACACATCCACAACAAACCAAGCAGGCCAATATGTAGCAATGTCTGGTGTAGGAAGTGGAATTGAATACGGTGTAGTAAATGATATTGACTTTACTGCAAATTATAACAGTGGTACAGTCAAACATTTAGTAAAATCTACATTAGATTCAACTTATGGAGATAGCGGTGCACCAGTTACACGTTCAACTGGCAAAAGTATTTTTGGCATAGTTAGTGGTGGTCAGGAATTCTGGGGCGAAACTTATCACGTTCCAGTTCAGAGAGTCATGACAGAATTAGGTGCTTATCCAGTATCATAGGATTCACCCTTGTTCTTTTTTTCATATTTTTCCCAAATTCGTACAACTATCAAACCAATTACTATTATGAGTAATGGAGTTGTGTAAGTGTAATCAGTTGAATTTTCAACATATTCAATATGAGTAGTTGTCATATGAACCCAAGAAAGAATTCCAATAAATCCAATTACTGCAAACTTTATTCCATCTCTAAAAATCCTCTTCAGAATTCCTTGTTTTTCAATGTCTTCTTTAGTTTTATTAATTGTAACAAAAATATCACTATTAATTTTAAAAAATCTATGTTCTTGTCCTTTTCTTTTAATCTTCTTTTCTGTAATTGTTACCATGCCTAACTCTTCCATCTTTTTTAGATGATGAATTACCAGACTAACTCTCATGTCAAGTGTTGTGGCAATCTCATTTGTGTACATTGCCTGATTCATTAGATTAAAAATGATTTTTCTACTTGAATCATTACTTAGTAGCTCGCCTAGAGATTTGAGGTTATCATCAGATGCAAATACCTTGATTTTTGGTTCATCATCTAACAATATTGTTCAATTCAGATAGAGCTATATCTATGTATAGCGACTGTTAAATATTTTAATTTATATTAAAAATATGAAGGAAAATGAAAACTAGATATAAAATATTGATTATCGGAATAATTGTTTTTAGTATATTAGTTGTGATTCCACTTGCAATAACTTGGGGTACTGAATATAATTGTCGTATTAGTAAAGAAGTATGTACATGGTACGAGGTGCCAATAATTGGTTCAGGTTATTTTGACGGTGATCCAAAACCTGATGTTATTGAAGACCCAAATTCGAATTACATTGAACCAACTTATAATTATACAGGACTGGGAGATGATTGTACTTGGATAGACCATCCAGATGATTGCTATGCAGTAGTACCAGAACCAATATGTGAGGAAGGACTTTACTATACTGACAGATATGGATGTAGTGAGTTTAGGAATTAGTCTTCTTCATCACTAACTGATTGATATAATTCTTAATCTCATCAGTCATTGGTCCATTTGATTGCAGATCTCGCATCTTCTCAGATAGCTCATCAATCTTTTTCTCTTTTGCTTCTAGTTCACTAATTTTTGCTTGTTGCATCTTTAACTGTCTCCTTTGGCGCTCCTTTGTACTAATGGTTAATTGATCTATAGCTTTGACAAACTCCTTAAAACACTCTTGCCTAGTTGGAGTAAGATATGTACCATCAAGGCCTTTTTTGTGCTGCATCAGCTTCTCTGCGATATTGGAATTTACCTCAGAGTCAAGCTTGAGAATTGTATTGAATCTCTTTCTAAAGCCATGGTCTATCTGAACATCAAAGCGATTTCTCTTTTTAATTCTGGTAATTGATGTTCTTCCAAGTATTCTCTGCATTGTCTTTTGAAAGCCATTACCTGTCATCTGAAAGTATTTGCCATCTTTATCTACACGTAAAGATAAAAAGATTGGAGTGTTCTCATCAAATATTTCACCCCTCTTTTTTCTAAAGGCATGATAATTGTCAATTGCCATAGTTGCCTCTGGAGATGTAAAAACAAAATGAGAATAGTCATTTTCATCAATAATTTGCGAATCACTCCTAGTATCTTTTTCAGATATTGTCTCATCAGACTCTGCATAAATGAGAAATGCATAGCATTTCTCATCGTTAGGATCAAGCATAGCTATCATGTGTTTCATTAATAATGGATGATTATGCACTCCAACCCTAGAGCCAGTTGATGCATGATAATGAATAACTGCAGTCTCTCTATGATTAATGCAGCTATCAAGCATTGTATCAATTTTGGTGGTTTCCCAGGGTTTGTAGCCTGATAGTTTTTCTTCTGGCGGAAATTGTGCATAAACTGGCTTCCAAGATACTGCATGTTCACGATAATTTACATCCAATAATTTTCGCATTGGTTTGAATTGTTTAGGTACAGTATTTGGTGAAATTTCATTAGCTAAAACTCGTTTTCTCAGGTGTTTCACATACATATCCATAAGGGACTGTAGATCTGTATCTGATACCTTGAGAAACTCTACTACTCCGGATATGTCAGACCATCTAAAAAATACTTTGAGATAGCTGTTGTAAGTAGGTAAGCTGGTACGAGCTAGATTTGTGTCCTCCAAAAGAGTGATTTTTGTGCGTGGGTTTTCTAGGCCTTGTTGTAAGCTAATCATAACCTATATCTCCATAATTAGTATATGAGTTAAGTGCCATATGCAAACAATAGGATATTGTTTTAACTACCTGCATATGGGTAATAACTTTTAACTATTATTTAAATAATTAATCAGAACTGGGGTCCATAATAACTATGATTGTATCATCATTATCTTCTAATTGAGTTATCTTATATCGCACTGTAGTCAAATTAACAGTCATTTCAATATGATCACCCAAACGAAAATTAGGAAGTCCTTCTCGTTTTGAAAAAGTTGTCCGACATCTTCCTATTGGAATATCTACCACGCTATACTTACGTATAGCAATTATTTAAAATGGATCAAAGATGATCAATTTTAATTGATCATTGTGATTATGATTTATTTTTCATTTAATTCAAACTTCCATTGTATACCGCTTATTTGATGATGGACTTTCCCATCCTTATAAATTCTATCAAACTGAATTGAACGTATTTTAAAATCAATTTGTACGTTGTTTGTGAATTCGATAAGAGTATCTGGAATCTCAACTAATTTATGTTTTAGATTTTTTTTATTTGATAGTTCAGGAATGTAATCATCTCTATTCTCAAAGTGGGGGTGTTGAAACTTTGCAGAAAATGTAGTTTTTTGATTTTTTCTATGTAAAACTACTGACACAACTTTAAGATTTAGTTTGATTCTCATTCCATCTTCTAATTCATAAACAAAACCTCTCTCATCATCAACAAGTGGATAACAAATTAAATCCTCATTCAAGATATATTGTAAACAATACAATTATTATTTAAAATGGATCAAGGATGATCTATTAAAATTGATCATACCTGTATATGGGTATTAACTTTTAACTATTAATTAAATAATTATTTTAATTGTAGTATTTTTTTATTCGTTATATCAATTAATGATGTATCTTTTTTACGTTTATTTTTAATAAAAAATAATTGTTTGTTTGCTAAAGCAGGATGAAAATTAAAATGTTGAATAATTTTTGTTCGTAATCTTCGATTCACAGATCTTCTTAAATGACCACAATAAGTTTTTTTGTTACCCAATATATCAACACTATTACTTTCATGACATCCTCTTATTTTCTGATTATTTTGTTGAATGCATTTTTTACATGATTTTTGACGATATTGAGCTTCAGTTATTTCAAATCTTTTTTCTAAACCAACACCATCTTCCAACCAATCAACCATTCTATCTTGCCTAATTTTATCTAAATCTGTTAAACTTGTTTGTGGAAAAGATACACGTTCATCCATCAACGTAACTCAAAATATAGCATATTTAATCCATATCCAGCCGCAAACCTGTTATCTATTAAAACCCTCTAGTTTTATGGTTTAACTGAAATTCTTGAGGTACAAAATCACTATGTGGAGTTTGATCTACAACTGCGAGACCAATTTCACGAAGTGAATTAAAAATTAAATTATTTGATTCAATATGTATAATGTTTCTTGGACGTTCTGATTCTTCATAACACCAAGTATGAGTATTGAATATTTTACCAGGAGGCATTATTGCTGGTAATTTAGTATTAGGTCGGACATAACCTGGAGATATTAGATGTGGTCCTATTAACCCAGCCAAGATGTGATTTGATGCAAATGGGGGTGCATTACTTCTGAGTGGTTTTACCGAAATTATATTACAAAGAATTTTTTTATTTGCTAATTCACTGGAAAGAATTGACATATTTCTTGGAAATTGGGAGAAACCACCCCATTCAACATTGAATGCTTTGAATTCTTTCTTAATTACAAGTTTAATTTTTTCTTGAAACAACTCTGGATTTTCCGTTCTAAGACTAATTGTAGGACATTTAATTTGATCCGTTTCCATTTCAAGAAAATTATCCAATTGTCTTTCAAATTCTGAAGCTGATTGGTTCTTGTCAGGTTCCATATCCGATAGAAATGTTGTTTGTAATTCTGTTTGTATTTCCAAAGACAGTTGACGAGTACGTTCATCAACATGATTAGAATCATAATAAAAATTTATACCTGTAATTTTTGGATCTTTCTTACTAACTATATTTTCAAAATCTTTTCTAATAGCAGTTCTTTTTGCCACATCAGTTAAAGGCTTTGCATTTGATGCAGTCTGATCAATATAATAATAAAAGATTTCACTTTCTAAATCAATTTGTGTATCATGTGATTTTTTATAATCAGATTTATTTGAGCACAAATATGGACATTCAAATTCAAAATCATCAATCATTGCTTTAAGATAGTTAGAAGTGAATTTATTTTCAGGGTTAGTTAATGATCTATTATCAATAATTACAAGTTCTGGCAATACAGTGTAATAATTTAACTACGCTATAAATGATCCACCGATCTGGTTAGAATCTGATCTGTAACTAACTAAAATACTCTCTAAACAGATCAAACCAAATAGATCATTATGGCTATTGACTGATCTGTTCAAATCCCTGCATATGGTTATTGATTATTTTTTGGCTCTTCGCTTCTTGTTTAATTCTGGTGCATGCTTGTAATAGTATTCCAGGCTTGTCGTGTTGCGTTTTGTCTTGTCTTTATAATGCCTATTCAGGGATGATGCTCTTTCTTCTGTGATGTTTTGTTGATATCGTAGCTTGCGCTTTCTTTTAATCTCATCTTTGTTTTTTTCATAATAATTTTGACGGGTGGTTGTATAAGTTGACATTTTAAAAAAAAGAAAAAAGGGGGAAATTTGAACTAGTTTCTAACTTACGTTGACAGTTATACTAACTGGTGGTGATAATGCCGTTGGATTATCAACAGACTCCCAAACAAATACAGTAGCAGTGTATGCTCCTGCTTCACTTGGTGTCCATGATACCGCTGGGCTGAATGATTGACCACTTGTTAATGAACCTGTAATCCAGTCTAATTTGACTGTAACACCGTCACTATCCTGAACCTGTAACAAGTATGCGAATGCTTGCTCTCTATCCTGACCATTTATCAAGTCAGCAGTGAGTTGTACCTGTTGGTCAACTGTAACAACATCTAAGCTGTTACCGAAGGCATCAACGGTTCTCAAGTTAGCAGCTGGTGCTCGCTCAAGAGGTGGTACTATCGTGCCGATTAGTGTAGTGGCAGTAATATCAAGTTCATCTGCAGTTGTGTACGGATCTGGTAGTGTATTGTCCTCATATTCTGCGGTGACAGTGTCACCTTCTGCGACTCTGAGTCTGTGACCAGATGATTCAT